>Ga0302272_1000685_pt1 | contig 15276 bp, 12 predicted proteins | sample III_Bog_N1_2_FD_198772 | JGI IMG/M metagenome (GOLD analysis project Ga0302272, IMG submission 198772) | Peat permafrost microbial communities from Stordalen Mire near Abisko, Sweden - III_Bog_N1_2 | ecosystem: Environmental > Terrestrial > Soil > Wetlands > Peat | place: Sweden: Abisko...
GACGTATTGGATAAAATGCCTGCCGATGAGGTTGCTGATATTTTCGATGGACTGGAAGACGAAAAAATTGAGCTTCTGCTGAATGAAATGGAAGAGGAAACTTCGCAGGATGTCAGGGAGTTACTTGTCTATCCGGATCATACCGTTGGCAGTATCATGTCGTCGGAATATATGTCGTTCAATCTGAATATGACCATCGAAGAAGTATTGGCTGAGCTCAGAAGAACAAAGCCTGAATTCGAGACTTTATACAACCTTTTTGTTACTGACGAAAATGAAGTACTTCTTGCCACTTTCTCCATACGTGATGTTGTAATTACACCTCCTGACACACAAATCAACCAGATTATGAAACCTTCCCCCGTTCATCTTCGTGACTATCAGAAAATTAATGAGGTGGCAGAAATTGTTTCGAAATATAATCTATTGGCCATACCGGTTGTAAACAACAAGAATGTTCTGAAAGGAATGGTTGTTATTGATGATGTGATCGAAGATTTAATCCGCAAGCGCAGGACCAATAAATAGGAGGGGATTAGATGTTCAAAAATAAAAAGACTTTTTTCACCCAGTTGGCCTTGTTCTTTGCGATTCTGGGGCCGGGAATTATTACCGGGAGTGTTGACAACGATGCCGGTGGAATTACAACGTATTCGGTAGCCGGAGCTGTTTATGGATATGGACTTATCTGGACGCTTATTCCTTCGTTTATCGTACTTGTTGTCATTCAGGAAATGAATGCCCGCATGGGTATTGTAACCGGCAAAGGTCTTGCCGACCTGATCCGTGAGAATGCCGGGGTAAAGATCACCTTCTTTATCTTTATCGGTTTATTGATTGCCGACATTGGAAATACGACTACGGAATTTGCAGGCGTGGCAGGTAGTATGGAAGTTTTTGGGATGAGTAAGTACATTTCAGTCCCGATTGTCGCGTTTATGGTTTGGTTTCTGGTCGTGAAGGGAAACTATAAAATCGCTGAACGTATTTTTCTGATATTCAGTGTTTCATTGCTGATGTATGTCGTTTCGGCCATTATGGGTAAGCCGCACTGGTCGGAAATTGGGAGTTCGATTGCACATCCTAAAATGCCAATGGATGCACAAGGTTTGACCATTGTCATTGGAATCATCGGGACGACAATTGCCCCCTGGATGCAATTCTATATGCAATCGTCGGTTATTGAGAAGGGCTTGAAAATGAAGCATTACAAGTACCTGCTGATCGACATTGTGATTGGCTGCCTCGCTACTGTCGTTGTTGCCTTCTTTATTATTGTAGCCTGTGCTTCAACCTTACACGAAAATAAGGTTGTGATTGAAGAAGCAAAAGATGCAGCATTCGCCTTAAAACCACTGGCTGGTGCAATCGCATCGCAGGTATTTGCTTTTGGCCTTTTTATTGCGTCTATATTTTCTGCCACCATTTTGCCGCTTGCGACCGCCTTTTACGTTTGTGAAGCATTTGGTTTTGAAGCTGGCATCGATAAAAACTGGAACGACGCCAAAGAGTTTTATTTCTTATATACCGGCATTATTATACTTGGGGCAGCAATTATTTTGATCCCAAATGCCCCGCTTATCTTAATTTCTTTGTGGTCGCAGGTCATTAATGGGATGCTTTTACCGGTGGTTCTGGTATGCATGATCTTGCTGGTGAACAACAAAAAGATCATGGGCGAATTCGTGAACAGGCCAATTAATAATATTATCGGATGGACTGCAGCAATCGTATTGACTGCGTTGTCAGCAGGACTGATCTTCTTGCCTTTGTTCAGTAAATAAATGCCTTAAAACAAATTGGTAATTCAGGAGACTCTAAACAAACTGAAGATAAATAACACCGGCGGCCAATAGATAGAGCAGAATTTCACCCAAAACCTGTCGTTTCATGAAAATCAGGTAATTGGAAATCAAATAGGTAAGAGGAATTGTTAGAATAATAATGATTTCTTGTGAAACGGCAGGGTTTGCTATTATCAAAACAACTGACATCAGAAAAATCCAGAAAAATGTTTTGAAGTATTTGCGCGAACTAATCTTCTTTTCCTCGTAGTGCGATAGAAGGAAGAAACTGCCCAAAAGCGTCAGCAATACCAGATACCCGAGGTATATTTGAATTGAAAGATTCTCTCTCAGAAAAATTTGATGAGATGTTAAATTCGTTTTAAGAGTTTGAAGTAATTCATCTGTTTGACTTGTAATTGCATAGTAAGTTAATGCGGCGAGCCATGGGAAAATAAATCCAAGAGTCGTTAAAATGTATTCACGCCAGTTTACCTTGGGTTTTAAAATGATGAATCCTATCCAGAGAAGCGGGAAGAAGAAAACTAGGTTCAGATAAAAAAGAGAGCCGATTGCCAGAAAAATCCCGGCATCAAATGCATTTGAATGAATTATTTCTTGATCGAATGAATTAAAAATGCGGTCCACCGCCAGAATCAGGAACAATGCTGCAGGATATACCGGATGCATCGCATGAAGGTCGGGTATTCCACTTGTAATCAATATGAAAAGGCTCGAAGGAAGGAAAGTCCTTGTACGGATAAATGTATATTGAACATTCAGTCTTGAAATCAGGAACGACAGCAGTATGATGAATAGTAATGCAACGATGTTATTGGCGAGCGGATTTTTACCCAGTAAATAATCAATGGGTTGATATAGGATCATTGAGTCTTCGCCGGGATAAAAAGGAAAGATAGCCGAATGCATGAATGATTTGAACCACAATGCAATCGCAATAAATGGGATTAATAAAATATGGAATGGCTGATTTGATTTTAATGTTTTCAGTAACATGTTCGAAAAATTACTTCAATGAATTAAAACTACATCTATAAATCGAAGCCAAGATCTTTACGGAAATACATACCTTCGAAATCGATCAGTTGTGCATTTTGGTAAGAAAGGCTGAGCGCTTCTTCCATGTTTTGCCCATAAGAACTGATGGCCAAAACACGACCTCCATTGGTGCAAATTTCTCCTCCCTTTTCAACTGTTCCGGCATGAAAAACAATACTATTTCCAGTATTTTCGAGGCCATGTATGACTTTGCCTTTCTCATAAGAACCTGGATATCCGCCTGAAACTAGCATCAGCGTTGCCGCAAATCTCTCGTCAATTTCAATGGTTTTGTCTGACAAAGAACCGTCGGCTGCTCCAATGAGTAAATCAACAAAATCGGATTTGATGCGTAACATTACCGCTTCCGTTTCAGGGTCGCCCATCCTGACGTTGTATTCAATGACCATTGGCTCACCCTTACAACTAATTAATCCGAAGAAAATGAATCCATTATATTGAATATGATCTTCCTGTAAACCCTGAACGGTTGGGCGAATAATCCGGTCTTCAACTTTTTGCATGAATTTTTCATCGGCAAATGGGACAGGTGAGATTGCTCCCATTCCGCCTGTATTCAAACCGGTGTCTCCTTCGCCGATACGCTTGTAATCTTTTGCGACAGGTAGAATGCGATAATCTTTACCATCAGTTATTGCAAAAACCGAGCATTCAATCCCGCTCAGAAATTCTTCAATAACTACCTTGCTACTGGCACTGCCAAACTGTCCGTTGAGCATCTCTTTCAGCGATTCTTCGGCTTCCTGAAGGTCATTAATTATCAGAACTCCTTTTCCTGCAGCTAATCCATCAGCTTTCAGAACATAAGGAGAATTCATCGTTTTCAAAAAGGAAAGTCCTTCGCTCTGGTTGTTGTGAGTGACTGACAGGTATTTTGCAGTAGGTATTTGATGCCGCTGCATAAATTCTTTAGCAAAATCTTTACTGCCTTCGAGTTGAGCTCCGTATTTATGTGGCCCAACAAAAAGGATATCTTTTAAACTGACATCAGCGCTGAAATAATCGTGCAGGCCTTCACATAAAGGTACTTCAGGTCCAACCAAAACCATGTCAATCTGATTGTCGAGAACAGCTTTTTTCAAAGCCCCGAAGTCAGATGAACCAATCGAAAGATTAATTCCTAAGTGGGAAGTTCCCGCATTACCAGGTGCGAAAAACAATTGATTGAGTTTTGGAGATTGTTTGATTTTCCATGCCATAGCATGTTCTCTGCCTCCCGAACCAACAATTAGAATATTCATTGTCGACATTTCTATGTAATTATTAATCTAGTTCGGTGTGCTCTAGTGCACTTTAGTCATTCCGAATTTTTTTGTATGGAATTGCTTCAAATTGGTACCCTTGTTCTTTCAACCATTGAATGGCTAATGGCAAGGCAATCGTCAGGTTCCGTTCTGCCTTTATCGAATCGTGAAAGGTGATAACTGAACCCGGACGAACATATTCTTTAATGTTGCTGAATACCTTTTCGGGTTTGACCCTGAAATCGTAATCACAGGTGACTAAATCCCACATAATAATCCTGAATTGTTTTTTCAGGTATTGGTACTGTGTTGTTTTTAACCATCCGTGCGGTGGTCTGAACAAATCAGAATCGATATATGATCTTGCCTTTTCGATGTTGCTGAAATAATCCTGATTGTCATTTTTTAATCCTTGCCAATGATTGTAGGTGTGATTCCCTACAGAATGCCCATCGTTCAGAATTTGACTATAAACTTCAGGATATTTCATTACATTTTCGCCAACGCAAAAGAATGTTGCCTTAATATCTTCTTCCCGGAGAAGATTAAGTACCCAGGGAGTAACTTCAGGTATTGGCCCGTCGTCAAAAGTCAGGTAAACAATCTTTTCCGATTCTGAATATCTCCACACAATATCTTCGAAAAGAGAAGTGAAGAAAAGGGGCAAACGAACCCTGGGATCAAAACACACCATTATTTCAATGAGCTGTATCTTTGGAAATAACTATTAAATGAAGTAGATACCTCTTTTAACAATTCCGGTTGATTGTTTCGGGTGCAAATCATACTCATTTCTCTCATGAAGTATAAGACTCGCTGCATATCTTCATCAACCGAATTTCTCATCGGTTTATTCAGTTTGAAGTAATAATCCAGTTGTTCTTTATAATTAGCCATGATCGTATTGATGATATCCTTTGCTTTTGCCGGTTGTCCGGCTTTGAAATAGGTTTCAGCCATCATCATTGAGTAATAGTTGTAAGATACAATTTTGTCAGGGATGAGTTCGTTACAGCGATCAAGAACAAGTCCGGCCTTATCTTTTTGTCCTTCAGCAACTAAAGTCTCTGCCAGCCGGTCAAATATATTACGGATATTCATCATCATCCGGCTGTTATTTTCGTCGATGTAAACTTTAGGATTGTTCATGTTACCCCACTTGAAGTTTTCCATGACATTCTTGTACATCAGTTTCGAATTCACTCTTCCTATGTTGATTCCTCCGTCACCTGGAGTTTTAATCGGAACAAACTTGTAAGCAAGCCCTTCAAGTTGAAAGTAATCCTGAAGATTGATGTATTTATCGCGACCAATGGTTATTGCAAAATACAAGGGACGTTCCCAATTGTTATTGGCAATCATGTCTAATACCATCAGTTCATCTTTGGTAATGTAATGTTTGTTGCTAAGATCGATTTTAAGCGTATCAACGATTTTATCATAGTCCTGTGGTTCTACAACCTTGTTGCGGATTATGGCAGCTTTATCCACAACCATAAAGAGTTTCTTCGATGGTATGTACGCAGCGTAGTCAGCTTGTTCAAGTTTGGTCCTTGGATTTTCGTCCTTAACAAATTCGAGCGCTTTTTTCAGTTCAACCGAACCTTTTACCCGCGGATCTTCCATCAGGTAAACAATATCCCGTTTCCCCTGCACGTATTGGTCGTGATTAAAACTGATGGGCAATGGTGCCGAATTGTATGCCTTGCTTTTCATTTGGTCGATATACCAGTCGGTCTGGAAATAGCTCAGGTTACAAACTCGCATATCGGTTCGTACGCCTTCAACTTCCTGGTTGTACCACAAAGGGAAGGTATCATTGTCACCGTTGGTAAATATGATGGCATTTGGCGCACAGGAATTCAGATAATTTGCTCCAAAATCCCGGCAGGTGTAACGGTTTGAACGATCATGGTCATCCCAGTTTTCAGCTGCCATAATTGTCGGAACCAACAAAAGCGCTAGTCCACTTGCAATACTTGCACTGATGGTATCCGGAATATATTTTTTGAGTGTCTCGTAGAGTGCCAGGACTCCAATTCCAATCCAGATGGTAAATGCATAAAACGAACCTGCATAAGCATAGTCTCGTTCACGAGGCTGAAGCGGAGATTGATTCAGATAAATCACGATTGCCAATCCGGTCATAAAGAACAACAGAAAAACAGTCCACAAGTTTTTTCTACCTTCTGCGCCCCGGTTATACATGAAAACGATGCCGATAATACCAAGAATGAATGGAAAGAGATAATAGGTATTTCGTGCTTTGTTATTTTTAAATTCCTTGGGAAGAGTTTTCTGGTCGCCTAAGCGCTGGGAATCAAGAAAATTAATACCCGAAATCCAGTTCCCGTTGGTTATTTCACCCTGGCTTTGGAGGTCGTTTTGGCGTCCTGCAAAATTCCACATGAAATAGCGGAAATACATTTGATTGACCTGATAACGAAAGAAAAAGGTTAGGTTTTCGCCAAAAGTAGGCACATCAATGGTCTTCGTCTGTCCTTCATCATCGGTTACCTGAACTTTGCACCCATGAATATCCGCCCATTGTTTATATTGCTCAATATGTCCCTCCTCACGACTGTACATACGAGGGAAAATTGTACATAAGTTCGAATCATAAGTTGGTTTCTGGCGCACATCAGCTATTACATATTTCCCGTTTTTCTCGATATAGTAAGGTTTGTCATCCACGTATTTTGCAAGTGGCGTATTGTAATATTGGCCATAAATTAATGGCCGGTCACCATATTGTTCGCGGTTTAAGTATCCAAGCAACCCAAAAACATTATCAGGATTATTCTCATCCATAGGTGGATTGGCTGATGAACGAATGACAATCATTGCAAACGATGAATAGCCAATCAAAATCACCACAATACTGATTAATACCGTATTCCACAGGATCAGCTTCTTGCGAATGGTATAAATGATTCCGTAAACAAGTGCTGAAATGAGGAGAACGGAATAAATAATTGCTCCTGAATTGTATGGAAATCCTAATCCATTAACAAATAACAATTCGAACCAGGAAGCAATGGTGATAACACCCGGAATTATACCGTACATGATAACGCCAAGAATCACTAAAGAAACCAGTAAACTTAGTAGAATGCCGTTGCGGGTAACTTTGTATTTCCTGAAATAATAAACAAAAACAATAGCGGGAATTGCCAGCAGGTTCAAAAGGTGGACTCCGATTGAAAGTCCCATCAAATAAGCAATCAGGATGATCCACCGGTTGGCATGAGGATCGTCGGCCTCATCTTCCCATTTCAGAATTGCCCAGAAGACCAACGCTGTAAACAAGGAGGAAGATGCGTAAACTTCTCCCTCAACCGCTGAGAACCAGAACGTATCGGAAAAGGTATAGGCTAATGCTCCAACAACGCCGCTTCCAAGAATTGCAATTGTTTGTCCCAGTGAAAACTCACCTTTGTTTGGGACTATTTTTTTTGCCAGATGTGTAATCGTCCAGAAAAGGAATAAAATGGTGAATGCGCTGGCAAGTGCTGACATAATGTTAACCATAACGGCAACTTGCGAAGGACTGCCGGCAAACAGGTTAAAAAAGCGGCCCATGATCATGAAGAAAGGTGCGCCCGGAGGGTGACCGACTTCCATTTTTAACGAAGTAGTTATAAACTCGGGGCAATCCCAAAAACTTGCAGTTGGCTCTATTGTTAACAAATAGGTTATTGCGGCAACTAAAAAAGTAAGCCAGCCGACAATATTGTTCAATTGTTTAAAGTTTTTCATCACAAATTAATAGTTTTTTGGTGTGATGGAATCCTCATGTTGAGCAGTCTGGTTTTCTGAACGAACTAATCAGAACATGTGGATTTCATTTTGAGCGCATTTTAACGTTTGCGAAGATAGTACATTCTTTCAAATCAGAATTAGTGATTTGAATTTTATTGGATTTTGCAACACGTGCTGGATTAAAATAACTGTGAACATTAGAAATTCAGTTTTTTTCGGATAACGGTGCAAAAAATAAAAGCCTTCCGTTAAATGGAAGGCTTTGTATATAAATAGTACGATTGTTTACTAGTCGGCAAGATTGTAGCGATAGAATGCCGTAACAGAAAGATCTTTGTCAACACTTTTCAGAAAATCCTTAACAGTTTGTTTGTTTTCTTTAATGAAATCCTGATTTAGCAGTGTGCTATCTTTGAAAAATTTCACAAGGGCGCCTTGAGAAATTTTATCGAGCATTGCCTCTGGTTTACCTTCCTGACGGAATTTTTCTTTGGCAATTTCCAACTCTTTGGCTACTGTTTCGGCAGGTACATCATCTTTGTCAATAGCGACAGGATTCATTGCAGCAACTTGCATGGCAATGTCTCTTGTAACCTGATATTCAACATCAGCTTTGTTAAAGCCTACTAACGTTGACAATTTATTTCCCGGGTGAATGTATGCGACAACTGTCTCTGCATCAAGTTTTGCAAAATAAGGCAGATCGAGTTTTTCGCCAATAACACCGGTTTGTTCAATGATAAGGTTTTCAACTGTACGTCCGTCAATCACAAGTGCTTTAACGGCTTCCAGATCAGCTGCATTGTTAGCAATAGCTGAATCTAAAATTTTATAAGCAAAAGCAACAAAAGCTTCATTTTTTGCAACGAAGTCGGTTTCACAGTTTAAAACAAGAAGAGCGCCTGCTTTTTTCGATTCAATAACTTTAGCAAGAACCACTCCTTCGGTAGCCGATCTGTCAGCTCTTTTGCTGGCAACCAGTTTACCTTTTTCGCGAATAATGTCAGTAGCACGGCTAAAATCGCCATCTGCTTCAGCCAAGGCTGATTTACAATCCATCATACCTGCGCCAGTTGCTTTACGCAACCTCATTACATCTGCGGCACTAATTTCCATGATATTTTTTATTTAATGCGTTGTTGAACGATTATTCATCAATTTCTTCATCCAGATCTTCATCATCCAGATCCTCGATTTCTTCATCGAGAGCCGGTGATTCATTGTCGTCAGCAACTTTTGCTTTTCTACCTTTTACCTTTGTTTCTTTGTCATCGCCTTCTTTTTCGCGTTCAACTTTGCGTTCAGAAAGTCCTTCACGAATGGCATCCGTCATAACCTGAACAATCAGGCTGATTGACTGAGAAGCGTCGTCGTTAGCTGGGATAACAAAATCAATTCCTTCAGGTTCTGAATTGGTATCAACCATTGCAAAAACCGGAATTCCTAGACGTTGAGCTTCGCGAACAGCAATTTTTTCTTTCAATACATCAATAATGAAAAGTGCTGCCGGAAGACGGGTCAAGTCGGAAATACTTCCCAACATTTTTTCGAGTTTAGCACGTTGACGGCTAATCTGAAGTTTTTCACGTTTTGAAAGATTGTCCCAACTGTTGTCTTTGGTCATTTTGTCGATGGAAATCATCTTCTTAACAGCTTTCCGGATCGTTGGGAAGTTGGTAAGCATACCACCGGGCCAACGTTCAGTAACGTAAGGCATGTTAACGCCACCTACCAAATCAGAAACAATATCTTTGGCTTGTTTTTTTGTGGCAACGAATAAAATTTTGCGGCCTGATTTTGCAATTTGTTTGATTGCAAGGGCAGCTTCGTCAATTTTAACGACTGTTTTCTGAAGATCAATAATGTGGATCCCGTTTTTCTCCATGAAAATATACGGGGCCATGTTTGGGTTCCACTTTCTTCTCAAGTGTCCGAAATGAACACCTGCATCCAATAAATCTTGAAAATTTGTTCTTGGCATCTTTTTACTTTTTTTAAAAAATAAACCCTTGAAAAGCAACTGCCAAGTAGTTCCGGCAATGCCGGAAGTCTGAACAGTTTAGATCCAAAGCAGAATATTTTTGAACTAAAAATATTAACGTTTTGAGAACTGGAATCTTTTGCGTGCTTTTGGCTGACCTGGTTTTTTACGTTCAACCTCACGTGGATCTCTGGTCACGAATCCGGCAGCTTTTAAAGCTCCTCTTGATTCAGGATTGATTTCCATTAATGCACGTGTAATTCCTAAACGTAAAGCTTCTGCCTGGCCGGTGATTCCACCGCCATCAAGATTAACCTTAATGTCATACTGACCAGCAACACCTAACAGATTCAACGGTTGCAAAACAACATACTGTAGGATTCCGGTTGGAAAATATTCAGCCAATTCTCTGTTGTTGATGGTGATTTTTCCTTTGCCTTCGCTTACATAAACTCTGGCAACCGCAGATTTCCTACGACCTAACGCGTTTACTACTTCCATTAGTTATTATTTAATTGTATTTAAATCAATTACTCTTGGGTTCTGTGCTTCCTGTTTGTGTTCTGAACCAACATACACTTTCAGGTTTCCATAGATTTTGCTTCCCAGACGATTTTTTGGTAACATACCTTTGACTGCTTTTTCAACCAGTCTTTCCGGGTATTTACTCAACAACTCGGCAGGAGTTTGAATTCGCTGTCCGCCTGGATAACCTGAATAACTCAAATATATTTTATCATTCAGTTTATTTCCTGTCAGACGCACTTTCTCTGCATTGATGATAACCACGTTATCACCACAATCCACATGAGGAGTGAAGCTCGGTTTGTTTTTTCCTCTCAGGATTTTAGCCACTTTACTGGCCAAACGTCCGAGGACCACATCCGTGGCATCAACAAGAACCCACTCTTTTGTTACCGTAGCTCTATTCGCTGAAACGGTTTTGTAACTTAGTGTATCCACTTGTTTATTTTTAATAAATTAAACACCAACTCGCAATAAATTAAATTTCAGTTGTTTGCATGTTCAGAATTTATTAACCCGGAATTGTTAATAAGATCTGCACACTCAACATTTTCAGTTATTTACATCAACTGCAAATACGGGCAATAATCGGGACTGCAAAAGTATTTCTTTTTTTTTTATTTGCAAGAATTTATTCGTAGGATATTAAAAATTAACTCAAAGATTCTAAGAGTGTAAAAGGTAAGCAGTTTATTTACTTCTGGAGTTAATAACATAATTTCTGTATTCAAAAAGCCGTTTCCCAAAGTATTTTTCGAAGTAATAAAGCATTCGATATTTAAATTTCATCCTGATTTTGCTGCTGTCGATCTCGATTTTCCAATTTTTTGCTGCTATCCTTTTAATCATTACTCCAGGATGGGTTCCTTTAAACCTTGTCAGGGCGTCGAAGTTATGTTCGTAATCGAATTCATAAGTTGTAGGTTCATTTGGCTCGCCTGAATAGTATTTTTTTACCGAATCACACTTTTGCTGCATTTTTGCAGGAGGGCGAACCCAGCCATAGTGGTAAATAGTTGCATCAACTGGCATAACCGACAGTTTTCGGCCCTGCTTTCTAAAACCCTGTGCATCGCGGTATGACTGTATCGATTTGTCGTTGCGGATGATTCTTATTTCTTTTCGGTACCATTTTCGGGTATTGCCCACATAATCGTAGCTTCCGTAGAAATGGAAATAGTTGAAAAGCAAACCGTCAACATCCTTACAATTGTGCCACTTGCTGATAGCGTCCTTTATTTCCGGATAATCGCCTTCGTGAAGGATTTCGTCGGCCTGAATGTACAGACACCAATCGTATTCGGGCCCAACTGCCTGAAAAGCTTTGTCAGTTTCAAGGGCATAAACCCGTCCGCCTGTTTTTTGCGATTCGTCCCAGACCGAATCAATGATCTGTATGTTGGCGCTGCCTATACTTTCAATTAGTTCCCTGGTTCCATCTTCCGAATCGCCTAACATGACAACAAACTTCTCGCAAAGCGGTAATGCCGACCGGATTGACTCAACAATCGGAAAATCGAACTTAACAGCATTTTTCACAAAGGTGAACCCACAAACTTTTATCGTATTCAAACTTGCTTGTTTTTATTGATTACTCAGAATACCAATTTCGAAACAGTAATGCAGAACCGATTAAAGTTACTTAATTGGTGCGCATCCCGGCTTTTTTCTGAAAGGACCGAATTTAAAATTAAATATTGGAATTGAGCAAATATTTCTTTTTCCTTTTCGTTTTGCTTTGTAGTTTTGACCCCAAACGAACTAAAATGTTGCTGTTGAATAAAATTCGAAAAATTACCCATTTTCAAATATACGTTGGTCTGCTCATTGCTTTGGCTGTAAGTTTGCCATTGTCGAAAGCGCTGATGAGCATATTTACGGGTTGTTTGATGCTAAATTGGCTCGTCGAAGGGCAATTCCCGCTCAAGCTTCGACAACTGAAAGAACGTAAATCGGTGTTGCTGTTAATTTCCATTTTTTTCGTGTATCTGATTGGTTTGCTCTGGACAAACAGTTTGCAATGGGGAATTCACGATCTGAAAATTCAACTTCCTTTACTGATTTTACCGCTTGTTATTGGCACTTCAACCTCGTTGAATGATCGTCAGGTAAAACATATTATCTATACCTTTTCGGCAGCAGTTGTGGTTTCTTCCCTTTGCAGTATCTGGGTTTTGCTGGGCTTTTCAGGAAAAACAATTCAGGACCCCCGCGAATTGTCTCTTTTTATCTGGCACATCCGGTTCGCGCTTCTTATCAACATTAGCATTTTCTCGATGGGTTGGTACTTGCTGAATCCGGAGAAAAAAGGCTTCGTCGAAAAGACATTGCTTCTTTTGGCGATGATCTGGCTGAGCATCTTTCTCGTTATTCTGAAATCGGCGACCGGTTGGGTTGTTTTCCTGTTTGTTCTAGCGGTTGTGGTCTGTATGGGAATATTTAAGATCAAAAAACTTATCTGGCGAGCTGCTTTTTTAGTGTTGCTGGTTTCAATCTTCCTTGTTCCGGCGGTTTATATTGTCCGTGTGGTTCATCAGTTTTACAACATTGAAACGTTACCGGCTTCAATTTCAAACGAAAAAACCAGTCGCGGGAATTTTTATACGAATGACTTTACGAACAAACAGCTTGAAAACGGTCATTATACCTTTTTATTCATGAATGAAGAGGAATTGCGCGAAGTCTGGAATAAACGCAGTAAGATTAATTACGACAGTACTTCAGCATCGGGATTTGACCGCTATGTACTGATGAGGTACCTGACTTCGAAAGGTTATCGGAAAGATGCCGAAGGCCTTGAGAAATTAACCGATGAGGATATTCGCAATGTTGAAAATGGAATGACAAACTATCTTTTTCAGAATTCCATTTCGTTTTACAGCCGAATTTATCAGATCGTATGGGAAACGGATGTGTACCGGAAAGGTGGCAATCCTTCGGGCCATTCGGTGACACAGCGGCTCGAATATTATAAAATGGCCTGGTCGATCATTAAAGAGAATCCCTGGTTTGGCTGCGGTACCGGAGGGTATTATTTAGCTTACCAGGCAAAGTACGATCAGAATAAATTCTTTCAGGCTCACGATTTTCGGCAACGTTCGCACAACATGTTCCTGAGTTACTGGATCGATTATGGATTGATTGGGTTGATTTATATTTTAATCGCCCTGGTTTATCCTGTTTTTATGGAACGTAAAACCAGGAGTTTCCTGTTGATGATTTTTTTGCTGATTGTTTTTCTGTCGTTCATGAACGAAGATACGCTGAACAATCATGATGCAATCACATTCTTTTCGTTCTTCTATCCTTTGTATCTGTATAGCAAAACAGCCCCTCTAAATCTCCCCGAAGGGGAGACTTAAAGCTCCAACCCACGATTTGACAAACCTTCGGCGTGAGCGTTCGACTGAGCTCACGCCGAAGGCTCAGTCGAATGCTCATTAACCAAGGGAAGGGAGTTTGGTCGGTAGAGATTCTGAAAATTTTAATCATATAGTTACATCCTAATGACAGAGCATAAATCTACAAGTGCCGATTCTTTACCCCCTCTTTCGGAGGGGCGGGGGAGGCTTCTTTCTCCCGGGTTTTTCCTTCGCGATGTTTTGGAAGTAGCCCCTGCACTGATTGGTAAAAAGCTGGTTCGTCGGTTTGAGGATGGCCGGATTGAAAGATACCGGATTACTGAAACGGAAGCCTATCGCGGTATGGAAGACCGGGCCTGCCATGCCAGCAAAGGACGGACTCCCCGTACCGAAGTTATGTTTCAGGAAGGAGGAACCGTGTATGTTTACCTGATTTATGGCCAATATTGGTTACTGAATCTCGTAACCGGAATTGAAGGCGATGCTTCAGCCGTGTTGATTCGCGGTATGGAAGGTTTCCCGGGGCCAGGCAGAGTTGGCCGGCAACTTCAACTCGATCGGTCGTTTTATGGCGAAAGTTTAATTACCTCGCCACGAATCTGGTTGGAAGATGCTGAACCAGTTTCCGAGATCAAAGCCTCCAAACGCATCGGAATTGACTATTCGGGCGAAGAATGGGCCGGCAAACTTTGGCGGTTTCATTATTAGTTCAATCAAAAAGCCCCCTTCCGGAGAACCGAAAGAGGGCTTTTTTAATAGACTGAATTTCCGCATCCTTACCTGACATTCGTGAACAGGCCTCTTGATGTAGTGAATTAGCATCTGACATTCGTGAACAGGCATCTGACATTAGCGAGTAAGCATCTGGCATTAGAGAATAGGCATCTGGATTTCGTGAACAGGCATCTGACATTCATGAAAAGGCACATGACATTCATGAACAGGCATCTGGATGTAGTGAATTAGCATCTGACATTCGTGAACAAGCATCTGGCATTCGTGAACAGGCATCTGACATTCATGAAAAGGCACCTGACATTCATGAACAGGCATCTGGATGTAGTGAATTAGCATCTGATATTCAAAAGTAGGCCTATAATCATCAAAAGTAGGCATCTGAATATTCCAAGTGGAACAACCGTTTTGGAGTTTTTCGAACAGGAATCAACCGATTTTTTGAAGCAATTAGAAAAAAGATGTTAAAACACTCACAAGTTAAATCTGAATTTTATAAATTTGGGTATGAGTTAATTAAAACTAATATTCATTTTAAAAACCCCTATCATGGATCATCGACAGAGTGAAAAAAATGGCATGTACAAGAAAATGCTTCTTTTCTTTGCCAACCCGGTTAATGCTGCTGTTTGGGCCACTTTTGCACGGTTAGTAACCGAAATTACCAATTTCGTAGCGCTCAACAATTCTCTTTCTACGTATTTACAACAACATCAAGCCGACATCAAAGGCGTTACCCAAACCAAGAACGACGCGTTTACGGCCATGGTGAACATCATCGTAAATAAAGCAGCCAAAGCGTA
>Ga0302272_1000691_pt1 | contig 15213 bp, 9 predicted proteins | sample III_Bog_N1_2_FD_198772 | JGI IMG/M metagenome (GOLD analysis project Ga0302272, IMG submission 198772) | Peat permafrost microbial communities from Stordalen Mire near Abisko, Sweden - III_Bog_N1_2 | ecosystem: Environmental > Terrestrial > Soil > Wetlands > Peat | place: Sweden: Abisko...
TTCCATCTGAAACAGCTTTTGGAATATCGGTAATCTGACCAACTTTTTCCCAACGTCCAAGAACTGCAGTTGATTGATTTTTGCTATCAAACATTCCTTCAGTGTCAATACGTGATGCATTGAAGATGTCATTTCCCTGTGTTCCTTGAAGTAAAATCGATAAATTAATATTCTTGTAAGTGATGCCTCCATTCATTCCAAAAATGAAATTTGGTTCGGCATGACCAATAACTGTTCTGTCTCCCGGATCAGTGTGCCCATTATTATTCAGGTCTTTGTATATCATGTTTCCAGTTTGCGGATCAACACCTTGAGCAACATAACCATAAAATGTACCAACAGAATAGTCTTTGGCTAAGCGAACTGCATATTGGCCATTGGAAGTCTGAGCAAAATCATAAACGGGAGAAAGACCTAGATTCGTGACTTTACTTCGGTTAAAAGAAATCTGTAACCCTGCATTCCAGGCAAAGTCCTTAGTTGATTTGTGAGCGTTTAAAGCAAACTCCATACCCCAATTCTGCATTTGTCCATCGTTTCTTGTGATATGGTCTACCGCTGTTCCTGATGGAAGAGGAACATTTAATAATAAATCGTTTGTTTTTTTCAGATAAGCATCTACACTCAAGGTCAACAAAGAATTTAAAAATGAGGCATCAATACCTGCATTACTTTGTGTTGTTGTTTCCCATTTTAATGATGAATTTTCAATGTTTGATTGAGATATAGAGGGGCCAGAAAGAGGGGACGTAGCACTTACGCGCACGAAGTTGTATAAAGCAGGCCATGCATATTCAGATAATCCGTTTTGATTTCCATTTTTACCTATACCTACTCTTATTTTCAGATCATTCATCACGTCTTTCACGCCTTCCATAAACGGTTCTTCTGTTATACGCCATCCGGCGGATGCTGAAGGAAATAACCCCCATTTGTGGTTGTTTGCTAATTTCGAAGATCCATCATAACGTACATTTGCTGTAAGTAAATATTTACTTTTGTAATTGTACGCAATTATGCCGAAGAACGATGCTATTGACCATTCTGTGGCTTTTGTACCTGCATCAGTGATCTGGTTAGCTGCATTCAAGGTCGATATATTAAGTGTTTTTGGAAAATCTTTTCCAGATATATACGAGTCTTCCCAGCGTGATGACTGCGTACTTTGACCTGCCATTGCCGATAGTGAATGATCTCCAAATACTTTTTCGTAAGTAAGAATGTTTTCCAGTAACCAAATGGTTTGCGTATACCGTTCGGTTGATTCAACTCCGTTTTGTGCCCGTCCGTATGATGTTCTGATAGGATCGGTGAACTGATCATTCTGATTGTTCATATAGTCCAGACCAAAATTAGCTTTGTATTTTAAATTTTTCGTAAAAGATATCTCTGCATTGGCATTTTCTAACAAACGGTTATTTTTAGTCGTATTTGTCCGCGATAAATAAGCTACCGGACTTTCCCATGAAGCTTGATAAGGATTGCCTTGATATTGTCCGGGATTATTTGGATCCCAGATGCCAATCACTGGAGGCGTGTTAATAGCACTAAGTATTACGCCACCCTTATCAGAACCAAGATTTTGTATAATACCATCTGTTTTTGAATTGGCGTAAGAAATGTTATTTGTGAATTTTAACCAATTGTAAAGTTGAAGATCAGAATTCATTCTCATATTATATCTTACATATTGAGAAGGATGAATAACTCCTTTTTGATTCAGATAGCCAAGGGATATGAAGTTTCTATTTTTGTCGTTACCAGTACTTATCGATAACTGATGGTTTTGAGTAAGAGCTGTTTTAAAGGTCTCATCCATCCAGTTTGTATCGGTTGTAACATCATTGCCAACGGAAGCAGCTTTTACTTCATTCATCAAATCGCGATATTGAGCAGTATTCAGGGCCTTAACTTTTAAATCTCCCATAAATGAAATTCCGGCATAACCATTATATGTAACAGATGTTTTACCTGCACTTCCACGTTTTGTTGTGATAATAATTACTCCATTGGCAGCACGCGCACCGTAAATAGCAGAAGAGGATGCATCTTTCAATATTTGAATGCTCTCAACATCTTGAGGAGAAACACTTGTCATATCTGTAGTAGGTTGTCCATCGATTATATACAGCGGATTGTTTCCGGCTAATACAGAGGTTGAACCACGAACTCTTATCGAAATTCCTTCTCCTGGTGCACCTGATGGAGAGCTTACTTGTACTCCGGCAGCCATTCCCTGAATAGCGTCACCTAAAGTAGCTATTGGACGTACCTCTATGTCTTTTGTAGACACCGAAGAAACTGCAGTTGTGACATCTTTCTTCTTTTGAGTTCCATAACCAACAACAACAACTTCTTCTAAGTTTTTTGAGTCTTCAGACAAAATAACTTTAAGAGTAGATTGCCCGTTCAACTTTACTTTTTGTGAAGTATAACCAACATACGAAAATACAAGAGTTGAATTTTCGTTAGGAACATTGATGACGAAATTTCCGTCAACATCAGTGACAGTTCCTACATTTGCATTTTCGAGTTTTACACTTACTCCAATTAATGTAGTATTTGTTTTCTCGTCAATGACTGTCCCCTTTACAGGATAATTTGCGGCTGATACCGATAAAGTACCAATTATCATAAAGATAAATGTACTGGCCAAACTAATAAGTAGTTTGCTGAGATGTATATTCTGAAATTTACATCTTTGACTTGATTTTTTGTTCATAGATTTAATTTGATAATTAGAATGTGATTTAATAAATTAATAACATTGTTGACTTTTTAATCTGAGTTAGGTTGAATCATCCATGATAATAATATTTAAGTGTTTAAATTATAGAGTTAGTTTGAAAGTCCCTTTTAAATTTGTATTTGAAGAATTGCCAATAAATATTTCGTAATCACCCGCCTCATTTATATATTTAATTTGGTCATTGTAGAACTTCAAATCATCGGGGGTAATAGTAAAAGTCAACAATTGGCTTTCATCTCTTTTCAAAAATACTTTTTGGAACCCTTTTAATTCCTTTACAGGTCGAACCACGCAGCTAACTAAATCTCGAATGTATAGTTGTACAACTTCTTCTCCATCGTAGTTTCCTGTATTTTTAATGTCGATAGTTGCAGTGAGTTTACCTCCATTTATTGATAACTGATTGGATGATAATTTTAAATTGCTGATATTAAAATCGGTATAACTTAGCCCGTATCCGAAAGGAAAACGTGGGCTATTTTGTAGATCTATATATGCTGATACATAGTTCTTATCGTTCTCATCTTTTGCCGGTCGTCCGGTATTCAAGTGGTTATAATAAACAGGGATTTGACCTTCTGTTCGGGGGAAGGACATCGGTAATTTGCCGGCCGGATTATATTTTCCAAAGATAACATCGGCTATTGAATTTCCTGCTTCTGTACCTAACCACCATGTATATAATATACTTGGAATATGATCGGCTGCCCAGTTAAAAATTAAAGGGCGACCAGCATTCAGTAATAAAACAATGGGTTTTCCTGTTTTGTAAATTTCTTTTAGTAATTCTTCCTGAACACCGGGTAATTGTAAGCTGCTTCTGCTTTTCGCTTCACCACTCATATTGGGTGCTTCGCCCAGCGATAAAATGACCACATCAGCTGCTTTAGCTGCTTTTAAAGCATCCTCAAAACCAGTTTTATTACTATCATTTATATTACAGCCCATTGAATATAGCAATGTAGAACTTTTATCCAGTTGACTTTTTATCCCTTGATATTGAGTGACAATTCTGGCTGAATCATCAGGAAAAGCTATTGACCAAAAACCATGATTAGCTGTTGTAGCTTTTATAAATGGTCCGATTAAAGCAATAGTTTTGTTTTTTGACGAGAGAGGTAATATTGGAGTTCCACTGGTCTGTAGATCATTCTTAAGTAGCACAATACTCTTTTCGCCAATTTCGCGAGCGAATTTTCTGTTTTCTACATTATTTGTTTGTTGTTTTTCTCTTTCTATGTTACAGAAACGATATGGGTCTTGAAATAACCCAAGTTCAATCTTTTTGATCAGTATCCGTTTTACAGCTTCATCAATAATTGATATGTCAACTTTTCCATCTTGCACCAATTGTTTTAAATTGTCACGATAACAACGACTTTCCATGTCCATGTCTGATCCGGCTATAATTGCTTTCATAGCTGCATCATAGCTGTTTTTTGCATAGCCGTGAGCTATCATTTCACCAATGCTTCCCCAGTCGCTAACCACGAAGCCTTTAAAGTTCCATTGTCCTTTTAATATGTCTCGTTGAATATATTTATTGGCTGTTGCGGGTATGCCATTTATGTCATTAAACGAATTCATAAATGTTGCAACATTAGCTTCAACTGCCGCTTTAAATGGGGGTAAATAGGTTTCATTAAGCTGTCTTAAGCTCATATCAACAGAGTTATAATCCCGTCCACCAACTGCAGCACCATAAGCTGCAAAATGTTTGGCGCAGGCCATAACTGCATCTACATTTCCCAACCCTTTTCCTTGAAACCCATTTACGCGGGCTCTGGCTACTAAGCAACCCAGGTAGGTATCTTCACCAGCACCTTCCATAACACGTCCCCAACGAGGATCTCGGGCAATATCTACCATAGGTGCAAATGTCCAATGTTCTCCAAATGCAGCAGCTTCAGTTGCTGCAATTCTGGCTGATTTTTCTATTGATGCTAAATCCCACGATGCTGTTTCTGCAAGTGGAATAGGGAATGTGGTGCGAAATCCATGAATAACGTCCAGACCAAATATCATTGGGATTCGTAAACGGGATTGCATGGCAATTTCTTGTAATTTTCGGGTTTTGTCAGCTCCTATTACATTTAGCATGGAACCAACTTTGCCTTGGCGGATCTGAATTTCTTTGTCGTTTTCAGTTGTTACTTTTCCGGTAGCTTCCCAATCGCTGGTGTATTGATTTAGTTGTCCTATTTTTTCATCAATCGTCATGAGACGAATAATGGAATCGGCTTGTAATTCCGGATTGATCTTTTTTTGTCCAACGATGTTTGAACAGATGAAGATGGCAATAATGACTTGTAGAGCTTTTTTCATGTGATTCTTTTATAAAACTATTAATTAATGCGCCTGAGTAATTTAATTATAAATATAGGTTTATATCAATAACATTCGTGCAAATAATATAGATATAAGATTTTTTAAACATAGTGTCAAAAGAACAATAAGTTTTATGCTGCAAATATAAAGTGTATTATTTCTTTTTCCAAATATTTAGTGTGTTTATTTTACACTAAGTGCAATATTTAACCAGATTAAAAAATAAAAACTCTATCAAATGGTTGGATGATAGAGTTCTTACGGAAATAAGAGTTGTCGGTGAATTTAAGGGCGCATTCCTAAAGCTTTTATGTAATTTTCGTTTACAATGCAGTTTTCAAATTTCATGTTCGTCAGAAATTCATTCAAGGCTTCCTGAACATCCGTCTGATTTGGACGGCTTGCTCTGATTTTGTCAAATCCACTTCGGTCTTTTTTAGTGAACTCAACAATTAGGTTCCATTTTTTGGGGATGGGGATTCTTAATACCCCACTTTTATTTTCAAGTTTCTTATAAGGCCAAAAATGCCATCCGATATTATTATTTTCTAGTAATTTTCGGAATGAAGCTACCCATTGATCTGTATTTTCACCCGTTTCTCCCATGTATAATGGTAAGTTTACTTTAGTACGAAAATCTAAAAGATCCTGTATGTTGTTTTGTAGTGTGTCGCACCAATAGCGGTGGCAGGTGTACATCATATTATTATCAAAATGCCAATCGGAAAAAACAGCAAAATTGCCATTCCATTGTGCACCACCCAACATAACGATATGATTTTTATCATATTTTCTAATGGCAGCAACTCCAAGTTTGTATACAGGCTCCAACTTCTTATTAATTTCATCCTTATTCCTAAAATAATGTGCAATAGGCTCATTCAATAAATCGTAACCAATAATAGTTGTTTCATTGGCATAATGCTTTGCAATTCGTCTCCATATCGAGCTAAATAGAGCCTGACTATTTTCATTCTCAAATAACCATGGGTAGCCGTAACTGTCATCAATGTTATCTCCGGTTTGTCCTCCGGGAGCATCGTGCATATCAAGGATTACATATAGATTTTCAGATTTACACCATCGTATGACCTTATCCAATAATTCGAAGCCTCTGTTGGAATCATTAAATCCCATATAGTCTTCGTTCGTAAAAAGTTTGTAATGAAATGGTATCCGGATTGAATTCATTCCCGTTTTTCGGATATAACGAATATCGTTTTGGGTGATATATCCGTCTTGAAATTGATGCCAAAAAGTGTTTGTTTTATCAGGACCAACTAATTCTTTTAAGGCTTGATCAATTAATCTGTAGGAACTTGTGTTGTCAAACATAAACATGTATCCTTCCGGGTTTAACCAGTTTCCTAAATTAGTTCCTTTAATTTTGAAATGTTCACTGTTCGGTGCAATAATATTTTGCCCGTCAACTTTAAAGAACTTCGTTGAACTATTAGTTTTACCCGAAACCAGAATCGGATTTAGAAAAATGGATAATAAAATACTTATAAATAGTATTTTATGAGAATTGTTTTTTTTCATGATATTTTTTTTAAAAAATCGAATTTAAAGTGTCAATAATACAATATCTTTGTCTTTGCAAATGTAAGATTGTTTTTTATTATTTCCAAAAAAAAATGGTTGGTGATTATTTATTAATAAAATCAATATTTTACGCAAGCTGATTTAAAAATTAATATCTTTGCATCCATATTGAAAAATATCACTCTTATATGTCGAATAATAATGAAATAAAGCCTCAAACGATCATTTCAGATACATTACCTACAGTTTCTGTCGATTGTGTAATTTTTGGCTATGATGAAAGTAAATTAAAAGTGTTGATTCGTAGAGAGTTTGTTCCCTATGAAGGAAAAACCTATCTTGAATGGAAGCTTCCGGGAAATCATGTTCGCCGCAATGAAGAAATCGGTGAAACGGCCTCCCGCATACTTAAAGAGCAGACAGGATTGGAAAATATCTATGTGAAGCAGTTTTTAGTCTTTAGTGATCCGGATCGGTTGAAGCGGAAAGCATGCGATTATGATTGGGTGAAACCCCGTCTGGAGGATGAAAGAGTAATAACTGTTGGTTTCTACTCTCTTGTGAATATAAATGATGTAGATAATAGTATGTTAATCGACGATGCTAATTGGGCTGATGCATATGAAATTAAAGAATTAATGTTTGATCATAACGAAATTTTTGAAGAAGCATTAAAAAAGCTTCGTTATGATTTACTTCACGAGCCATTGGTTTTTGAATTACTCCCCGAAAAGTTTACGCTGACGCAAATGCAGAAACTTTATGAGGCTATTTTTAACATCACTTATGATAAACGTAATTATAGACGAAAAGTGAATAAAATGCCTTATTTAATACCGTTAGATGAGGTTCAAACGGGGGTTTCGCATAAACCAGCCCGTTTTTATAGTTACGATAGAGAGATTTATGAGAAAACGCGCACCGAACGATTTGATTTTCGGGTTTAATCAATTTAATTTAGTTGAAAATTAAATTGATAGTTTATCTTTTCCAATGATCGTATTCCTTAATTTCATTATAAAAATATACGTTATGGGAATAAGTGATAGTGCATTGGCCCAAATAAGCGGTGCATTTGATAATAGTATTCCATAAACAAGCCATAATGAAATACATGCCACAACAATACAGTACATCACCAACGAGATACTATGTGTATCTCGTGACCGGAATACTTTGATTGCTTGTGGAAACTGATTTAAAACTGATAATAGTGAGGCTAAAAAACCTATGGTTTCAATAAGAGACATATTTATTTTTTATATTATTCAATAATTATTACTTATCCTATCGGTTCGTAAATAAATCCTAATTCAAACATTTCATCTTTATCATAGATATTTCTGCCATCAAGTATTAAAGAGCCTTTCATTGATTTTTTGACGACAGCCCACGTAGGCATTCTGAATTCTTTCCATTCTGTAACGAGTAGGAGGGCATCTGCATCCAATACAGCATCGTAGATGTCATTTGAAAAATAGATATTCGAAAAATCTGACTTTATTGATGAAGTCATCTTAGAATGAATTAATTCTTTCGCTTCGGGCATGGCTACGGGATCAAAAACACGAACTTGACAACCAGCTTGTAATAGTTTTTCAATGAGAACCAATGACGGGGCTTCCCGAATGTCATCTGTATTTGGTTTGAATGATAATCCCCAAATAGTTATTGTTTTGCCTTCTAAATCTGATTTGAAATGTTTTTCCAGTTTGTGAAATAATACTTGCTTCTGATAGGCATTAACTTCTTCAACAGCTTTAAGTACGCGTAATTCATAACCATTTTGATCTGCCGTTTTGATTAGTGCTTTTACGTCTTTAGGGAAGCACGAACCGCCATAACCACAACCGGCGTATAAAAATTTGCCTCCTATTCGCTGGTCAGTTCCGATGCCTTTTCGAACCATATTTATATCCGCGCCAACTCGTTCGCATAAATTTGCCATATCGTTCATAAAACTTATACGGGTTGCTAACATAGCGTTGGCGGCGTATTTAGTCATCTCTGCAGATAGAATATCCATGAAGATTACACGGAAGTTATTTAATAGAAATGGACGATATAGTTTAGTGATCAGTTCTTTCGCTTTTTCACTTTCAACTCCTACTACAACACGATCAGGACTCATGAAGTCTTTGATGGCATCACCTTCTTTTAGAAATTCAGGGTTTGAGGCCACATCAAAGTCAATAGAAACTTCACGTTTGTCTAATTCGGCTTGAATTGTTTGACGAACTAAAGATGCTGTTCCGACCGGAACGGTACTTTTGGTAACCAATAGTACGTATTGCTGCATGTTTTTTCCGATTGTGGTTGCAACCTCAAGTACATACTTTAAATCTGCACTGCCATCGGCATCGGGGGGTGTTCCTACAGCACTAAATACTACTTGTACATCATTTAGTATTTCGGTCAGTTTTGTAGTAAAATGCAATCGTTCTGCTTTTACATTTCGCAAAACCATATCTTCCAATCCCGGTTCGTATATAGGTATAATACCTTGTTGCAGATTCTCAATTTTATGAATATCTATATCAACACAAGTGACATCTACGCCCATTTCGGCAAAGCAGGTTCCTGAGACTAATCCCACGTAACCAGTTCCAACTATTGCTATCTTCATTAAAAATATTATTTATGCAATCTGTATTATTTATTTATGTATGCAGATACAACTTGTTTAATTCCCTCTTCTAACGAAACTTTAGGTTTCCAACCCAAGCCTTTTAGCTTGGAAACATCCATCAGTTTACGTGGAGTTCCATCGGGTTTAGTACTATCCCAAATTACTTTACCTTCGTAACCAACCGTTTTCTGAACTATCTCGGACAATTGTTTAATGGATAAATCTTCGCCACAACCGGCATTGACATGTGATGGTGTAGTATCCGGCGCATCATAATTTAACAAAAGAAAAACGCTCGAATCGGCCATATCGTCTACATGCAAAAATTCACGAAGTGGTGATCCTGTACCCCATAAGGTAATGGAAACTTCGTTGTTGACAGATGTAATACCATATTTAGTAAGTATCTTCAGAATTGTATCATCATCTTTAGTTCCATCAATACCTTCTATTGGATTCTTTGTTAAGTCAGAATGCAGACTTATCCAATCGTTTTGCATCAGACATTTCCCCAGATACATCTTTCGGATTAATGCAGGTAAGACATGCGATTTTTCTAAATCATAATTATCATTTTGACCATATAAATTGGTAGGCATAATAGAGATAAAATTACATCCATATTGCGCATGATAGGCTTCACACATTTTGATCCCGGCTATTTTTGCAATAGCATACGGTTCATTAGTCGTCTCCAAAAGCCCTGTAAGCAAAGCGTCTTCATGCATTGGTTGTTCAGCCATACGTGGATATATACATGAAGAACCAAGAAACAGAAGCTTTTTTACACCGTTTAGATAACTATGGTGAATGACATGATTTTGAATCATGAGATTTTCATAGATAAACTGAGCACGATATGTGCTGTTTGCAACAATGCCACCAACTTTTGCAGCTGCCAGTACTACGTATTCCGGTTTCTCTGTTTTAAAAAAGGTAGCTACCGATTCTTCATTCAGTAAATTAAGCTGTTCTTTTGAACGGGTAATAATATTTGAAAATCCTTTGTTCTCCAAATTCCGTTTAATGGCAGAACCAACCATGCCGTTGTGACCGGCAATGTATATTTTTGAATTTTTGTTCATCGTATTTATGTCCCCTTTAGGGAATTTAGGGGTCATTCAAAATAATTCAACACTCTGAATCCACCTTCTTTTAGATAAGTTTCTTTTTTCATGAGTTTAACATCGGAGAGCATCATGTCTTCAACTAACGCTTTCAGATCATATTCAGGAATCCAGTTTAGTTTTGTGCGTGACTTTGTTGCATCTCCAATTAAAAGTTCTACTTCTGTAGGGCGGAAATAGTTGGAATCAACTTCCACGATAGGTTCTTTTATTTCAGCAATTGCTTTTAGAAATTCAGCTCCCACTCGTTCTTTGAACTTATTTTCGTCAATATTGCCAATATAACCTTTTTCATCAATGCCTTCGCCTTTGAAGTTGATAGTAATACCTATTTCACTAAATGTCATGCGTACAAACTCCCTAACTTCGGTTGTAATGCCTGTAGCAATGACATAATCGCTTGGCTCGTCCTGTTGTAAAATCAGGTACATGGCTCGTACATAATCCTTGGCGTGTCCCCAATCTCGTTTAGATGATAAATTTCCTAAGAACAGTTTGTCTTGCATGCCCATGGCAATGCGGGCTGCTGCACGGGTGATTTTACGGGTTACGAAGGTTTCGCCACGTAACGGAGACTCGTGATTAAACAAAATTCCATTGCTCGCGTGTAGGCCGTAAGCTTCACGATAATTTACCGTAATCCAATAGGCATACATTTTGGCTACAGCATATGGTGACCGTGGATAAAAAGGAGTTGTTTCTTTCTGAGGAACTTCTTGTACCAATCCGTATAATTCCGAAGTTGAAGCCTGATAAATACGTGTCTTTTTTGTGAGATTAAGCAATCTGACTGCTTCCAGTATGCGCAAAGTCCCTATTCCGTCAGCATTGGCTGTGTATTCCGGAGTATCAAAACTTACTTTCACGTGGCTCATAGCCGCTAAATTATAAATTTCGTCCGGCTGAGTTTCCTGAATAATACGAGTCAGATTCATTGAATCGGTCATATCGCCATAGTGGAGAACCAGGTTTCGATCATCAACATGTGGATCTTGATAGAGGTGATCAATACGATCAGTATTAAATAAGGAAGAACGACGTTTTAGTCCGTGTACGGTATATCCTTTTTTGAGTAATAATTCGGCTAAATAAGCACCGTCTTGTCCGGTGATTCCTGTAATAAGGGCTACTTTTTTCATTTAAATGCTGATAGTTTAGTTAATGTATTTTTAATCTCTTTGGGTTAAATTCCCCGAAGCTCTGCTTCGAAAAAAGAATTATTTTTCAAACAATACCTCGACAGCTCTGCTGCGAGGTGGTTTATTTTCAATCTCGCTTTGGTAGTTATTTATATGCTCAAACAATGAGTTGGAATGAAATGTTCTAGATTTCCGTATCATCTTGATAATAATGGAAGTACTTCTCGGCATCACTTTTCTTTTTCTTAGAAGTGTATCCATAACTGAAGCCAAATAAATAAGCGTATTTATATAATTTGTATTTAGTGTATTTACTTTCGTCATCAAGTACATCATTTAATACTGTATACAGTTGAGGTATATTATCCAATTTTAATTGAGTACATAGTTTTTTGAAGAATGTTTTATTTGTTTTTCCATTACGAACAACAAATAGATTAACATCAGAGTGCTGCGCTAATGAATAGGCATCCGTTACCATACCAATCGGACTGGAATCCACAATGATGAAGTCATATCGTTTTCTTAGCTCCTCAAACATTTTTCCTAATTTATCCGATCGGATTAATTCTCCCGGATTTGGAGGAATAGATCCTGCCGGTAGAATATCAAAATCAACTTTGGGTAGTTTTAAGATGATTTCATCAAGCGTGCATTGACCAACCAGATAATTTGTAATGCCCAGCGGGTGAATAATATTAAACCGCTGATTGACACTTGGCTTTCTAATATCCATGTCTATCAAGATGGTTTTTTTACTGGCCATGGCATATACCGAAGCCAGATTGATAGAAAAATAAGTTTTACCATCTCCCGATTCGGTAGAGGTAGTCATGATTACAATATTTGTTTTTCGCTGGACGATGAACTCTATACGTGTTCGTATAATTCGGAACATCTCCGTATAGGCCGATCGTGGATTCTTGGATACAATTAATGGATCAGTACTTTTAGTGTGACGGACTGCCCCAATCAGTTGGAAAGATGAGTTTTTCTCAACATCTTTTGTTGAATGAACCGTGTTATTAAACAGCTCCATTAATATGACTATAAAAGTCGGAATCAGAATTCCAAATAACAAAAAGACCATTGTTGTTTTCGATCTTTTATCCGAATTGGTTATTGAAACTATTCTGGCCTTGTCAAGTATATTATTATCAGGTGTATTTGAAGCCTTTAGAATTTCAGATTCAGCTCGTTTTTGAAGAAAAAACGTATAATAGTTGTCATCCATCTTATATTTACGCTCGATGGCAACCATTTCCAACTCTTTTTGAGGAAGCTCTTCAATCTCTTTATTAAGTGCAGCTAATCTGGTTTTAAAATCATTTTTTTCTATATTAAGCGAAGCACGCATGCTCTTTATTACCTCCATTACGGTTTGTTTGGAAGTCTCTATTTGTTTGCTATACCTCTGATAAATGGGGTTAGCTTCGGTAACTTCAGAACGGAGATTGTATAATTCATTTATTTGCTGAACAAAAGTCATGAGCATCGGTTCGTTCAATCCCAGGCTGGAAGGTGCTATGATGGCTCCATCTGCGAAGTTAGTCTTTAGATATTTGGTCAAATAGTCTAAATAGGTTTCCCGTAATTTTAGTTCGGCTTTTTGAGTATCAAATTTTGTGGCTTTGGATAATAAATCGCTCGTGTGGCTGGATACATCAACAATTTTGTTGGTCTGCCTGAAATTAGTCATCTTGCCTTCGGAGGTCGTTAGTGATTTTGACACTAATCCTAACTGGTCATTAATGAAGTTTATGGTTTTTGTGGCAGCATCGTTTTTTCGGCTAAGATTGTCAGCTAGGAAAGTGTCACACAATTTATTGATAAAGTCGATATCCCGATCGGGGGTGTCGCTTACTAATGATATTTTCAACACCGAAGAACCTTCAGTAACATAGCCAAAATTCAAACGGGATGCAAAATCTGATATTAATGATTCTTTTGTTCTGAATTTAAAATACATTTCTGTCTTTCCCATGTATCTGTCTACATTGTTTACTGTCAGAAAGAATAAATTATGCTGAATGGGCTGACCGTAACGTCCATCAATTTGAAATTTGCTGAACAAGTTATTTTCATCAACAGAAATTGTATAACTGCCGTTTGACCGTAGCTTTATTTTAAAAAGTACACCATAAGCCTCTGGGGCAATGTAATCGGCCTGAATAACAATGGGAGTTGTTTTGTATAAATTGCGGGTTTTGAAGCTTCCTTTGGATATGTAGTCCACTTTCATAAAAGGTAAGCTGTCGACAACTTTACTAACCAAATCGTTAGACCCTAACATGATGACCTGATTTTTTACATTTTTATATCCGGACTGAGTACCAAAACCTTGCATCAGGGCTTCTGAGCTATTTCCTGTAGAATGATTTTCATCAATTAAAACCCGTCCTTCTGTTTGAAAAGAAGGTAACCACGAACGATTTTCTACATAGGCTAATCCCAATGAAACAATTATTCCTATAACGAATAAATACCAATTATTCAGGAAATAAGATGCCCATTCCATGATGTCAAAGCCAGATTCTTCTTCGCTGCTAAATGGCTTTTCAAGATTATTTAGTTCCATTGTAATGGTTCATTAGGTGAAACAAGGATTATAAAATCACTTTTTGTAGTTCAAAACTCCAAATAGTAATGAAAATGAGAAATTTATAACAGTCAATAAAGTTGCGTAATTGTTGACTTTATAGAAACTGGAAAATTGACGTTGAACGTAAATAATATCATTCGGATATATATAGTAATATTTTGAATCAATAATACTTCTGGGGCGAATATCGAACTCCATAACCTGAGTTCCTTTTTCTGATTCCCGAATTATGCGAATATGTTTTCTGTCACTTGTTTCGCTAAAATCACCCGACATGGATAATGCCTGAAAAATAGTCATTTTCTCTTTGTAAATTGGAAAAATACCGGATCCGGCATCACCGAATATCGTAAATGTTTTATTCGCAAGGCTCAACTTTATAACTGCGTCGGGTATTAATTTTTTAAAGCTGTTTTCGATAACTACAGCCGCTTCATCCAACGTAAGCCCTACCACATGAATATGAGATATGAAAGGTAAATCTATAGTGCCGTCGGTATAAACACGATACGAAATCTGACTTTGACCGGATGAAGAAGCGGAGGATGAGATTATTTTTGAAATAGTTTCGTCCGAACTGATAAGCCTGTAAATCAATTCATCGTTTACCTGGATTTTATAATCTTTATAGCCCGTTTTTTCATACATAGGTAATTCCCGGTTATTATCTTGCAATAACCTCATCTTTTTATAATTGTAACACGATGTGAGTGTAAGCAATAATAAAAGAATTACCAATATGTTCGTTTTATTTTTCATGTTGTCAGCAATCTGATTTCAATAGATGTTGTTTTGTAAAACTATTATAATCAGTTTGTTTTAGAAAAAACTCTTATAAATAAAATAGCCTAATGAATAAGTAGTGATTATTGTTGACAATGCTACCCAAAAAGTGGATACTCCGAAAAATTGTTCTTTCATTGGCTGAAGAAAAATTACATCGTCGGGCTCTAAATAGTAAAATTCAGAGTTTATAATATCTGCACTTCGGAGATCAAATGTTTTTACCTGATTTCCATTTTCGTTAACCCGCAAAATTCTGATTCTGCTTCTATCTGCCGAGTAACTCAGATCGCCCGCCATGGCCAGCGCCT
>Ga0302272_1000700_pt1 | contig 15148 bp, 13 predicted proteins | sample III_Bog_N1_2_FD_198772 | JGI IMG/M metagenome (GOLD analysis project Ga0302272, IMG submission 198772) | Peat permafrost microbial communities from Stordalen Mire near Abisko, Sweden - III_Bog_N1_2 | ecosystem: Environmental > Terrestrial > Soil > Wetlands > Peat | place: Sweden: Abisko...
TTGCTTGTTCCGTAGCCAAGTCAAGGTAGTGCTTTTCTTTTACAGGGAATTTTATTCTATTCAATTCTTCAAGCGGTGACTTGATAAGTGTAATGGTGGTACGAATTTCATGCGCCACATTGGTAAAGAAACGCATTTTGTCTTCTGCATGACGTTGTTTCAAACGATTGATATAAAAACGCATGAAGAAATAAAAAAGCCCCGACACAATGGCTGATAATAAAAGTCGAAACCACCACGTTCCCCAAAAAGGAGGAGTAACCCGAATAATAAAACTCCGCTCGGCAACCAGCTGTGATAAAGAATTATCATACATTTTTATTTTTAGCACAAACTCACCAACAGGGATATTGGAATAATTCAATGTTCTGTAATCCGTTGGAGAACTTGGTGCTACATCAACCCCTTCCATTATCCACGAGAATTTGGACTTAGTTGAGACTTCTGCTAACGGTAACAATTGCATTATCAGATTATTTTGATTATACGCCAACGTAATTTTCTGTAGCTTGTCCAAAGGAGTTTTTAATTTAAAAATATGATTGTCGCGAATAGAGGAACCGGAAACAAGAATGTCTTGAATAAATATCTTTCCATGCAAGGGTTTTGCTTTCAATAAATCAGGGTTAATGATAACAAGTCCGCGATTTGTACCCCATACGAGATCTCCATTACTCAACTTGCAATGCGCACCTCTGTTGAATGAAACATTAGACAAAATATTTAGAGCTGAAATATTAGCTGTTGTCAAGGTTTTAGGATTGAACCGGCTTAGCCCATTTTCTGTTCCCACCCACAAATAATCTTCTGCTTCCATAATACTACTCACAAAGTTTGAAAGCAATCCCGATTGAATCGGTATCTTTTCGTATATCTTTTTTTTCAGATCAAACCTCATCAAACCATCACCGCTTGAACAAAGCCAAGCATAGCCTTTATACAATATCATATCCTGACAAGGACTACTCGCAGTAAACATTTCAGTTCGTCCCGTATGTTTGTCCAAAACAATTAAGCCTGAAGCGCAACCAAACAGCATTTTTCCCGGCGAAAATTCAGTAGTAGTATAAATATTTGAGAGAGAATAAGTCCTAAATTTCTTTTCCTTAGACAAGTAGCAAGTTACATCGCCCCTGCCACCTCCTATCCATATATCGCCTTGACTATCTTTATAAATATCAAATACAAAATCTGTTATCGCATTCGTATTGCTGGCTGTATAATGCGCTATCTCTTTCCCTGATTGCCGATCAATAACATAGATACCTGATGAATATGTACCACACCAAATTCGGCCCTCATTATCTTCACACAGAGAAAGAAAGACCTGTGCCTGATTGGATTTGTTTTTATAATACGTCCGCCATTTATCAGCATGTACATCCCAATAGCTGACACCGTTATTGGTGGCAAGCCAGAGGTTATCCTTACTGTCTTTGATGATTTTATTTACACAATTGTTATATAGAGAGTTATCATTATTAACCTGATGCATTTTATAAATTATAGGCAATGGAGTTTGCTCAAAAAAAGATATACCACCGGAAAAAGTACTAGCCCAAACCCGTCCGTTCTGCTTGTCGCAGTATATATCGTAAACACCATTGCCCGGCAATGAGAACGGATCATCCATATTTTCCATATGAACTTCTAACAGCTTGTCATGCATATTATCCAGTTTCCACACTCCATGTCCGTCAATGCCAATCAACATGGTAGAGTCTGAATTAGCCTCTATGGCCAAAATAGGCTGCCTTGGAAAACCCTTGATAGCTGATCTGGTAAAAGAAGAAGTTTTGAAATTGTAATAGCAAAGACCGTCGGACATGGTGCCTATCCACAACCGACGATGTATTTTGTCATAAAACAATTTAGTAACATCAAAAGATTGGTTGGAAGGATATTCGTATATTGTCTTACTTCGCAAAGTACGGACATCCAAAATGCTTATTCTATGATTTGTAGCAACAATCAGTTGCGAGTCATTATACCACGTGATGTACCTAAAATCCACATGACTAATTTGAGCGTTCAAAGAACCTTTCGAATATTTATATAGTCCGGCATTGGTGCCTATCCAATATGTACCTTTGTTGTCCGCTACAATATTAGCAACTCCAATATTAAATTCACGTATGGTGAGCAATCGGTCAAACCGATCAAATATTGCGTTATACCGAAATATCTGACCATTATTGGCATAAGCAAGCAATTCTGAATTCTGACGTACAAGTTTTACGAATACTGCGTTATGCTTTTCAAAAGGGAGGTGGTATATATGATAGCTATCGTCAGTCAAACGCATAACACCGCTCCTGGAAGATGCCCAAATAAAACCATTACCATCTTTACAAACAGAAGAAACATTAAGCATAGATATACCAAACGTTTCGTTAATGCTATGAAATTTCAGGTTAGATGAGTGGACATAGAATGCAAATGTGATAGAAAAAAATACGAAAATTTGTCGTTTCATGATACGATCTTTATACTCAGGAAAAATCAATCGTTTTAATCAGAATTTGGCATATAAGAAGAAGTCGTGTATATTTTGTAACTTTTATCGGACATCTTGACCTCAGCTGATGTATCCTTCAGTATCCAAAAGGCATAATAAATTATTATCTCTGGCAAATGTCATTGAAGGTGTTTTAGAACCCGGCCGGTCATCTTTTGAAACTATGATACCCGTGTTTACGTATGCCTAACTGTTCTCTTTTGAATACATGTAGATAGGATGCTCTTCATTCCAGAACTTGGGAACATAAAACTTGTCACAAGTATCGGGAACTGCCAATGAACTTAAATCAGTAGGAGTCGAGAGTTTTTGTATTTTGTTGTCATCAAGTGAAAGCAGAAACAATCTATTACCCATCCGATTTCAGTCATAAAGGTGTTGACATTTTTTTGACCTGTAATTGTAGCTACATAATGTACTTCACCAATAGTTACAGCATTAGCCATCCATGTTATTGGTTTCTAACTTTCGGCAGATGATCTTAATTGATTGGCCCTGGTGATGCCTAAATTTCAGATTAGCAGGTACGATGCTGTTTTTTCCAATTACCACACTTATCTGATTGTAACCGTCAGGTTCTTTGGAAATAAACCTGATAATACTTGGTCTGTCCGTAGTAGTAAGAATTACCCTTTTCTGCCCGAAATTGACTTTCAGGTAGGAAATTGCACAGGAGAAATTCCCGTCTACGATAAAAGTAGAATTTATAACGCCAAAAGTAGGATCAATCGAATCTAGCCATGCCGACTGATTCGGATCATACTTATTTGCTATCTTAGGTGTTTTTTGTTTTGCCTCGCAGCTATTACTACAAGCAACGAGGAATAGGAAAAACAAACTCATCAAAAAGGAGTATTTTTTCATCATAAATAAAATTTAAAACAAAATTAATGAAAAATGTTTATTAATACGCATTACACAAATCTTAATTCATTGTGATGCGTATTTTTTCATATTTTAAAGCCATCTGTTGATAAACTTTAAAGTCTAACATTTTTCGTTCATTAAATATTGCGGTTAACAAAAGATATAACAATTATTAATTAATATGATAATTAGTTATTTCTAGCAGGCAAAGATAAACTGATGCTTGATGACAAAATCGATATTTTGAATATATAATTCGATATTTCAGATAAACATCACAAGATTTTCTAAGAAACCAGCACAAACGGGTACTTAATTCATACATCTGATTATCTTAATTATAGATCAAAAAAAGGAGAGACGAAAGAATAAATTTGAGCCATAATTATACTGGCAATCAACTGATCAATGAGTCAATCAGCAGCGACTAGATGATAGTCAACCAACCGGCTCCTTTTCAGATTTTTTACGTCATGAAGTTTTACAATGGAACTGCACTAGAAAGATTGTCTAAATTGGCAACATGCCTAAAGTGAAAATGCCGGTTACTCCTATTCCTTTGAAATATCCAACGAAGCCTACGCCAAAAGCGAGTTGAAAATATCTAAAAAGACAGGGTACTGAAGAATTTCTCTCAATCTAAGACGAAACTTGAAAGCATTCTGTAACTTTATTATACTTATTGCAAGAAGTTTTATCGAATAGTAATATGAAGTTACTTTGTTTTCAACAGCATAACTAAAAAAAATAATGCCGGATAATAATTTATTACCCGGCATTACCTCCATTATCTGAAATAATGGTTCCAACCTAACTTAATATACATACTTAAATAGTCACAAAATCAATCATTTAAGTTTGTAATGTAGCTATTATCCAACGAATCCTGATTTACTCCTTTCTGGATATTTAGTCTTTGTTTTTCGGCCACCCGACGAATGATAATCCGGATGGCAAGATTTGTTTTATTGGTTATAGTTGCAATTTCAGAAATAGGCATGTCAAGTGACGCAAGCTTGCTAACTAGCATTTCCAACTTTGTCAATTTGCGATATTTCGGTCTCCCAAATTCCTTTGAACTGCTTTCAGTCAATCTTTTTAATCGAGACTCTTTCTCTTTATTCTTTTCGTACTCAACCAGAATATTTTTAGAATTTGTTACCCAATTGACAGACTTGGGGAGTCGGGAAAAATCATCTTCCAAATTGCCACTCTTATTAATGTAAGAAGTAAAAGATCCTAAATCCCATCCAACTGATGGAGATATTTCAAATAGCTGAAATAAGAACAAGTCCTTACGACCATTAATCATACAAGCACATAATTCAACAACAACTTCACTATCATCTACGTATTTTAATAGTGTTCTTGCATGGCGTACTGTTTTTCCTTGTTTCAATTCACGAATAATCGTTTTTATATAATCACGCGTAGGAAACACCTCGTCCTTACGGGCATTAAACTCCTGGACATTGCTCAATTTAAGAAATTTGAGAGCAGGTTCATTTATTTCGACCAGATTGTTCCTTTTGTCGAAAACAAGTGTATATGCAGGAAGAGATTTGAGCATGACCATCATCTCCTGTAAATTTTCTGCGATTGAGAGATATTTATACATACTATTTAAATTTAAAATAACACAATTATTACAGTTTAATTCGTTTAAAATTTGAGATACTTATGATCCCAAGACTTGTTTGAAAATAGAGAAGATTTAAATCTCTGATAATGCATATCATGATGCCTACAATAGCCAGTGCGAAGAAAAACGGGGTAAGAATAAACATTCTCAAACCAGATAAAATGGAATTCCACATATCACAATCTGTTTACTTACTACATTTAAAAGCTTTATATTCAAAAAAACATATATTCGACTTATCAATTTAGCTTACTCCGTTAGTTGGGAAAAAGCAAACCAGTTCCTTATCCAGAATTCCGGTCATTTGATTAATTATTGTCCGTTTGGTTTGAAAATTACACCCGCTGTAGCAATCATAATTTTAACGTCTAGAAAGAGTGACCAATTATCAATATAGTCCAAATCCATCTCCATCCATTCATCAAAAGTCACTTTATGACGTCCCCAGACCTGCCATTTACAAGTAATACCGGGTTTCATACTTAGACGACGCAATTGATGCCTCTTATACTGTTGTACTTCTTTGAGAAGTGGTGGCCGCGGTCCTACAATAGACATGTCCCCTTTTATAACATTCAAAAATTGAGGCAACTCATCAAGGGAGGTTTTACGAAGTATATGGCCTAAGCGGGTTATTCTCGGATCGTTTACTATTTTAAAAACAGGGCCATCCGCTTCATTCTGTTTTAATAATTTTGCCTGAAGTTCTTCTGCATTACTTACCATGGTCCGAAACTTATAACAGGTAAATCTGCGACCATTTTGCCCAATCCGCTCTTGTTTAAAAAATACAGATCCTCCATCCTGAAGTTTAATTGAAAATGCAATTAAGAAAATTATAGGTGAAAATATAAATAGTGCAAATGTGCTCAGCAAAATATCCATAATCCCTTTTATTTTCAACCCAATATAATTCTCAGATGTTGTTTGATGGGTTATAAAATTATGATCTAATATCGGATTAATAGTATAATTGAAATTCAGCTTTTGCTTGAAAAACTGCTGCATAATATGCAACCTGACTCCTATTTCGTTTAACTCAGAGATCATTTGTTCCAGATTATAATGCTTATCACTCAAAGGGAGGCAATAGAAAACATCATCAACAGGATATAGTGTAATGTAACGCCTGAGCGTATCCTGATTACTGATTATATGAGCTTTTTTATATGTCTCTTTAAATACTTTATCCGGTGATATGATGGCAAGTAATCTGTAACCCCAGTCTTCAGCTTTTAAAAATGAAGTTATAAACGAAGAGGAAGTTTCATCTGCAAGTATAATTACGTTTCGGCTGTTGTATCCCTTCTTTCGAAGATAACACATTGAGTAATATAAAAGAAGCTTAAAACAGATTAAAGCCAACAAATCTACGGTGAAAAATATCGATAAGTACCTGAAAGAATTATCAATGTGCCGAAGGTAAGGAATAAGCTGAAGTTCAAGTAATAAAAACAGAGATCCGAAAAATACCGTTACTGCATAGCCGCTCAGCATACTGAATGTGGAACGGGCTCTGAAAATAACCCCCAAATGAAGTTTGTATATGAATGCACCCCATAATAACGTAATCTGACTTATCAGAATTATTTTTTCGTTTAGCGTAAAGACTTGTTTCGGGAAAAAACGCTCTATGAATATAAATATCAGTACTGTAATGGCTATTTGCACCAAAGTCATTAATAGTGATAGCCAAGATTCTCTTCTATTTAGCATAATGTTTAGATTTTTAATTAGATAGATAAAATAACAAACTCATATTATTTCAGATAAGAACTGATTGTTTTTAGGTTTTAAAAGATTCATATCTACAAGACAGGGTAAGCTCTTTCAGTGCAAATCGGATTGACTGGCATAAAAACATGTTCATTAAAGGATAAGGATTTAATTTTTAGGAGGCTGTCTCAAAAGTTTTTTTTGAAATGCAAATAACACAAAACACCCAAATCAACACAATCTTATCGAATTGAAATTCAGCAAATAATATTCTACTTTGCGAATCTTATTTGCGAAAATTTGTGCTATTTGCGTGCTTTTGATACAACCCAGATTAGTCAAAACGGATAGCAGAATTGTTTGGATCACCGCATTCAATGATTGCTTTTTTTATCACTTTGGCTGGATTTCCTGCCACAATTGAAAAGGGTTCCGTATTTTCTATAACTACTGATTCGGCACCTATGGTTGTATAATGTCCCAGAGTTACTCCCGGCCTGATACAGGAGCCGGTGGCAATCCAGCAACCATTGCCTACAACAATAGGAGCCATTGCCTGACCACTACTTCCATCCGGCTGACTTTTTGTTATTAGATTTACCTTCTTGCCTATCCGGCATTTGTCTTTTATTTTGATTTTATCATCGCAATAAGCGCATGTATACGCATCCAGTCTTGATAAATGGCCCATCTCAAAATTCCAGGGTTGGTAAATTGTAACTGTTCTGCTAATCCGGGCTGTGTTGGCTACTTTTGCACCAAAAATGCGCAAAAGGATAATTCTGGGCCACTTTAGCCAGGTTGGAAAGAGCCTGAATAGGGTAACATTGATAAGTCGCCACAAAAAGTTTTTAATCTTTAGCAAATTAGGTGAAGAAGTGGCTCGGACTGATGTTGATTTCAAATTATTATGCATAATATCGAATTCTAAGTAATTACAAGTAAAGAGTTACGAGTCACAAGATGTTGATCTGTATTTGAGTTCGGAAAACAAATTGTAGAACAATGTTATTTACTTAATAAATCCAACCGATCTTTCAATTTCCGATAAGGAAGGAAAAAAATAAAAGCTTATAATTTATTCGTTCAGGTACCAGGCATACATTTGCTTCACACCTTCTTCAATTTCAATTTGATGATGCCAACCCAGATTATGCAGTTTACTTACATCAGTCAGTTTTCGCATAGTTCCATCGGGTTTATCGCTATTAAAATACAATTTACCCTGATATCCTACGGTTTCTACAATCAGTTCAGCCAAACGACGAATACTAATCTCTTTGCCGGTACCAATATTGATATGACAATTACGAATATCCTTGTCACCTTCAGAATAGGTGTCTTTGAAATCAATATTTTCCAGAATATAAATACTGGCATCAGCCATTTCTTCGCTCCAGAGAAATTCCCGTAGCGGAGTTCCCGTGCCCCATAATTCAACCTTTTTGTCAGTAATACCATACTTGAAAAGAATATTAGTAATAGCCTCCTGACTATCGCCTCCACTGATATTTTCTACCGGGCGTTTATTCAAGTCTTTACGTACAGCTTCAAAATTTCCTTCATACAGGTATTTTCCCAAATGAATCTTTCGAATCATAGCGGGTAATACGTGGCTTCGTTCCAAATCAAAATTATCGTGAGGACCGTATAAATTGGTTGGCATCACAGCAATGTAATTTGTGCCATATTGCAGGTTATAACTTTCACACATTTTAAGTCCGGCAATTTTGGCTATTGCATACGGCTCGTTGGTATATTCCAGCGGTCCGGTGAGTAATTCCGTTTCTTTGATGGGCTGAGTAGCTTCCCGTGGATAAATACAGGTACTACCCAGAAAAAGCAACTTTTTGACTCCGTGACGAAAACTTTCTCCAATTACGTTTTGCTGTATTTGCAAATTTTTATAAATAAAATCGGCTCGATATACGCTATTGGCCATAATGCCACCCACATGTGCAGCAGCCATTATCACATACTCAGGTTGTTCGACATCAAAAAAAGTACGAACCTCGCTCCCATCCTGCAAGTCCAGTTCCTTATGACTTCTGCCGATCAGATTCGTATAACCTTTTTGTAGCAGATTGTTCCAAATAGCGGAGCCCACTAATCCGCGATGCCCTGCTATATAAATCTTTGCTTCTTTATTCATGATTGACAAAGTAATTAAGAATGTAGTTTTTTTACATACTTCAAATCGTGCTCTACCATGATTCGTACCAGTTCAGGAAAAGAGGTTTGAGTCGGATTCCAGCCCAACAGGGTTTTCGCCTTGGTTGGATCTCCCAACAGTTGTTCCACTTCAGCCGGACGGAAGTATTTCGGATCCACCTCCACCAGTACATTACCGCTGGCAATATCAATTCCTTTTTCATCTACTCCCCGGCCTTCCCAACGAAGCTCAATACCGGCTTCTTTAAAAGCCAGCGTAGCAAACTCACGTACTGTGTGATATTCACCGGTAGCAATAACAAAATCCTCCGGAGTTTTATGCTGCAGAATCAACCACATACATTCTACATAATCCTTTGCATATCCCCAGTCGCGCAACGAATCCAGATTTCCCAGATATAACTTATCCTGAAAACCCTGAACAATACGGGCAACTGCCAAGGTTATCTTGCGGGTTACAAAAGTTTCGCCACGGCGTTCACTTTCATGATTAAACAAAATACCGTTTACAGCATACATGCCGTAGCTCTCGCGATAATTTTTAGTAATCCAGAAACCGTATTGCTTGGCTACACCATAAGGAGAGCGTGGATAAAAAGGCGTGGTTTCCTTTTGCGGCACTTCTTGTACCAATCCATACAATTCAGAGGTAGAAGCTTGATAGATCCGGGTTTTTTCTTCCATCCCAAGGATACGTACCGCTTCCAACATGCGAAGTGTGCCTACTGCATCAGCTTCCGCCGTATATTCCGGAACATCAAACGAGACCTTTACATGGCTCTGTGCAGCCAGATTATAAATTTCGTCGGGTCGTACTTGTTTAATAATACGTATCAATGAACTGCTGTCGGTCATATCGCCGTAGTGCAGGTTAACCAGTCTATTCTGCTTCATATCGCGCACCCACTCATCCAGGTATAGATGTTCGATACGACCTGTATTAAACGACGATGACCGACGCATAATTCCATGTACCTCGTAACCTTTGTCAATTAAAAACTCAGCCAGAAACGATCCATCCTGTCCGGTTATTCCGGAAATCAACGCTACTTTTCCCATATTTTTTTTGTTTTTGGTTGTTATTATTTTATCTAAAATGTTTATTAAAAAGATTACCCGCGTAAACTCTTGAAAAAAGAATCAAACACTATGATTGGGATTCTCTAACCACGAATTGCACTAATTTACACGAATCGACAGTCGGCTTGTGGATAATAATTTATTAAAATGTGTATTATAAACCCTATTTTAGTTGCAATACATATTGTTTTATTTCCTGTTCATTTTCCTTCCTACAAATCAGTAAGCGATTTTCCGATTGCACGATAATCAACCCGCTCACACCCTGTATGACGGCTTCTGTAGATTCCGGCAAAGATATCAGACAGTCGCTCACTTCTTCGTACACAACTTTTCGGTTGCCGGATGCGGGGTCAAAGGAAGTATTTCCCCGACTGTCTTTGGTCTGAAGTTCATGCAGTGCATTCCAGGCTCCCAGATCCGACCAACTAAAGCTGGCTTCCTGTACTACAATATTCGACGCTTTTTCCATAATGCCGTAATCAACCGAGATATTTTCACAGGTTGGATATAGTTTGTCAATAAAAGCTTGTTCTTTTTCAGTATAATAAACATCTGCCCCTTCCTCAAACTGTTGTGCTATCTGTGGTAGATGATCACGAAAAGCTTGTTTGAAAGTGGCGACCGATGCCATAAAAATACCGGCATTCCAGTAAAAACCTCCCTGAGCCAGGTATTCCTGTGCACGTTCTAACCCGGGTTTTTCTCGAAATGAACGAACCGGATACAAGGTCGGCTCTTCCAACTCTACCGAACGATCTGCTTCTATATACCCATATCCGGTTTCCGGCCCTGAGGGTTGAATGCCCAGCGTCATAATCACCGGATGAGTGGCTACATAATCCAGTCCCAATTGCATATTCTGTACAAAATTTTCGGTATCGGGAATAAAACTATCGCTGGGCAATACCAGAATACAGCCTTCGGTATCAATTTGACGAATTTTCCAGACGGCATAGGCTATGCAGGGTGCTGTATTGCGCATGCAGGGTTCTCCCAGTACTTGTTCCTCTTTTAAACCCGGAACCTGTTCCAGTACCAAGGGCAAGTAGGCTTTAGCAGTGACTACATAGATACGCTCTACCGGACAAAATGCACTGACCCGTTCTACGGTTTGCTGAATCATAGTGGCTCCCATTTGCAAAATATCTAAAAACTGCTTGGGCTTAGCCGCTGTACTTTGTGGCCAAAAGCGGGAACCTATCCCTCCGGCCATGATGACGGTGTATGTATTTTTCAAAATCATTTTAATATTTCTTCAAAAGTGGTAGAATGTACTGTGGTATTTTTCTAGATATTTTACACATCAACGTAAAGTATCCATATAATCCGTAGTGTTGAATTATTTCCAGGTCTTCTGCAGATTTTTTCTTTTGCAAGCTAGCAGTGGTACTTTTACCTCCTAAACGCATTTTGACTACCCATTCATTTAGATACACTTTTTTTATAGTAGCATTTAAAAACCAGCGTAAAGAAATCTCATAATCACTTGCTATTCGATACGATGTTTTATATAAACCATATTTTTCAAATACTTCTTTCCGGACATAGATAGTTGTATGCAAAGGTACCCAGCCAAAGGGAATGTCGTATTTGCTAAATTGCTTGGCAGGATAGATACGCTTTACGATTTCCGGATTTGTTTTTTCTACATACTGCCCTTTTGCATATACAATATCGGCATCTGTTTCCTGAAATGCTTTTGCGATCTTTTGTAGTGTATCCGGTTCATAAAAAAGGTCGTCAGAATGCAGAATACCAATAATATCGCCAGTTGCTTGTTGGATGCCCTTATTCAGCCCATCGTATAATCCCTTATCTTTTTCCGATTTATAATAAGCCAATCCCTGTTTGAAAGTTTCTATTTTCTTTTGTGTGCCATCCGTAGAACCACCATCTATAACAATATGCTCTACCTGAGGATAGGTCTGACTTTGAACGGAACGAAGACAATCGGCTATATAGGCCTGATTATTATAAACAACTGTAACAATTGAGATTTTCATAATTAAATAGGATTAGTCTGATTAATATCAGTTATTCGGTATAATATTGGAGAGTCCGTTAAGTGACTTCGAAAAAGAGTATTCGTATGGACGGGAATGATAGCAATAATTCGGCTGTAAGTTGGGACAAACAGATCTGTAAAAGATAATCAGATCTTTTAGTGATAATAAATTAAGTAGAAAGATTGGGGAAGGTTGAATTCCAATTCACCCTAGCTTATATTTGGTTGAATTATAATCTACAGGATCAGCCAGTCAATGACAAATAAGATTTAATTAGCAGGGAATTTATATTCAGGGATTTATATTGTAGGTGTCTCTGATAAATTGAATTATAGCATCATTATCGTTATTAAACCTCGTTTTAAGTTCATAGATTTTAGCATCTACTAGGAACCGATACCAAAAGCCTTGCAGAAAATGCCAAATTAATCCTTGCTTACCATCCAGAAAACCACGTAGAAGAATATATCGATAGATGAAATTAATAACCGGACGTATAAACAGTGGAAAGTTTAAATATTGATGTTTTAACCACCGTTTTCTTTCTGCATCATTACCCCAGAACTTAGCGGTCACGCTATTATTATGTTGCAAGTCATTTAGTGTTATAAAGTAGTCTATTGCCTCACGCGTGGCGTAGTTACTGTGTTTATTAGTCCACCAACTAAGGTTGTTCAGATTATCGTCAACAAAATCAAGTTGTATTTTTATGGCTCTACCAGTGGTTAATACGATATGTTCATCCATCCAACGATTTTCACAGATACCATGCCCGTTACGATAAATGCGCAAATTCCATTTAGGATACCAACCACCATGCAAAAGAGGCTTCCCCATAAATACAATTTTACGACTAATAATTAGCCCTGAAATATCCGAAGAAAGTTTACTTAAATATTCTCTTAGGTTGATATCCGAAGTATTGTCAATGTACTCATCTGCATCAATGCGAATTATCCAATCAGTTTGAATATTGCAATTATCAATAGCCCAATTAAACTGAACTGCTTGATTGACAAATTTATTTTGTCTTATCTCCAATCCAAATTTTTCAGCTATTTGCAATGTATTATCAGTACTGAACGAATCAATTACATATATCTTATCTGCAACATTACGTAAGGAATTGATGCAACGGGCAATATGTAATTCTTCGTTGTAGGTAAGAATAATGGCCGTAATAGTTGACATATTATTTGCTCAGTACGCGTTTTTTTATAAATTTTGCGGGATTGCCTCCCACTACTGTCCACGGTTCTACGTTTTTGAAAACTGCAGAACGTGCTCCTACTACTGCTCCTTCGCCTATAGTTACACCAGGCCCAATAAAAGCGTCGGCAGCTACCCATACCTGATCTTCTATGATTATGGGCTTTAATAATAACGCATGCTTTGAATCGGTATAGTCGTGCGTAGAAGCACACAAGTACGCTTTTTGCGATATGGAAGTATTTGCTCCAATACTGATTTTTCCCTGATTATAACAATTTACCTGACGACCCAGACTGGAATATTCTCCCATCTCCAGATTCCACGGAGCCCAAATCTTTACACTAGAATATATATTCACGCTTTTAGCCAGTTTCGCTCCAAATACCCAAAGTACAAAGTTACGCCACTTGAGGCAATACCCTGAACCGAACGGACGAAATACCATCCAATAACAAATGCTCCAGACAACTCGACCCATTTTATTGGATGTACTGAAACGGGAAGCATAATGCGATAAATCCATATTGGTTTCTCTCATTTAATTTAATTTCATTTAATGTTTTTGTATATATTTTTTACTATCAGATTTAAATGTTTATGAATTATTCAAATACAAATTCGGGTTTATGTCCACCAAATAATAGCCATTGGTATAATTGAGACATATTTTTTGCTGACATATCCCAGGTAAATTGATTTTTCACCAATTTATAACCATTATTTCCCATTTGTTTTAATTCAGAGTCTGTCATTTGAAATAGTTTTTCAATGCCATTTTTAACTGCATCCACATTTGTATCCAATTTTATAGCTGCATCGCATTCAAAACCTTCTGGTAGATTACAATAATCAGTCATTAATACTGGTAATTTCCAGGACCAAGCTTCAAGTACTGTCATTGGTAAACCTTCTCCATGCGATGGCAAAATATAAGCAGAAGAAGTAGCATACATTCTCACCTTGTCGTCTTCAAATAAACCACCATGAAAAATAATATTTTTTTCCAATTGATACTTTTTCACTAAATCTAGTAACGACGCCTTTGTATTTTCATGATCCCAGCCAACGACATCTACGACCCAGTTTTTCAACAAAGTCATGTTATGCACTTTTATCTCTGCTATAGCTTTAATCAAAAGGTCTATACCCTTTTTAGGATGTAATCTTCCTAAATAAAGCAAATGTTTTTTATCGTCACGAACTTCGTATGATCTATCTTCTTGTGGTAAATTTACTCCATTGGGTATAATAGCTACAGGTTGCTTAAGTCCATAATCACGAATATCCTGCAATTCTTTTTTACAAAGAGCATGAAAACAATCTACTCCTTCCAAACTATTTTGAAAGAATTGTTTGGATATTATACGTTTAATCTTTCCCTGTGACTGTATTATATATGGATCTAACATACCATGAGGCGAGCACACGATAGGATCTTTGCGGTGTTTTTTCCATACGCCCATCAATATTTGTGGATAACGCCATAATCCTTCCATATGGAGAATATCTGCATCTGCATTTATCAAAGCATTACGTGCTGCTTTAGAATACAACATTGGACCAGCTTTAAATAGTATTATTGGTATACCATTCCATTTCGAAATATCCTCAGTTACATAATTATCCAGGAAAGATATTATTTCAATTTTAATATTATGTTCATAAAATACTTCATTGATAAATAGGTCGCGTACAGCATCAAACACTCCACCTGCGCAGCGAGTTACACTATATGTAAAGACTAATATTTTCATTACTTACTATAATATAATAAAAATAAATAATATTAATAGATTAAGAATCATTGGCTTTTACTTTTTAATAAAACAATGTTTTTTTCTTTTAAAGTAAACCATAAAACTAAAAACAGAAGTATAATATACTCAAATTTAGACAAAACAAGTTGAACTCCATGTGTTGCAGCTACAGAAC
>Ga0302272_1000701_pt1 | contig 15130 bp, 12 predicted proteins | sample III_Bog_N1_2_FD_198772 | JGI IMG/M metagenome (GOLD analysis project Ga0302272, IMG submission 198772) | Peat permafrost microbial communities from Stordalen Mire near Abisko, Sweden - III_Bog_N1_2 | ecosystem: Environmental > Terrestrial > Soil > Wetlands > Peat | place: Sweden: Abisko...
CGTGAAAAGTCCAAATATTTTTTATCAAAGTCTAAAAATTCCTCTTTTTGAGGCTCTTCAATGATGGAGAATTGAAAGGTATCTGTTTTGCAACCCGCAAGGTTATACTCTTTCACACCACTGATAAACGGCTCTATTAAAACGGTATCGTCAAATTCAAAGGCAACATCAAGTGCGTAAGAAAGCTCTTTCTCTTCTTTGACAATCCCAATACCAATAGAGCTTCCAAGACGAAGCGGCTTAATAATCAAAGGATAGGGAATACGAATCAGATCGCTACTGCCTTTGCGAAAAGCTTGGTAATCTAGCACATTCACACCGACTTCTTGGGCATAAAGTTTGGTAAAGAGTTTGTTGTAACTGATACAACTGCCTTCTGTTCGTGGACCAATGTAAGGCACGCCAAAAAAATCAAGCATTGAGCTTAACTTTCCATCTTCACCATCCATTCCATGCACTAAATTAATTATCACATCAAAGCCAATTTTCTCTTCACCGAGCATTTTTTTAGCGTAAAAACCGCCTTGTTTAAGGTAAAGAGTTTTATCTTTTTTATACTCCCCACTACTAAAGCGTTTAGAGGTAATTTTATCGGTGGGAATCAGATAAAAATTGCGTTCATAATCACAAAAAATATAAACAATGTCACTTTTAAGGACTTTTTTAAGCGCAATGGCACTCACGACGCTAATCTCATGTTCAAAACTTTGGGCGCCAAATAAAACGGCTATCGTCATTTTCTTCCTTTGTTAACTAAGCTTTCTAAGAGCTTCTTTGATAAGTGTTTGGGTGTCAACCCCTTGACAGGTACTGAGTGCTTTTTTGATCATCTCTTTTTTAAATCCAAGACTTTCAAGGGCTAAAGAGGCTTCAAATATACTGCCAGAGCTATGATCGTCACTGTTTAATTGCAATGAAAAATCACTGAGTTCTATTAAAATACGTTTGGCACTTTTAGGTCCAATACCAGGAACTTTTTGAAACGCTTGAACATTTTGACTCACCAATGCTTGCGCAAAATCATCGGGACTTAGCGTTGAGCAAACCGCCAAAGCGATTGAAGGACCAATGCCATTGAGTTTAATCAGCGTATCAAATACTTTTTTCTCATTTTCATCGATAAAACCGTACAAACTGTGCTGATCTTCTCTAATAATCTGGCTTACATGTAAAACAACATGATCACTCGTAATCTTCCCAATGCAGACCAATGAAACAAATACTTTATAGGTGAGTCCTGAGGGTGTTTTAATATGAACAAACGTCATCTCTTTTTTAACAACGTCCCCTTCAATACCGACGATCACTTGTTATACTCCGCAGAACGCATCACGCGATGTTCTCCGTTACCCATATCTTTGAGGGTAATCTCTCTCGCAATTTCATGCTCTTTAGGATTATACGTGATATCTTTTGGCGGAGAAATGAGCCTAAAGCGTATTTCATTGAACTCTTTCCAAGCAGAATGATTAATGATTTTGGCAGTAAATACTTTGTTTTGGACTTGATTGAGCTCTTCACGATGCTCTTGCAACTCCTCTTTTTTGTCTTTAAAGGTTTGCAAAAAGGTATTATAATCAACAACTTTTTCTTGAAAATCTTTGATCTTTGCAAACAGTGTCACAGGAGGCTCAACACCATTTCGTTTGAGCTCTAAAATCTTCTCTTTGACCATTTCTGCCATGGGTTTATTTTTATCAATAAACTCTTTTTTTGAGCTCAGTTGCCTTGGATACGCTTTGAGTTCTTCTTCAAGCTTTTCAATTTTGCCATTAATTGAATCAATCATGGTATTAAACTCTTTAGTGACACTAGGATCAATGATAAATTTATTATTGCTGCCTTTAAGCTCAGTCACTTCTAAAATTTCAGAAGCGGTTATTTTGCCATTGGATAAGAGATTGTCAATTTTAACAACCTTTGCAATGATCTCACCACCTGCCATATGCTTTACATGTACTGTATCACCAATGACTTTACCACCTTCTAAACGATCGATCTCAATATCAATACCATTGGCTTCACCATGGTGAACCGCTATGATAATTTTATCGGCTTCAATGTAGGAACTTTGATGTGTTTGCCCACCAATCTCAGCAATTTTTGCTTTGATCTTAGCGCCACTTCCGATATTTCCATCGACATGAACTTCGGTGGTTTCAACACTCATTCCTGCGCCTATGGCATCTTTTAAAATGTCTTTTTCTTTAATGTTGATTTTAATATTTGAGCCCAAACTGGCATCAATAGAACCCGTGGATTTAAAGCTGATTTCATTAATTTCCATCTGTTCTTGAATATCATATGTTCCTTTATCAAAATTGACATAACCACCACGATTTGCAATGTATTTGACACTCGTTTCACTCTCTTTTTTAGTGAGATTGGGCGTAATTAAAATTGAAGTATCGCTTGATTTACGTGGTTCTTTAACCGCAATAAATGCACCTCTACAATTACGTCCAGAGGTACCAAGTTGAGGCTTAATGTATTCAATGATACACTCATCTTTATCTACAGCTAGAATAAATCCACGTTTGGAGTAGTCCACTTTTCCATCGCTACTTTTAGCATTAATTTTCTTTTTATAATGAAAAATGAGATCGTCATTAATCGAAGGTATTTCATCCACGCCTTGACACACAACAAAGGTCTGATTTTGATCAATAATCCCATTCACGCGGATATTTGCAACGATCTTTTTGACTTCTTTGTGCATGTTTTGATCGCGAATACCTACTAAAATACCTGCTTTAATCTTTTTAACTTGAATATCGTGAATCATCTTCTCTTCAAGCTGTGGTGTATATCTAACGTCATTACTTTTTGCAACCATAGCAATAATTTTTGTTAGACTTTTATTTCCACTCAGTGTGATATCAGGAAGAGGTGTATGTTCATCTTCTTGATCCTCGCTTTTATAAATTTCGATGCGATAATGTTGTGCTAATTTGAGGTTTGGATTGAGTAAGAAGGTATCATCATACAAGAGTTTTTGCTCTTCTTCTGTCATCTCGTTGTTTTCACTTTTTTCATCACTATAATAAGTCGTCGTACTGAGGAGTTTAAACGCAAGATCCTCTGATTTAAGGTGATTTGCGACAGCGACATTTTTAAGTTCTTTAATGACATTGAGTGTATCAATGACGATAGATTTAAAATCAGATGAACCCTCTTGTTGCTGTGTTCCATCTGCACTTTTGCCTTTAATTTTGTCAAATAGCCCCAATGGTGTGTCCTCTTTTTTTGTATGAGCTCTAAAAAAATGCTCAACTAAATTTTAATTGAATATCGACAAATATTATATAAACAGTGTTCATTTTAGCGAAAAATAGATAAAAATTTCGTTTAAACCTTATTTAGGTAAAATACCAAATGCTTATTAAATCATTTTTCACAAACAGTATTGGGACATTAGTCTCTCGAATTTTTGGTTTTATCCGCGATATGTTGAGTGCTTCCATTTTGGGTGCCAACATCTACAGTGATATCTTTTTTGTCGCCTTTAAATTTCCTAATCTTTTTCGCCGTATTTTTGCGGAGGGCGCTTTTACACAGAGTTTTATACCTAGCTTTATCAAAACATCGCGTAAGGCACTTTTTACCTATACCATTTTCTCACGATTTTTGCTTTTCCTTATTATTTTTTCGCTAATTGTGACCTTTTTTAGTGAATTTTTTGCCAAAATAATAGCCTTTGGATTTGATGATGAAACGGTAGCCCTTGCCGCACCTTTTGTTGCCATTAACTTTTACTATCTTCCCCTCATCTTTTGTGTCACACTTTTTGGCTCACTCCTTCAGTATAAACACCATTTTGCCGTTTCAGCTTTTTCGACAGCACTTCTGAATATTGGTATGATAGGAGCACTCCTTTTATTTCAAGGATACGATCGCAAAACCATTGTGTATGCTCTGAGTTATGGTGTTTTAATTGGTGGTGTCATGCAAGTGATCGCACATCTTTTTGCCCTTAAAAAAGAGAATTTTTTTAAATTTTTAGCGCTAGGTTTTAAATATCGTCATAAAAGAGATGCGGCCTTAGAAGAGAGCAATAAAAACTTTAATCGCTCTTTTTGGCACTCGGTTATTGGTAATTCAACACCTCAAATTGTCTCGTTTGTCGATACAACGTTGGCGAGTTTTTTAGTGACAGGAAGCATCAGTTATCTCTATTATGGTAACCGCATTTTCCAGCTTCCATTGGCTCTTTTTGCGATTGCACTCACAACAGGAATTTTCCCACGCATTAGTCGTTTGATTAAAGCGAACAAAGAAGAAGAAGCCTCTAACTTACTCACTCAAGGCTTTTGGATTTTGGCATTTTTGCTGACCACATCAACTTTGGGTGGGTTTATACTGAGTGATGAAATTGTTAAATTGCTCTTTCAGCATGGCTCCTTTTCAAGTCAAGATACAGCAAACACGGGGTTTGTTTTGGCGATGTATATGATAGGACTTATCCCTTTTGGGTTAGCCAAACTTTTCTCCCTTTGGCTTTATGCAGGGATGAGGCAAAAAGAAGCAGCTGTTATTGCTATGTATTCGCTTATCTGTAATCTTATTTTCTCGTTTAGCCTTATCAAGCCGATGGGCGCGGCAGGACTTGCTCTTGCAGGATCACTCACCGCGTTTGTTTTACTCTTTTTTACGCTTCGATCATTTGGGCTAGCAAAGTTTTTTGCTATACTGTATCACAAAAAATTAGCCATTTTAGTCATACTCCTCCTTACAGAATGGGGCGTATTACACTATGTAAAGGAACTTATGCATGTTTATTTATGATTCGGTACAGAAGAAAAAAGTACCGTTTATTCCTCTAAAAGAGAATGAAGTTAAAATCTATGTCTGTGGGCCAACCGTTTATGATGATGCCCATTTAGGACATGCTAGAAGTTCTATAGCCTTTGATCTTTTACGTCGCGTCTTTATCTCTCTTGGATATCACGTCACGTTTGTGAAAAATTTTACGGACATTGACGATAAGATTATTAACAAAATGCGAGAGAGTGGTCAGTCACTTGAAGAGATCACCTCTTTTTATATCAAACGCTATAAAGATGAAATGCATGCTTTACATGTAAACGACGCAGACATTGAGCCAAAAGCGACGGAGACGGTTGTAGAGATCATTTCGTTTATTGATACGATGCTAAATAAAAAGGTTGCCTATGCGACGAGCGATGGTATCTATTTTGACACCTCAAAAGATGCCAAGTACCTTGGCCTAAGCCACCGTAGCATTGAAGACGATGCCAGTCAATCACGTGTCGAGCAAAAAGAAGAAAAAAAAGACCAAAAGGATTTTGCACTATGGAAATTCTCAAAAGCGAATGAGCCAAGTTACCCTGCTCCTTTTGGTGTAGGACGTCCTGGTTGGCATATTGAATGTTCTGCAATGATTGAAAAACATCTTGCAAGCAGTGGCGATTTTCAGATCGATATTCACGCAGGTGGCGCAGACTTGCTCTTTCCTCACCACGAAAATGAAGCAGCGCAAACGAGGTGCAAAAGCGATCAAGAACTTGCCAAATACTGGATGCACAATGGCTTTGTCACCATCAATGGCGAAAAGATGAGCAAGTCACTGGGCAATAGCTTTTTCTTAAAAGACGCTCTTGCGATTTACAGTGGAGAAGTGCTTCGCTTTTATTTGCTAGCTACCCATTATCGTGCCAATTTTAACTTTGCAGAAGAAGACCTCTTAAACACAAAAAAACGCCTTGATAAACTCTACCGATTGAAAAAAAGAGTCTTTGAAAGTGCACACGGTGAGATTTCTGCTTCTTTTAAAGAGGTTATGCTTGAAGCACTCAGTGATGATCTTAATATCTCTAAAGCCCTTGCGAGTTTGGATGAAATGATCTCAACAGCGAATGAAATGCTCGATCTTAACCCTAAAGATAAAGTACTCAAAGCCACGACATATGCGAATTTACACTGGATTGAATCACTCCTTGGCATTGGGCTTTACAATCCTTACATGTACTTTCAAATTGGCGTTAGTTACGCTGAAAAATTGGAAGTTGAAGCATTGATTGAAGAGCGCACCGTTGCCAAAAAAGCCAAAGATTTTGTTAGAGCCGATGAAATTCGCACCCTTTTAGAAAGCAAACAGATACAACTCATGGATACCGCGACTGGAACACAGTGGGAAAAGGTGAACTAGATGCTCGGTATTAAAGGTGTCATGGCACGTTTCTCTCCTTTTTTTAAGGACTATATCCCCTATTTTATCTTAGCCATTGTGGGTATGATACTCTCTAGTGGAGGGACAGCGTATTCGGCGTATCTTGTGAAACCGCTTTTGGATAAAATTTTTATCGCCAAAGATAAAGAGATGCTTGAACTTTTACCCTATGCGATTATTGCTGTTTATGCCCTTAAAGAGGCGGGACGCTATACACAAGCTTACTACACAGCATATATTGGACAAGATATTATCAAACGCTTTCGTGACATGATTTTGGACAATCTTTTAAAACTAGACCTTACCTTTTTTCATGAGTACCGAACGGGTGAGCTGATCAGTCGTAATACCAACGATGTTGAGCGGGTTAGAACCGTTGTCTCCAATCTCATTCCTGAATTTTTTAGTCAAACACTGACTATTGTGGGGTTAATGGGTGTTGTCATTTATCAAAGCTCTGAACTTGCTTTTTATTCGTTAATTATTATGCCCTTAGCGATCTATCCTCTGAGTGTCCTATCCAAGAAAATGAAAAAAGTCTCACGCCAATCGCAAGAAAAAGTCTCCGATATTACGGCGAAACTCAGTGAAATTTTTAACAATATTGAGATTATTCAAGCCAATAATGCACAAGCGTTTGAGCATGAACTCTTCAAAAAAGATAACGAGCGCTACTTCAAACTGACAATGAAATCGGTTAAAGTCAATGAACTTGTCAGCCCAGTTATGGAGACATTAGGATCGATTGGTGTTGCTGTTGTGATTATCGTGGGAGGACGCGAAGTTATTGAAGGAGGCATGAGTGTGGGTGCTTTTTTCTCTTTTCTGACAGCACTTTTTATGCTCTACACGCCGATTAAAAAAATATCAGGACTTTACAATAAAATGCAAGATGCTCTTGTTGCCAGCGAGCGTATTTTCTTCTTGCTTGACCAACAATCTTCCATTTTGGAAGGTGAGGCTTTGATTCCTTCAAAAATTGAGACGATCTCGTTTGAGCATGTTTCCCTCTCATATGGCGAAAAACAAGCTTTAAATGATGTCAATCTTGAAGCAAAAGCGGGCGAAATGATCGCTTTGATTGGTGATAGTGGTGGTGGAAAAAGCTCGCTGATGAATATGTTGATGCGCTTTTACGACCCGAGTGAGGGAAGTATTAAGATCAATGGACTTGATTTAAGAACGTTTAATTTGCACGATCTTCGTCATAACATCGCGATGGTAACGCAACGCGTTTACATTTTTCATGATACGATTGCTGCCAATGTGGCGTATGGCAAAGAGATAGATGAAGCTAAAGTCATCGATTCACTTCAAAAGGCCAATGCGTATGAGTTTGTCCAAAACCTACCTCAAGGTATTTTTACGCACTTAGACGAATTTGGAACCAATCTCTCGGGTGGTCAGCGTCAACGCATCGCCATTGCGCGGGCTATCTATACCGATCCTCAAGTGCTTATTTTAGATGAAGCAACGTCCGCTCTTGATTCACACAGTGAGCAAAAAATAACCGAAGCGATTGAAAATCTCATTCAAGATAAAATCACCTTTGTCATTGCGCACCGTCTTAGTACGATCAAAAAAGCGGACAAAATTGCTTTGTTAAAACATGGGAATATTTGCGCGATTGGTAGTGATGAGGAACTTTTGATTAGCTCCAAAGAGTATCTCAAACTCAAAGGTCTTCAGCGCTAAACTGCCCAAAAATCAACCATCTTTTATCTTTAATGGAGTATAATCGCGTACTTATTATTGAAGGAAATCGAAGATGGTTGATTATTATGCGCTAATGAAAAAATTCATGTTTAACTTCTCTCCAGAGAATGCACACCATATTGCAGAATTTTTCTTTACCAATGGCACACGATTCGCCCCTTTTATACTTTCACCGCTTGCTGAACACTTTTTTATCAACGATAAACGCCTTGAACAACAACTTTTTGGTAAGACTTTTCTCAATCCATTAGGACTTGGTGCTGGATTTGACAAAAATGCAACGATGATTAAAATGCTCACCGCTCTGGGATTTGGTCATATTGAGTATGGCACAATTACGCCTGAGCCTCAAAGTGGCAATGAAAAACCAAGATTGTTTCGTTTTATTGAACAAGAATCCATTCAAAATGCGATGGGCTTTAACAACGAAGGCATGTACAAAGTCGGTAAACGACTTGAAACGCTCTACCCTTTTGCAACACCTTTAGGTGCGAACATTGGAAAAAACAAAACGACAACGGCTGAAAATGCGCTCAAAGATTATGAAAAGTTAATTAAGCGTTTTAAAGATTTGAGTGATTATTTGGTCATCAATATCTCTTCACCAAACACGCCAGGTCTTCGAGATTTGCAAAATGAGGCGTTTATTAAAGATCTTTTTGTCATGGCAAAAGAGCTTACATGTAAACCAGTGCTCCTTAAAATTGCACCTGATCTTGCGATCAATGATGCGTTACATGTAAGCTCAACTGCCCTTCAAAATGGCGCCGCGGGTATTGTCGCAACCAATACAACGATTGATTACTCATTACTTCCAAATGCCAAAGATTTTGGCGGACTCAGTGGTAAAGTTTTAACCGAAAAAAGCTTCGCGATGTTTGAAGCACTCGCAAAAGAATTTTTTGGCAAAACGACACTCATCTCTGTCGGAGGCATTGATTCGGCGGATGAAGCGTATCGAAGGCTTAAGGCGGGGGCGAGTTTAATTCAAATTTATACCGCGTTTATTTTCAAAGGTCCCTCTTTGCATCGAGCGATTAATCTAGGGATTTTGGAGCGCATGGAACGTGATGGATTTAGTCATATTAACGAAGTTATAGGAAGCGATAGGAGATGATAACGTATGAAAAAAGTACTACTATTTTTAACATTTTTAGGAGCATTGATGGCTAACTCACTTCCTGAGCATTTTACTAAGACGTTGGAGAATGGTCTCCAAGTTGTTGTCATTCCGATGCACAACAAAAGCGATGTCATTACAACAGATATTTTTTACAAAGTCGGTAGCGGCAATGAAATTATGGGCAAAAGTGGTATTGCTCACATGCTTGAACATCTCAATTTCAAGTCAACCAAAAACTTAAAATCTGGCGAATTTGATGAAATTGTCAAAGGCTTTGGTGGTGTCAATAATGCCTCTACGGGATTTGATACAACACATTACTACATCAAAAGTTCCTCTAAAAACTTGCCAAAATCGTTAGAGCTTTTTGCAGAACTGATGCAAAATCTTAAACTCACCGATGAAGAGTTTCAACCTGAACGTAATGTTGTGCTTGAAGAGCGCCTGTGGAGAACCGATAACTCACCAATGGGCTATTTGTATTTTAGACTTTTTAACAACGCGTTTACCTATCATCCTTACCACTGGACACCGATTGGATTTAAGGACGATATTAAAAATTGGAGCATCGAAGATATTCGCAGTTTTCATGCCAAGTATTATCAACCTGCCAATGCTATTGTTGTTGTAGCGGGCGATATTGAGCCTGAAGAGGTTTTTAACAATGTCGAAAAATATTTTGGCACCATCAAAAACATCACCCCAATTCCTACGGATCACCATCAAGTCGAGCCACAACAAGATGGCGCAAAACGTATGATGATTAAAAAAGAGAGTGAAGTCGAAATGGTCGCAATCGCTTATAAAATTCCTAATTTTGCGCACGAAGATCAAGCTGCATTATCTGCTTTAAGTGAACTTTTAAGCAGTGGTAAGAGCAGTAAGCTTCACCGTATCTTAGTCGATGAAAAGAAACTGGTCAATCAAATCTATGGCTACGCAATGGAAGCACGAGATCCTTCTGTCTTTTTATTTTTAGCGGTCTGCAACCCTGGTGTCAAAGCAGAAAGTGTTGAAACAGAGATTTTAAAAATTATTGAAAGTCTTAAAAAAGGCGATGTGAGCGATCGTGATATTGAAAAGATCAAGATCAACACCAAAGCTGATTTTATTCATAATTTGGAGAGTTCCAGTGAGCTTGCAACACTGTTTGGCTCTTACTATGCCAAGGGCGATATTACCCCGTTGACATCGTATGAAGAACGTATCAATGCGCTTAAAAAAGAGGATATTATCAAGGCTGTGAACACTTATTTGGTTCCACAATCATCTACAACCGTTATATTACGAAAGGATTATTAACATGCAACAGGCGTTACAAGGAGCGATGACCGCGCTTATCACTCCGTTTAAAAATGGAAAACTCGATGAAGTACAATTTGCAAAACTCATAGAAAGACAGATTAAAAATGGCATAGATGTCGTTGTTCCCGTGGGAACGACGGGCGAGAGTGCAACGTTAGATCATGACGAACACCGTCGTTGTATCGAAATTGCTGTGGATGTCTGTTCTACCAGCGATGTTAAAGTGCTCGCAGGTGCTGGAAGCAATGCAACTCATGAAGCGATTGGTTTAGCAAAATTTGCTCAAGCCCATGGAGCACACGGAATTCTTTCTGTCACACCATACTATAACAAACCAACGCAAGAGGGACTTTTCCAACACTATAAAGCCATCTCGTGCTCTGTTGATATTCCTGTCCTTTTGTACAATGTCCCAGGTCGTACAGGCTGCGATTTGCTTCCTGATACCATCTTTAGACTCTTTGAGGCATGCCCCAATATCTATGGGGTAAAAGAGGCGACTGGTTCGATTGATCGTTGTGTTGATTTGCTTGCACATCAGCCAAAACTCTCTGTCTTTAGTGGTGAAGATGCGATTAACTACCCTATTTTATCCAACGGTGGATCAGGTGTTATCTCCGTCACTTCAAACATCTTACCCGATCAAATTGCGGAGCTCACGCATTTAGCGCTTAAAGGTGATTTTCATGGGGCTAAAGCCATCAATGATTCACTCTATGAGATCAATAAAACACTTTTCTGCGAAAGCAACCCTATTCCTATAAAAGCGGCGATGTATATTGCAGGGTTACTGGAAACGTTAGAGTATCGTTTACCACTGTGTGCGCCAAGTAACGACAATATGAAACGCATTGAAAATACACTTAAAAAATACACCATCAAAGGATTTTAATGAAGGGAAAAACACTTGTCATTAGTGGCGGTACCAGAGGTATCGGACAAGCTATTGTCTATGAATTTGCTAGAGCGGGCGTGAATATTGCCTTTACATATAACTCAAATGAAGAGCTAGCGAAAGAACAAGTGAAAGATTTGGAGACAAACTATGGCATTAAAGCCAGAGCATACATCCTCAATATTTTAGAACCAGAAACCTATAAAGACCTTTTTATAGAGATCGATAAAGATTTTGATCGCGTCGATTTTTTCATCTCTAACGCCATTATCTCCGGTCGCTCTGTTGTGGGTGGTTATACTAAGTTCATGAAACTAAAACCTCGTGGTATTAACAACATCTTTACAGCAACCGTTAATGCTTTTGTTGTGGGTGCTCAAGAATCTGCCAAACGTATGGAAAAAGTCGGTGGGGGAAGTATTATCTCTCTCTCCTCTACAGGAAACCTCGTTTACATCGAAAACTATGCAGGTCATGGTACAGCAAAAGCGGCAGTTGAGACAATGGTTCGCTACGCTGCAGCAGAACTTGGCTGTAAAGGAATTCGTGTCAATGCCGTCAGTGGTGGTCCTATCGAAACTGATGCGTTGAGAGCCTTTACCAACTACGAAGAGGTACGCGATATCACCGCAAAACTCTCTCCTTTGGGTCGTATGGGACAACCACAAGACCTTGCAGGTGCGTGTTTGTTTCTCTGCTCCGATAAAGCATCGTGGATCACAGGTCATACGATGCTCATTGATGGTGGAACGACGTTTAAATGATGAACCTTCCAAACGCACTTGCAAGCATGAGAATTGCCTTAGCGCCCCTCATGTTTGTTTTTTTAATCAATCGTGATTTGAGCATCTTTTCAGGGTTACATGTAAGCTGGTTAGACTACTTTGCCACACTCATTTTTGTCATTGCCAGTGCAACAGACTTTTTTGATGGCTACATTGCACGCAATTGGGATCAAAAAACGCAATTAGGTGCTATTCTTGATCCACTTGCCGATAAAATGCTCACTCTAGCCGCTTTTTTAGGACTGATGATGATTGATCGCGCCAACCCTTGGGCAATTTTCCTCATCCTCACACGTGAATTTTTTATCACGGGACTCAGAGTTGCGGCAATGGGTGAAGGTAAAGATATTGCGGCCAGTATGTCCGGCAAAGTCAAAACGGTTCTTCAAATGATCGCCATTGGCTTTTTAATGATGAACTGGCCTTTTGCAAACCTCCTTTTGTGGGCTGCTGTAGCACTCACACTTTATTCAGGCTATGAATATATTATCGGTTATACCAAAAAAGAGAGCCACTAATGGGTACACTAACTTCCATTTTAGTTCTCTCCTTTCTCATTTTTTTCCATGAATTAGGTCATTTCTTAGTGGCTCGTTTTTTTGGCGTGCATGTCGAAGTTTTCAGCATTGGATTTGGCAAAAAGATTTTTACAAAAGTTGTTGGAAATACGCAATACTGCCTTTCTCTCATTCCTCTTGGCGGCTATGTCCAGATGAAGGGACAAGACGATCGCGATCCGACGAAAGTCAGTTATGATAGGGATAGTTACACAACCAAAGCGCCGTGGAAGCGTATTATTATCCTTTTTGCAGGGCCCTTTGCCAATTTCTTACTGGCTTTTTTACTCTTTGTTGCCATTGGTTCTATGGGTGTTACAAAATTTGCTCCTATCATCGGAAAAATCATTGAAAACTCCCCTGCCCTAGAAGCGGGACTCCAAGAGAATGATCGCATTGTGATGATCAATGGTGTACTCATTGAAAATTGGGATGAAGTCAGTCAACTCATCCAAGAGAGCGCGGGAAAATTAGAAGTTAAAGTAGAGCGTTTAGGCAGTGTCCAAACCCTTCTGCTCAATCCTAAAGTCAATGAATACCAAAATATGTTTGGCGAAACCAAGCATAAAAAGATGATTGGTATTGCACCCAGTGGAAAAACGATTGTGGTGGTGTATGGACTTAGCGAGCTTCCAAGCTTTGCATGGAGCCAAACGGTCAAATCAACCACGATGATTTTAACCAGCCTTCAAAAATTGGTCGAGGGGGTTGTTTCACCTAAAGAGTTAGGTGGCATCATTTCTATCGTTCAAGTCACGTCCGAAGCGAGTGCGGCGGGACTTGTGGCACTCTTTGCGTTGACGGCACTCATCTCAGTCAACCTTGGTGTTCTCAATCTTTTACCGATTCCTGCCCTTGATGGTGGACACATTATGTTTAATGCTTACGAAATGATCACCAAAAAAGCACCGAGCGAGCGTGTGCTCACGGCGTTGACATCGATGGGTTGGGTGTTTTTACTCGGCCTGATGGCACTCAGTATTTTTAATGATATTTACAGGCTCACCAATGGAAGCTAAAAATTTCATTACCACACTTGATGAGATTCTCACACGCGTTGAAAAAGCGCGTTTGGGTGTGAGTGGTCACCACATCGTCAAAATTGTAGCAGCGAGTAAAAGTGCTGATCCTTCGATGATCGAAGCGATGTATACTGCGGGTCAGCGCTGTTTTGGTGAAAACAAAATCCAAGACATGAGTGATAAAGTCCATGCACTCTCTCACCTACCACTCGAATGGCATTTCATTGGACGTTTGCAAACCAATAAGATCAATCAACTCATCGATTTAGAGCCTTCATTAATGCACTCCCTGAGCTCCCTTGAACTAGCGCAAGAGATGGATAAACGTTTACATGTAAAGAATAAAACCATGAACGTTTTGCTTCAAATTAACAGTGCGTATGAAGAGCAAAAAGCGGGTGTACTGCCTGAAGAAGCAGTCGAAATGTATGAGCAAATCAGTCTTACATGTAAAAGCCTTCAGCTCAAAGGTGTCATGAGTATAGGTGCGCACACGGAGGAAACTTCGATCATTCAAAAAAGTTTTGAAACTACGCATAAAATCTTTGAATCCCTCCAAGAACATGGGGCAAAGTACTGTTCGATGGGAATGAGCGGAGATTTTGAACAAGCGATTGCCTGTGGATCTAATATGATTCGTTTAGGCAGTATTTTATTTAAATAACATTCTAAAAAAGCCCCATTTAAGGGGCTTCTCTCTTTACATGTAAAGCTTACATGTAAAGCTTACATGTAAACCATGGGTAGTCCTAAAACTTCCCCTGATCCTTAAGCTTCTTATACCACGTACTGTGAAGAATCTTCACTTCTTCTTCTTCAACATAGCCTGTGATAATACTGTGTACGGCTCCTTTAATAGCAAACATAGACATATAGATATGGGTAATAAAGATTGCCAGTACGACAAAGCCCATCACATTATGAATAATTGCTGCTGCTCGTAACATATCTATTTGAGAAAGACCTGTTAGATCATGCAACATTTGCATTTTAAAGTCTAAGAAGTACATAAAACCGCCACTAAGAATCATGGTGATTCCTCCAAGTATGGCAACCCAGTACCACATCTTTTGACCGGCATTAAATTTATCCGCTAAGATTGGTTTTTTCTCTTTGGATAGATATCCTCCTAGGATCATCAACCATTTAATATCTGAAACGTTAAAGAGTGCCTCTTTAACCCACATCAGAGCCATAGGAATGACGACAAGGGTAAAGGGAATGGTAAAGAGTCCATGAAGGTTCTTTGCCATTCTTACAAAGGTTCCACCACCAAAGAAGTTACCAAAGAGAATGATAAATCCTGTTGGGATTATCACCAAGAAGCTAATCGCGGCTATTTGATGAATAATTCTATTATAGAGATTAAAGGCATAGTATTTCTTCTCACTGTGTGGGAAGACTTTTGGGCCTATAATCAGGTAATGGATAAAGAAAGCGCCTGGTACTCCTATAAGCACACCTAGGAACACCCATGCAAAGTATTTATTTTGCAACAGGGTAAACAAGGGTCCTAAATGTGTACTTCCCTCTTTGC
>Ga0302272_1000709_pt1 | contig 15093 bp, 4 predicted proteins | sample III_Bog_N1_2_FD_198772 | JGI IMG/M metagenome (GOLD analysis project Ga0302272, IMG submission 198772) | Peat permafrost microbial communities from Stordalen Mire near Abisko, Sweden - III_Bog_N1_2 | ecosystem: Environmental > Terrestrial > Soil > Wetlands > Peat | place: Sweden: Abisko...
GAGTTATGATAAAAGTATTTATAGTAGATGACCACGAAATAATTCGTGAAGGACTAAAAAAAATTCTCAAAGAAGAGTCTGATTTCGTGGTAGTTGCCGAAGCACAAGATGGCGTTGAAGCACTTGAGAAAATTCAACACACCGATTGCGACATTATGCTTTTGGACATGAATATGCCCGGACGAAGCGGAATAGATTTATTAAGCGACCTAAAAATCGTTAAACCACAGCTTCATATCCTGGTTTTAAGTATTCATCCCGAAGATAAATTCGCACTACGGACACTTAAAGCAGGTGCATCCGGCTATTTATGCAAAGATACCGCGTTAGACGAATTGGTAATCGCCATACGTAAAATTCATAGCAAAGGACGTTACCTGAGCACAACACTGGCCGAGCAGTTGGCTTTCGACGTAGTGCCCGATAAAGATCAGCTACCACACGAAAGCTTGTCTAACCGCGAATTGGAAATCATGTTCCTGCTTGCCGAAGGAAAAAAGGTAAAAGCCATTGCTAAAGAACTTACCTTAAGCGTCAGCACTGTATTCACTTACCGTGTACGTATTTTCGAAAAACTTAAATTAAAAAACGATGTAGAATTAACTCACTATGCCATCAACAATAAGTTGATTGAATAGTATTTCCGTTAGTTGCCAATTTTGGTTGTTGTCTATAGTCTATAGTCTGCTGCCCATCGTCTTTGATCTTTTGTCTTTGATCTTTTATCCATCTAATAAACCGCGGAACCCTATTCTACAAACATTTTTTTTTGCAAAGCAAGGATGATTGAACTACTCAGTCATCCTTGCTTTGCCTCTGCCTCAGCCTTTACCTCTGCCTCAGCCTTTACCTCTGCCTCAGCCTTTACCTCCGCTTCTTCTAAACATCCCTAAAATATCCTGGTTCATGTCCGATTTAAACAGTCTAAACTCAACTGGATTGTGATACGACTTGTAGTAATTCGTACAGTCAAAACCAAGCATACTACTACACACAAATAGTGCGCATTCTACAAGTTAACACTAAATAACTAAATGCGTCTCTCCAAAAACGACGATTGACACAGTTATGCAACAGCTGCATGAGTCAAGCAATCAGCATATTTTCAATCGATTAGCAATAGTGTATTCGGGGAGCTAAAAGGAGGACATTAAGCACTCCGAAACACATCCAAATTCACCTATTTACTGAAATATAAGTCATTAGCTATATATATTTACTAAAAAAGTACGTAAGTTCACAAAAAAGTAGTATTTTTGTAGAGTAAATTCCCGTAAACCCTCTAATCGGATGAAATTTTAGTTAGTTATAATTTCAGTTTATACATTATTTATTATGTATTTAAGTCCGATTTGTAATTAAAACAAATTATATTTGAGAATCAGCAATTACAATTTTGGGAGATAAAAAGTTATCTGCTGGACAAATTGCTACAAGAGATAATCAATTTCCGAGTAAAATCCGATTGAGATTTAATCTATCATTTACAAAACTACTTAACAACCGTTCAGCGCTATGTAACCACTAGCAAAGTGAACACTTATAATTTTTATCATTCCGATTTGTTTAACGATAGCACCCCTATCAAAATTAACGCGTATGAAAAACAACTACATTTCTTCACTACATTTCATATCAAAACATTTGTTTACTCTCCTAGTATTTGGTCTACTTATATTTGGAGTGGAGAGTGTGAGTGGGGCAACTTATTACTCTAGAGTAGCAACAGGTAATTGGAATGGTTCTGTTTGGTCAACAACTGCTAACGGTGCAGCTACTACTGTTACGATTACATCTAGTGATGACGTAATTATTCAAACTGGTAATGTTATAACAATAAATACTGCCGGAGCGGTTTGTAAGACATTAACTATGAATGCCCCTGCAACTGCCAATGGGATTACTATAACAAGCCCCGGAACTCTTGTTGTAAGTGGCGCAATTACAATGAATGCTCCAAGTGCAAATAATGTTGCAAGTACAATAGGTGTTGGAACAGGAACTTTGACTGCTGCTTCGATTACAATGGCTAATACAGCTGGGGATACGAGAGATTGTACGGTAAGTGTTTCAACAGGCAGCATTAACATATCGGGGAATATAGCAATGAATGGGGCTCCAGCAAGAAACCAGATTGTTTTTACTGGTGCAGGTACTTTGAATATTGGTGGAACAATTTCAGGAGGAACAATTTCAAATGCTGTGGGTGGATACACTGCCCTTACAAGAGGTATGGTAAATTTTAATGGCGCGGGTGCGCAAACCATCCCCAATACTACATACAATTTCTATGATATTGCTGTTGGCAATACAAATGCAAGTGGAGCCAGTTTTGCGGGAAATGTAACTGCAACTAATATTATCAATAATATTACTGTTACAAATGGTGGCTATTTAAATAACACTGCAAACCTTACAATCACTAGAGCTGCTACTAATGCTATTAAAGTTGATTTAGGGGGAATATTTGATGCAGGAACTGCCTCCATAAATTGGACAAGTGCAAATGGTATTGTAAACATAAACGGAACATTACGAACTGCTAATACGGCTGGATTTTCAGGAGCTACAGGTACTGCTATAAGTTCTACTAATGCGCCAACCATAACGCTTGGTGCAAATTCTACTATAGAATATGATGCCCCTACAGGAAGTCAAACTGTTACCTCAAGGACTTATAGTAATCTTACAATGAGTAATACTAGTGGCACTCAAACTGCGGTTGGAGCTTTAACTGTAAATGGCACGTTGACCACCACTTCTGGAGGTACATTGAATATGTCAACTAATCAGTTGCTAGGGACTCTTTCTGCAATAACCAATGGAGGAACTATTCAAACGCAGAATACTACTGCAACACCAATACCAACTGGAAAAACCTGGGATGGCACAGTTCAATATAATGCTACTTCAGGAGCGCAGTCAGTGGTGTTGGGCACTTACAACAACCTCACCATGGCCAATACCAGCGGCACTCAAACTGCAGGTGGAGCTATAACTGTAAATGGCACGTTGACCACCACTTCGGGAGGCACATTGAATATGTCAACTAATCAGTTGTTGGGGACTCTTTCTACAATAACCAATAGCGGAATTATTCAAACGCAAAATACAACTGCAACACCGATACCAACAGGAAAGACCTGGAGTGGCACAGTTCAATATAATGCTACTTCGGGAGCGCAGACAGTGGTGCAGGGCACTTACAATAACCTCACCATGGCCAACACCAGCGGTACTCAAACTGCAGGTGGAAATGTTACCGTAAATGGAAATTTGACTGTTTCTGCCGGAGCAACACTGGCTACTGACATCTATCTGATAACGGGTAATGTTACCGGCACAATGAGCGTGGGAGCCGGAGCAAACCTTTTATTAGGCCGCAGTGGATATTACACAGCTAATCAACATTTATTCCCATCAAATTTTACGTCTGCAAATATCAGTCTGAACGCTACTAGTACCGTTATTTTTCAAGGTCAAAGTTATGGATTTATACCTGCCTTAACCTATGGAAATTTAACAATATCGTCAGGGGGCAATCAGGCAGAAGATGCTGAAGGTAATATTACTGTTAATGGAAACCTGACTGTAAGTGCTAATTCTATCTTCCGATTAGGCTGGGCATTAACTACTCTAAATGTTGCACAACAGCTAATTGTCAACGGGGAGTTAGACTTTGTTGACGGAACATCCACCGATAATTCATGGGCTTCGAAAACAGTAAATGTGACCGGGAATTTGTCAGGTACCGGAATCATCAACATGACTCAAGCTATTCATACTTTCAACCTTAATGGTTCAAATAATAGTATAACTACTTTCAATACCGATGCAAATAATGGTACTGTAACTTATGGTTCTATAGGCAATCAACAGGTGTTTGCATCACCCAATTATAGAAATCTAACCATATCGGGCGGAGGAACAAAAACATTTGCCGGCATAACCAATATTAATAACACTTTCACCAACAATAATAATGTGATTGCCAATCTTGGAACCTCATCTCATACGGCAACCACTTACTATCTCGGCTCTACTCTACAAGCAGTTGGCAGTTGGGGTGGAAATAGCTCCAGCGCAATTAATAAAAGCGCTAATTTCGCCGATGTAACAGGTATTTTAAATGTAACTAGTGGAGCTTGTACCGTAGGGTACTGGAAAGGCACTATAAGCACCGATTGGAATGATGCAGGCAACTGGTGTGACAATGTAAAACCTACTTCAACGACAAATGTAACAATACCTGCCTCTGCACCTTATAAACCTATCATTGGCATAGCAGGAGGGCTTTGCAACAATATTACAATTGAAACCGGCTCTTCATTGACACAATCTGCAGCTGAAGCTGAAGCAAGCAATTTATTTGTTTACGGCAACTGGACGAACAATGGAACATATACCTGCGGCATAGGGACTACTACCTTTGTTGGAACGGCATTGCAAACTATTGGTGGAAATAACTCCACATTCTTCTACAACTTGACCATTCAAAATACAGGTGGCGTTACATTAAACAGGCCAACAACAGTAACTAGATCTCTTCTACTTATTTCAGGAATTATAAACACTACTACTAATTTATTAAGCGTGACATCGGCCACGGTTAATACTGCCAATTTATACGGCGTAATAATGGGCGGTTCTGCATTGTCCTATATAAATGGGCCGGTAAAATGGAGTTTTCCTGCCAACCTGGCATCCGGATCAGTTTATAAATTCCCGGTTGGAAATACGACCTACTTACCGTATACCTTGGTAAATCCGACTACCGGAGGTACTGCACCTACTGTACAAGTGCAGGCTTTCAATGCCGACCCTGTGAGTGGTACATTGAACGGCTTGGCGGCAATAAGTTCAACCGAATACTGGAAATTGACTACAACAAATGGTTTCTCAAACACCCAAGTCACTCTAGGAAAAGGAGATGTAGCAGTTAATCCTTATAATGTAATAGCAGAGAGTCCGGGATTAGGAAGTGCTACCACATACACTTCAATTGCAGGTACACCAGGGTTTTATGATGTTAGTAACTCAAACGTAACATCTAACCGCAATTATTATTTTACCTTAGGTAGAACTAATACCCCAACCATCAATATTTCGCCTGTGGTACTTGGGGGATTTGGATATGTATTAAATTTCGGGCCTTCTGCCGAACAAACCTTTACCATAAATGGAACATCACTTCAGGCGAATATTGTTATTATGGCTCCAACCGGATATGAAATTTCAAAAACTATAGGAATTGGCTTTGGACAGACTATTACTTTAGAAAAAGATGGGAGCAGCAGTGTAAACAATGTCACATTATACATTCGCCTAAAAGCAGGACTAACTGTAGGTACCTACAATGGCAATTTCATTAACATTACATCAACAGGTGCTATATCCAAAACCATAGAATGTAATGGTACGGTTTTCGCAACTACACCTTCCATTATCACAAGTGGTGGTAGAAACTGTGACGGAACTGCAATAGAACTCGGTAGCTCCAGCGATGATATCAATATCTTATATTGGACCGGTCCAAACAATTACTACTCCCAAGTGCAGAATCCGACAATACCTGCTCCATTAAATGCAAACATGTATGGCACTTATACAGTTACAGGTAGTTTGCCTACAGGCGCAAATCTTATTGTTAATGGAACATTCGAAAATGGTAATGTTGGTTTTTTAAGTAGTTATCGTTATACTTCAGTTGCCGACTGGCATCAGGGCATTTATGGGATACTTCAAAATGCTTCTGACCTAAATACAACTGCAGGAGCCTTTGCCGGATATGGGTTGCTTGATAATAATAACACAACACACTACCAAATGGTAGTAGACGGTGCAACCACCGCCAATGTAACCGTATGGTCACAAACTGTAAAAGTGGTCCCCAACTCTACTTATCAATTCACCTATTGGTTACGAAATATAAAAAACACTACCGACAACAATCCATCAATAATCCAATTATACGCAAACAATCAAGCCGCTGGAACTGCATTTACAGCACCGGCAACTGTTGCGGATGGATATGTGCAATACTACTACAACTGGGATTCGGGGTCTAATACAAGTGTTACTCTGGATTTAAGAAACCAGAACACTATTTCAGGAGGGAATGACTTTGCACTTGATAATATAGATTTTAGAACCGTGACACAGGTTAGTTCATCTGTAAAAGTAATGGATGACAATGTTCCATTGGTTTCAATCTCAACAGCATCGACCACTGTTCAATCGGGATCGAATGTAGTATTTTCGGCAACTCCAACCAATGGAGGTGACATTCCTACTTATGTATGGAAAGTTACCAATACTGGAGGAACTACGGTATCGTATCCATCTACTAACAACTCTACTTTCAATTACACACCGGTGACCGGCGATGTTATATCCTGTGTTATGACATCTAACAAGTCGTGTGCAGTTCCATTAACTGCAACATCAAATAACATAACAATGACAGTTACAGGTGTAAACAATTACTGGATAGGCACAAACAGTACAGTTTGGAATGACCCTGCCAACTGGACTAAAAAAGCAGTTCCCGGCTCTGGTGATAATGTAGAGTTTGCAACAACTGACAACAACGGTACAGCAGCCCAAAAGGACTTATACGTGGATTACAACAGAATCGTTGGTAATTTAATAAATTATAAATCAGGGAAGAACTTGGTTATCCCTGCCGACAAAGAGGTAAAAGTAAATAATTCAATTACATTAACCCCGGTTGATGCAGCGTCAACCTACGATCAGATTCAAATAAAATGTGATCCGAATCCGATAGATGCTTCGCGACTAGCCAATGGCTCTTTAATCTTCCCCAATGCAACAGGTGTAAATGGAACCGTAGAAATGTACTCTAAATCCTATATAAATAGCGGAGCAACAGACGACAATCAAAAGTACTTTTGGCAATATTTCGGTATTCCGGTGGAAACAATAACAGCCGAGCCCACATTATATGGTGCCTATGTGCGTAAATCGAATGAAAGTGGCATTGACGATGACTCGAATTACTATTGGACAGAGTTGACCAACTCCAGCACATTAAACGCATTCGATGGATTTGAAATATGTCAACCGGTAGCCACTACTTATACGTTTAAAGGACAGTTGGTCAACAGATCCTTAAACCGACCTTCATTGCCTTACACCACAGGGGCATTTTATCCGGGTGAGCATCTATTGGCCAACCCCTACACAGCAGCCATCAATGTAAATAAAATGAATTTTGGAACCAATGTAGAAGCGGCTGTATATCTTTACAATACCGGTTCATATGGACAGTGGAGTACAGCTACAGACTTTGGGAATGATCCCGGGCAGTATCAGAGTATTCCAAAAATACCTGCCGGTAATAACGGATTACCGCAAGAAGTCCCTTCTATGAGTTCTATGTTGATAAAAGTGTATCCCAACAACACCGGAGTATCATTTAATTACAGTGATGTCATTAAGAAAAATGAATCTATACAACGTGTAAAATCGATAGATGCCATCAGCAATACGGATTTAATATCCACCAGGATAGACCTTACCGGACAACACTACTCCGACCGTATGTGGATTTTTACCGAACCAAGCTGCACACGCAATTTTGATAACGGCTGGGATGGTCGCAAAATGCTGGGATCATCATTAGCACCACAGATTTTTGCTATCGAACCGGATGGTGACTATCAGGTAAATTCGGTCAGCGATATGCACAATACCGATCTGGCTTTTCAGGCTGGCGATGAAGTGGAATACACGCTAAAGTTTACCCACGAAAATATTCAACGTCAATATGCGGGTGTCTATTTAGTGGATTTGGTTGAAAACAAAACAGTGGACGTTACCCAAAGCGGTAGTACCTACACTTTTGCAACAGCACAAAGCGATGCACCGGCCAAACGATTCAAAATTCTGACACGATCGTACGAAAAAGGAGCACCGGATAAAGAAACGCAGGTAAAAATATTTACCGCTCCGGGAAGGGTTTTTGTACATAACCTAAGCACCTTTAAAGGTGAATGTACTCTTTATGATATTGCAGGCAGGGCTATAAAAATTGCTCCGTTTGAAGCAAATGCAGTTACCGAAGTGCTAAACAACTTAACTCCGGGAGCGTATGTGGTAAATACCATTACCAACGGTGAAAAAGTAAGTAAACGTGTGATTGTTCAATAAATACACCGATGAAAAACAAAAAAAGAAACACAATTATCTGGATACTTACATGGGCAGTTCTGTTCCTGGTGGTAGCGTATTCTCCCATCGGAAGACCGGACCTATATGTTGGTACCGGTTATTCCATCAGCAACCAGGGCGTGAGCTTTAAAGGGGGCATTGCTAACGCACCCAAAGGGATGGCTTATGCCACCGAAGAGGAGGACAGTGAAATAGAGGACTATGCTCCGGCTTCCGAATACAATGCAGATTATGGCAGCAACTCTTCGGAATACAGCCCGCAGAACACCAACAGTGGAGCTGCAAATTACAGCAGAGCAAGTGGATCAAATCAGAGTTCGGGTCAAAGTGGCTCCGTGATACTGGGCGGTAATTCTTCCAACGGAAGCGCCCAAGGTACAGCCACAGCGCAAAGTAATGACGTAAGCTCGCTAAGCAGCGATTTAACCCTCGCCAGTAGCGCAAGCACCGACCGACAAGCTGCGCGTGGCGCAAAGGGAGGTAGAGATCCCGGGGGCAAAAAACCGAAAAACCCCATACCGGTAGGTGATGGTGGTTGCATATTGTTACTTATGGCCGGCGGATATGTTATCTATAAAAGACTTTCTGCCAAATTAATCGCGTAAATAAAAATAAGGGGCTGATCAAAATATAATTTTGGGCAGCCTCTTTTTGCATCTAAAAGAGTTACAACTACCATTTACGCTTTCGACATAGAATGCAGTCACCAAATCATTTGGCATTATATTTGATATAAATACAGTTTACAACTGCTTGAAATTTGGAATCAGTTCAAAGAAAAAGGCTCTATTGGTTAAATGTGCATATTTTCGAACTTATTATGTATTATTTCAGAACATAACAGCTTGTAAATCGAATTTAATTGATTATATTCACATCTCTTTTATTACGCTTAAACAATAAAAAGACGGTTAAAAGCACATGAAATTACGCCTAACTATTTCATAGTCAGAATAATTTATGTACTTTTGCACCCCACAAAACATAAACCATCATAACCATTAAGCAGATGATAAACACTTATACTCCTTCCGCGCTAAAATCATTTAGCCCTGTGTTTTTAATCAATCAAGTGATTAAAATGAGTTTTCGTGGTTCCCAAAAGAGTTGTTTGATAATGACACCGACATGTATTTAATTCAAAATCAGGTATTTGAAAACGACGAGCTAGATATACACATATGTTATTTATCTATTCCAAGGTTTATTGCGATAGAATAATTATTAAAAAATTCAGACGTATGAAAAACAACTACATTTCTCAACTACATTTCATATCAAAACATTTGGTTACTTTGCTGGTATTAGCTCTTCTTGTATTTGGAGCGGGGAGTGTGAGTGCTCAAGCAGTAGGTGATTATGGAACCCGTTATACTGGTACCACAGTACGTGATTGGAATACTGCTGCAAATTGGGTCGTTTGTGTTAGTAATGGATCATGGGCAGGGGCTACAAATGCAGTAGCAGTTCCAACAAACACTACTAAAGTTTGGATTAGAGATAATTCTCGTTACAGCCTTAGTGCTACATCGTACTGTTCTTCATTGACGATAGAAGGTGGGGGTAATCTCACCTATCTAACAATTACTGGTTATGGTCTTACAGTATCAGGAGCGATATCAATTAATGCTCCTACAAGTAATAATATCAGCAAATATATTACTGTAGGTACTGGGACTTTAACCGCTAGTTCTGTAACAATGAGCACTACTACAGATAATAGTAGAGACTCTTATATAAGTATTTCAACTGGAACTGTAAATGTATCAGGGAACATCACAATGAATGGATCAGCCGCCCGAAATCAAATTGTTTTTGCTGACAATGGAACATTGAATATAAGCCAGGCCGGAACAATTTCTAGTGGAACAATTTCAAATACTGCGGGTAGCGCTGCAACATTAACCCGAGGAACAGTAAACTATAATGGTTCAACGCAAACTATAGGCGACTATAATTATTATAATCTAAGCCTTTCGGGCAGTGGTGCTAAAACCTTACAAACTAACACTACAACTATTGGAGGAAATCTTACATTAAGTGGGACTGCTTCAACGACAACTGTAGTAGGTACAACTATTAGCGGTAATTTAATTGTCGGAGATGGAACAACCTTCAATGCAGCAGGTTATAATTTAACTGTAAACGGCACTACTACTATAGGTGACGGAGCAAGCGGAACGCTTACTATTGGAGCTTATAGCGGAACTAAAATATTTAAAGGCCTTCTTTCTATTAAAACAGGGGGTACGTGGGACAATTCCACCACATCGTCTCCTGTAACATTCCAAGGAGGTATAAACAACAATGGAACATTTACTGCGGGAAATGCTTATACTTATACCTTTGATACAAATGCACAGTCGCTAATGGGTAATCTGGATATGGCAGATGCCGCCGTTACTATTACTGGAATTACACTTACAAACAATGGATCCTTATCCTTAACTGCAAATTTACTTGGGACAGGAACTCTAAGTAATGCAACAACAGGTACGATAAACTTTAGTGGAAATCAGACCTCATCTGTTAGTACGTTAACTAACCAGGGAATTATAAATATTGGTGGGAATTACACCGTTAACACTCCAATCTCCACCAATACTGGCACAATCAACGTGACTGGAGGAATAATCGCGTCGCTAACCAATAGCACCGGAGGCACGGTAAACATATCGGCACTGTCATATAATATAAATACACTTACTGCAACTGCATCTGGCAATACAGTAAATTATAACGGTGCGGGTGATCAAGCAATAAAAAATGTAACGTATTCAAACTTAACATTGTCGGGTAGTGGAACTAAAACATTTACAACCGCAACAACCATAAACAACAACTTTACTATCAATACCGGAGCTGTTGCTAACTTAAGCAATCTTACACATACTGCAAATGCCTATTATTTAAATGCAGTTCAGCAATATAAAGGAAGCTGGGGAAGTTCAGCATCAAATGCGAACAACTTTGACGACACTAATTTTGCTCTTCCAGCAACTGGCATATTAAATGCAAACGCAGGATCAACACCTCCAGTGCCGGCAATGTGGTACAAAGCAGATATTGGGCCCAATACAACAACAAACGGTATAGGCATCACAACATGGAGTAATCAATCGGGTTCAGCCAATAACGCAACTAGTCAAAATACAGCACCAACTTACCAAACATTGGGATGGAACTTCAATCCTAGTGTTAGCTTCTCAGCAGGCTATTTTTTAACTACTTCTAATAACATCTTCGATGATATGACTTTCTTTGGAGTATTTAATACTACTCAAACATACACGACTAACTCTTCCAACGCATGGGCATGTCCAACAATTATAGGCGGCGAAGCTAATGGAGCGCAATCTGATTATTTCCTAAGTTTAAATGAAGGAAAACCATTCTTTAAAGCCTTTACCGGAGATAGTTTTGGTGCACTCTCACCCACAGCTCAAAACGATGGCAAACCCAAAATTATTTCTGCAACACGTACTAAATCAACGTCAGGCACAAATTATATTTATATTAACGGGATAGAAACTGCTTCTGGAACTTCAGACAACACCACATTAAGTTCACCAACTCGATTAGGGATAGGTAACCATTTTGATTATCAAGCATCAGCACAGTTCAATGGAGGCATTTCAGAAATTATAGGCAACAATTCCGTTTTAACAACGTCAGACCGTCAAAACTTCGAATCCTATCTGGCTATAAAATACGGCATAACTCTAACGCACGATTATACCAATAGTGTCAGCACATCCATTTACCCTATTGCAGGCTACAGCAATGACATTGCTGGTCTTGGGCGGAATGACACTTGGAAATTACATCAAAAAGTGAGTGCAAGTAGCAATATGACTTCGGGCAATTCGCGCGTGGTAATGGCTACCAGCAATGACTTTGTAAGTTCAAACGTAAATACACCAAGTCGGACAGCTTTGACAAATGGGCAATATCTAATTTGGGGTCATAACAATGGCTCAACATCTACCTGGACAGCAATAGGCTCAACTCCTAAAGATTCAATTGTAAGCCGCGTATGGAAAGTAGTAAACACCGGTTCGGTAGGTTCAGTATATTTCCAGATAGACTTAACCGGATACACTTCCGAAAACGGAATTTACAGACTACTAGTGGATGACAATACTGATTTTACAACAGGAGTCACATCATACACCCTTACAAAAACATCCGGAAACTTATATACAACAAGCACTCCTGTCAATTTTGCCAGTGGAGTTCGTTACTTTACGATTGCACAAAAAAGCAACTTCTGGAAGGGGACAAGTACTAGTACAGACTGGGGAACCGTAACTAACTGGACAGCTGGCGAAGTACCACCCACAGATGCAAAAGTGGAATATGCAACAGTGGCAAACTATGGCATAGAGGCAGCAAACAACCTGGTACTTGATTTATCAGAAAGAAAGGTTAGTAGAGTCATTAACGCCACTACCTGGAATCTCACAATTCCTGCAGGGAAGGCGTTGACAGTAAATAACAGCATAATAATTACTGACAAGAATCCTGATAGGATTCTAATTCAAACGAGAACTGCCACTCCGGAAGTAGCAAATGGAAGTTTAATATTTCATAACAACACTGCAAATCCGGTATATGGCACTGTAGAAATGTATTCTAAGTCATATATAGATAATTCGGCAACAGACGACAATCAAAAGTACTTTTGGCAATATTTCGGTATTCCTGTGGAGTCAATAACAGCAGAGCCTACATTATATGGTGCCTATGTGCGTAAATCAAATGAAGCCGGAACAGATACTGATGATGCTAATTACTATTGGACAGAGTTGACCAACTCCAGCACATTAAACGCATTCGAGGGTTTTGAAATATGTCAACCTGTAGCCACTACTTATACTTTTAAAGGACAGCTGGTCAACAGATCCTTAAATCTGGCTTCATTGCCTTACACCATAGGGGCATTTTATCCTGGAGAGCATCTACTGGCGAACCCCTACACAGCAGCCATCGATGTAAATAAAATGAACTTCGGTTCCAATGTCGAAGCGGCTGTATATCTTTACAATACCGGTTCATACGGACAGTGGAATGCAGCTACAGACTTTGGTGATAAGCCGGGACAGTATCAAAGTATTCCAAAAGAACCTGCAGGCAATAACAGTCTACCACGCGAAGTCCCTTCTATGAGTTCGATGTTGATAAAAGTAACGGATGCCAACAATACCGGAGTATCATTTAATTATAGTGATGTCATTAAGAAAAATGAATCTATACAACGTGTAAAATCGATAGATGCCATCAGCAATACAGACTTAGTATCCACCATGATCGACCTTACCGGAAAACATTATTCCGACCGCATGTGGATTTTTACAGAACCAAGTTGTACCCGAAATTTTGATAATGGATGGGATGGGCGCAAAATGCTAGGATCGTCATTAGCTCCACAAATTTATGCAATAGAACCGGATGGCGATTATCAGGTAAATTCCATAAGCGATATGAATAATACCGACCTTGCTTTTCAGGCAGGCGATGAAGTGGAATACACCATTAAGTTTACTCACGAAAACATTCAGCGTCAGTATGCCGGAGTGTATTTAGTGGATTTAGTAGAAAATAAAACGGTTGATGTTTCAGAAAATGGCAGCACTTATACGTTTGCAACTGCACAAAGCGATGCTCCGGCTAAACGATTCAAAATTCTGACACGCCCGTATGAGAAAGGAGCACCTGATAAAGAAGCACTGGTAAAAATATTTACAGCTCCTGGCAGAGTTTTTGTACAGAACCTGAGTACATTTAAAGGTGAATGTACACTTTACGACATTGCTGGGAGAGCAATTAAAAATGCTCCATTTGAGGCAAATGCAGTTACCGAAGTACTAAGGAATCTAACCCCGGGAGCGTATGTGGTAAATACCATTACCAATGGAGAAAAAGTAAGTAAACGTGTAATTGTTCAATAACTACACTAATGAAAAACAAAAAAAGTAAAACAATCATATGGATATTAACATGGGCAGTTTTGTTCCTAGTGGTGGCGTATTCGCCCATAGGAAGACCTGACCTATATGTTGGGACCAGTTATTACATCAACAACCAGGGCGTAAATTTCAAAGAAGGAATTGCTAACGCACCTAAAGGTACGGCTTATACGACCGAAGATGACGAGAACGAAATACCGGACTACACTCCTACAACCGAATACAATGGTAATTATGACGGCAACGCATCAGAATTCAGTCCACAAAATACCAATACTGGAACTGCGAACTATAGTCGAACTACCGAATCAAATCAGAGCGCAAGTCAAAACGGATTCATAGCTCTTGCAGGTAATTCATCAAAAGGGAGCGCACAAGGTACGGCCACAGCACAAAGCAATGACGTAAGTTCGTTAAGCAGCGATTTAACCCTAACCAGCAGCGCAAGTTCCGACAGACAAGCCGCGCGTGGTGCAAAGGGAGGTAGAGACCCTGGAGGCAAAAAGCCCAAAAATCCTATACCGGTTGGCGATGGAATGTGGCTTTTGTTCATTATGGTAGGATCATATACATTATGGAGAAAGCTCCAAATAACTAAAATGAATTCGACGATTCATAGATAGTCTGACATACACTGTTACTTAAATACAATTTACGGGTCAAAATAAAATGCTCATTGGTTTCAGTAGAACCAATGAGCATTTTGTATTCAAAAGCTAAGGCCAGCTTCAGCCCATTCCGCTAGAATAGTCAAGCATCAACTAAGAGATATTAGAAATAGCAACTTAATTTATTAAATTTTATTAATATATGTTATATGTCGACCCTTTAAATAGACAAAAAATAACAAAAATAGTCAATGTCGGCAAATACGAATAGTACAGATTAGCATTTGTATGTAGTAATAATTTCTAATGGAGATAAACTATCA
>Ga0302272_1000719_pt1 | contig 15029 bp, 19 predicted proteins | sample III_Bog_N1_2_FD_198772 | JGI IMG/M metagenome (GOLD analysis project Ga0302272, IMG submission 198772) | Peat permafrost microbial communities from Stordalen Mire near Abisko, Sweden - III_Bog_N1_2 | ecosystem: Environmental > Terrestrial > Soil > Wetlands > Peat | place: Sweden: Abisko...
CATTGGCGAAGTAAAGTTCAAACATCCGTTTATCGACAAAGAGGTCAAAATAGGGGAAATAGAAGTCACAGCATGTGAATCTGCTGGCTCTTTCAACAAAATGGAAAATGGCGAAGTGAAACTCACAACAGGTTTTGGGTTCTGTTTTGGATTCAATGAAACCAAAGCGATTAGCATGTCTATTTTAGATTTATCGCTTTACAATAAAGCCTTCTCGATAGGCGACAAAAGTATTGCCAGTGACTTTGAGATGATTATGCATCATCTTGATGGTATCGAATCACAAGGTTTTACGAACCACTTTAAATTACCTCACTATGTCACCTTCCAAGCAGATTTGCAAGTCTTTGCTCGAGCAAAAGCGCACACACAAAAGGATAACGCATGAGATATGCTTTTATGGACGAAGAAGCCAAAAAAGAGATACGAAGATCCATATTAAAAGCCATTGCCATACCAGGATTTCAAGTTTCATTTGCTTCAAGAGAAATGCCCATTGCCAGAGGTTGGGGTACGGGTGGACTTCAAATTACGCTTTCTATTATTGATGAAAGTGATACGCTCAAAGTGATTGATCAAGGCTGTGATGGCAGTGTTAATGCGGTTAATATTCGCAACTTTATCACCGAAGTTACCGATGCCAAAACGACAACCCATACGCATAATGCCACATTAATTCAAAGCAGACACCGAATCCCTGAGACGCCTTTGGACGAGCATCAAATCCTTGTTTTACAAGTACCTGAACCTGAAGTCCTCTCCAATGTTGAAGCCGATAACACGAAACAAAAGATTATGCATGCCAATGAGGATTATGCCAAGTTGTGGGTGCTTTTGTACGAAGATACCGCACAATTTGGTGATAGTAGAATCGGCAATCGCTACCCTGTCATCGTCAATCATCGTTATGCGATGGACCCAAGTCCCATTCCTAAATACGATACTCCAAAATTGCATCACAACAAGGCACTTATTTTACTGGGCGCGGGCAGGGAAAAGAAAATTTATGCGGTGCCTCCTTATACGCATGTTGATCCTTTAAAATTTGAAGATAGAGATTTTACGGTTGAATCTTTTGAGAATATTGCGTGTGAACGATGTGGGGCACACAATGTTTTTTTTGACAAAGTCTATCAAGACGATGGAAAAACGCGCTTCTTTTGTAACGATACTGCCTTTTGTGATGAAAATTTAGAAAGAGTCAAACATGGTCATTAAGATACAAAACGTCAGTAAAATTTTTGGCGAGGGATGTGAGGAGTGTTTAAGCTTAACAGGAGGCTCAACGAATGCTTCTATTTGCCCAAAATGTGGCAGTGTTGTTGCTGTTAATAACGCCAATCTCTCTTTAAACAAAGGTGAGGTTTTGGGAATAGTGGGTGAAAGTGGTAGTGGTAAATCGACCCTTTTGCAACTGATTTATCAAGATGTTAAAGCCAGTTGTGGTGAAATTTTTGTTGAAGACTTTCACGATGAGAAAGGCAATAGCAGAAATATTTTAGAAGCCAATTTAAACGAGCTTAACTATCTGCGCAACAAATATATCTCCATGATTTATCAAAATCCTCGTTTAGGGCTTAATTATCAATTTAGCGCCGGTGGAAACATTGCTCAGAAAATCATTATGAGTGGTATCAAACGCTATGAAACGATTCGAAAAGAAGCACTGCTGTATCTTGATAAAACAGAGCTTCCAACCCAACGAATTGATGATTATCCTGATAAATTTAGTGGCGGACAACAGCAACGTATCCAAATCGCCAAAGCCTTATCGGCCAATCCAAAATTGCTTTTATTGGACGAGCCTACCACGGGACTTGATCTTTCCGTGCAAGCACGCATTTTGGATTTGATTAAGGTATTGCAAAAAAGTATTGGGTTTTCGATGATTATCGTTTCCCATGATTTGAGTGTCATCAAACACTTAACCGACATCACAGTTGTGATGAAAAACGGTCAAATTGTAGAGCAAGGCTTAACGGATCAAATCTTAGAAGACCCAACCCATCCTTACACGCAACTGCTTGTTTCAAGCATTTTATAGGAAGTATGATGATAAAACTAAAAGTACGCAACCTTAGCAAAACCTTTACCATGCATAATCTTGGAAGCATTCTTATTAAGGGTTTTGAAGATATTAGCTTTGATGTAAAGCAAGGAGAGTTTTTATCACTCTTTGGCCCGAGTGGTATGGGAAAATCTTCCATTTTAAAATCACTTTACCGCACGTATATTACGACAAGCGGCGATATTTTTTATGCAATAGATTCCAAACATACGATCAATATTTCTAAAGCCAGTGAAAGTGAAATATTGGCTTTACGTAAAAATGAGATCGGTTATATCTCACAGTTTTTACATGTATTACCCCGTATCAGTTGTGTCAATATCGTCGCAGAACCTTTAATTGAAAAAGGTGAGAGTGAAAATTCTGCCAAAGAAAAAGCACGCGAAATGTTAAGTTATCTTAGCATCAAAGAAGAGTTATTTGATATTTCACCCCTCACGTTTTCAGGTGGAGAGCAACAGCGCGTTAATATTGCCAAAGGCATTATCGCTCCCAAATCACTTTTACTGTTAGATGAACCAACTGCATCGCTGGACAATCACAATACGCAAAAAGTGATTGATAAGCTCCAAGAACTAAAACGTAGTGGCGTGACAATGGTAGGCATTTTTCATAGCAAAGATGCGATGGAGCAAATCAGCGACAACATTTATGATTTAAAGGAAAAAACCTTATGCAAATTGTAATTCGAAGTAAAAATATTCTCATAGATGGACTTTTCCAAGGGGCTGATATCATCATTGATGATAAGCATATTACTGCCATTAAGCCTTACAATAGCATTAATATTGCCGTTGATTTTGGTGAAAAAAGAGTCGTTCCAGGTTTTGTTGATTTACATTCTGATGGAATTGAAAAAGAGATTGAGCCACGACCTGGGGCGAGGTTTCCTACGAAAATGGCTGTGATAGAATTTGATAAAAAACTTTCAATGGCAGGCATTACGACGATGTTTCATGCTATTGGCTTTAATGATGAAGAGCTTAGTAAAGGCAGAGGTACAGAACAATCCCATGAGCTCATTGATGAAATCTTTGAAGCGAATAAAGAACACTTGAAAGTAGACAATTTTATTCATGCAAGGCTTGAGATCACCAGTCATAGTTCGGTTGATACTGTAAAGAAACTTATTCACGATAAAAAAGTAGATATGCTCTCCTTGATGGATCATTCTCCAGGACAAGGACAATTTAAAACAATGGAAAGCTGGAAAAAATACCATCTTGCTGCGTATGAAATTGACACAGAAGATGTCGAAAAGTACCTACAAAGTAAAGCCTCAAAAGACAAGGTGGGCATCATTGAAGATTTAGTACGCTTTGGACTTGCTCATGACATTAGTGTGTTAAGTCATGATGATGATTGCACCGATAAACTCAATACACTTAAAGCTTTAGGCGTGACGTTTTCAGAATTTCCTTTGAGCGTGGAAGTTGCAAAATCAGCTAAAAAGATGGGCATTAGTACAGGCATGGGAGCACCCAATGTTGTACGAGGAGGAAGCCAAAGTGGCAATATCGCAGCAAAAGAGCTCGTAAAAGAGGGCGTATGCGATTATTTGTGCAGTGATTATCATCCTGCCTCTTTACTGATAAGCCCTTATAGGCTTCAAGAAGATACGAATTTAAGCTTAGAAGAGGGGTTTGCAATGATTAGCACGACACCTGCTCGTTTGGCAAAACTGAACGATAGAGGTGAAATCAAAGAAGGGTTTTTAGCGGATATTCTCATTATTGATGAGTCACATTTTCCTAAAGTCATTTTAACTTTTAAAAATGGCGAGGTTGTTTATAACGGCATAAGAGGATTTGAATTATGAAAAAAGTATTGGGCAAAGAGCCTTTGATTGGTCAAGATTCACTTTTAAACGAGTGTACTTTTGGGGAGTATGTCGAAATTGGTGTAAACAATACTATCACGGAAAGCTCCCTTGGGGATTACAGTTATACCAGTGAAAACTGTCAGATTATCTACAGTGAAATTCAAAAATTTGTCAATATTGCCTCGTATGTGCGGTTAAATCCTGTTCAACATCCTATGACATGGGTTTCTCAACACCATATGATGTACCGAAAAGAGATGTATGGTTTTGGTGAAAATGATGAGGATTTTTTTGATTGGAGACGCGAAAAGCGCGTGGTTGTTGGACACGATAGTTGGATTGGGCACAATGTCACGGTGATGGGTGGCGTGACCATAGGCATAGGTGCTGTTATCGGAAGCGGAGCCATTGTAACCAAAGATATTCCTCCGTATGCCATAGCCGTTGGCAATCCTGCCAAAGTGATTCGTTACCGATTTGAGCCCCATATTATCGAGGCTCTTTTAAACATTGCATGGTGGGATTGGGACAACAAAATACTTGCTAGCAGAATGAGTGACTTTAAAGATATTCACTCTTTTATTGCAAAATATGCCTAAGCGAAAATCCATGATACGTTATAGTAACGCAACCGTTCTCAGTGAAAAGGGATGGTTAAATAAGGCTTCTTTTGATGTGATAGATGGTCGATTTGAGACGTTTTACGCATGCGATAATACGCGTAGTCCATCCATTCCTGATAGACAAGTTGATTTAGAAGGCAAATACGTTCTTCCAGGCATCATCGATATTCACGGAGATTCATTTGAGCGGTGTATTGCCCCAAGACCCAGTGTGTATCTTCCACTTAAAAATGCGCTGATCGAAAATGATCACCATCTTCTTTCTGCAGGCATTACCACTTTTTTTTACTCTATCACAGACTCATTTGAAGAAGGGTTGCGTAGTAGAGCGTATGCGAGGGAGCTCATCAAAACCATTCCAGTAACGCCTCTTTTATGCAACAGCTATATTCATATACGTCATGAAATTGCGAATACCCAACACCATGAGGAACTCCTTTCTTGGCTTGATTCACACAAAATTCATCTGCTCTCTCTCAATGACCATCTTCCGTATCTGGAAGAAAATGCAAAATTGGAACGCTATAAAAATGGCATTAGAAGGCGCCTTGCTATCGAAGAGAAGGAAATTGATGCACTCATTGCTTCGCTTCAAGAACAAAGAGACGTAGGGCAAGTACAAATTAAAGAGTTACTTTCATTAGCAAAACAACATTGTATTCCTATCGCGAGCCATGATGATGACACCTTAAATAAAGTTCATACCAGTATGCAAAGAGGCGTGAAAATCGCTGAATTTCCTATGAACAAAGAGTGTGCGAGAGCCTTTAAAGACGCTGGAATTTATACCCTCTTTGGTGCGCCAAATCTGATAAGAGGGGCATCGCATGTCGGTGCGTTAAGTGCAAAGGAAGCGGTGAATGAAAATATTTTAGATATTTTGTGCTCCGATTATCATTACCCCTCTTTATTTCTTGCTCCCTTCCTCCTTGTATCGTTTGGGGTGTGTAATTTTAAAGAGGCGTGGGATAAGGTCTCTCTAACCCCAGCCAAAGCCGCATCGATTGATGCCCAAAAAGGCTCTCTTTCAGAAGGCAAAGATGCTGATTTTCTCGTTTTGAATTCACTGGATGGTACTATGGAAAGCCTTGAGTCTGTTTATATTAATGGGTGTCAAAAAGTACATTACACGTACAGTAGGGTATAAAATATGAAAAAAATTGTTCTCATCGTTGGTGCGAGTGGTGTTGGGAAAGATACGTTGTTAAAACAGGTCAAAACAAAAATAGATGCGCATTTTGTCAAAAGGCACATTACGAGGATTCCTGATAGCCATGAAGAAAATTATTATATTAATGATGATGATTTTTACCACTTAAAAAACAATCATTACTTTATCTCCTCATGGAGTGCCCATAACAATCTTTATGGCATTGCCGAAAATCAAATCCAAGAAGGGCTCAATATTATCTCTATTTCACGAAGTGCCATTAGCGATTTTGAAATGCGCTATGAGGATGTGACGACAATAGAAATTACCCTCTCTCAAAAGCATATTTACCAACGGCTTAAAAATCGTAATCGCGAAGATGAAGAAGCGATTCAACAAAGAATCAATCGAAGCTATCCACCCATTTGTGCAAGGCATTTAATTCAATTTGAAAATGACAAAACTATCACAGAGTCTGTTGAGGATTTTATAAGGATATTAGTCAATGAAGTTTAACTTTTTAGGAACGGCAGATAGTGGTGGTATTCCTTCTCATAATTGCCAGTGTAGTATTTGTACAAGCTACAGAGAAAAAAATCAAAAAAATCTTGCAACGAGTGCTTATTTAGAATGCCAAAATGGGGAAATTATACTTCTTGACGCAGGGATAGATGATATAGCTACTTTGTTTGATGGGAAAAAAATTGCGGCTGTTTTTATCACTCATTTTCATCCCGATCATGTGCTCGGATTACTGAGGCTTCGATACAGTGCCGATAAAATTTCGTGTTATCATCCCAAAGATGCTATTGGCTTTTCTGATTTATTTAAATACCCCAAAGCAATTCACTACATCGAAAACACACCTTTTGAAGCTATTAAGATTCATGAGATTTCTTTCATACCTGTACCGCTTATACATTCAAAAAATACGACGGGGTATGTTATACAAGACGAACATCAAACCATAGCGTACTTAACGGATTGTGCGGGGATAGAGGAAAAAAGTCTTGAATTTTTAAAACGCATGTCTATTGATATTTGCTATATTGATGCCTGTCTTACTCCGCAAAATACTTCTAAAAATCACCTTGATTACGAAAGTGCAGCATTGATTTTAGATGCGATTCACGCTAAAAAGAGTTATTTCATCCACGCATCGCACGATACGCTCAACACAATTAAGCACCATAATATTTTGCTTAACTATAAATATGTAGAACCACCTTTTTTTACCAAGTAGCCTTAAGCGTATGTTTTATCATTTCATTGAGTTGATTTTTACATGTAAATAAAGTCGTGCTAAAAAATGCGCGAAATTACTCAGACAATTTTGTAAAGAAAATGAGAAATTATGCAAATGCTGTTCCGTGTCTTTGTGTGATCAGAAGATATGGAAGTGCCTATTTTACGTATAAACTGAAATCTACCTTTGAGTGAACGAAATAAAATCCCCTAAATCCCCAACTATGATTTAGAAAAAATTCTAAAATTAAATGTCAAATTTATGTTACTTTTATAAATACTTAAATTAGACTCGTTGCAATAGCCGTTGATTGGAGGTTGTAAATGAGTGATGCTCTTTTAGCCGCATTTACCAATGCGCCATACCTTGTTAGCTTTCTAGCAGGGATTATTACTTTTTTAAGCCCGTGTGTTTTACCACTCATTCCTGCGTACCTATCGTATATTTCTGGGCTCTCACTTGCAGAGCTTAAAGACGACGAGAAAATGAGTGCGAGCACGAAAACCAAAGTCCTCACCGCCTCGTTGCTGTTTATTGCTGGATTTAGTCTTATCTTCATTTTATTAGGTGCTGCTGCTTCAACGTTCATCGGTGAATGGATGCGTAATCAATACGTCGCTGTTGTTGCGGGCGTTATTATCATCATTTTTGGGTTACATGTAATGCATGCGATCAATCTCAACTTTTTAAACTATGAACAACGAGCAGATTTTGGAGGCATGAAAAAGAGCGAGAGCGGCATGTTTAGAAATCTCCTCAACTTTTTTGCGCCATTTTTACTCGGTATGTCCTTCGCCTTGGGTTGGACACCGTGTGTTGGGCCGCTTTTAGGCGGCATTTTAGGCATGGCTTCTTTTGGCGATGACACCACCAAAGGAACGATACTCATGACACTTTATGCCGCAGGACTTGGTGTGCCTTTCTTTCTAAGTGCGCTTTTGACCAGTCGTGCCATTGGTGTGATGAATCGAATGAAACAGCATTTTAAACTCATAGAAATTGTTGCTGGTTCGCTTTTGGTGCTCATTGGTATCGCCATTGCCACAGGTGGCATCAGTTTGCTAACAGAATTTTTCCTAAATCTTGGTTTTAAAGGAGTCTAATATGAAAAAAATCTTGGCTTTGATATTCCTTCTTAGCGCACTGCTTTTAGCCAGCGATGGCCCAAAACTCTATCATGATTATAAATCTGGTTTTGCAGCAGCTCAAAAAGAAGGCAAGATGATGATGATTATGATCCATCTCACAGGTTGCCCAGAGTGTGCGTATATGGAAAATGTCGTTTTTAAAGATGACAAGATCAGTGCGTATATGGATGCCAATTTTATCAATATCGCCCTTGAGTTCAGAGAAACAGAAGTTCCTGCAAAATATCCGCGTATTGGTGTTCCGACGTTTTACATTACTGACAAAGATGGAAACATCATTGGCAGGCAGATAGGTGGAACGAGGAGCGATCGATTTTTGCAGTTTTTAGAAAAAGCAAAGAGTAAAGGATAAGTCATGCGAAAAACAGTCATTTTAATCTTTTTGGTACTCTCATCTCTGTTTGCAAACGAAGCGGTTGACAAATTGATGAAAGACAAGGCGTGTATAGGATGCGACTTGAGTGGCGTTGATCTCAGTGGTATCAAAGCGCAAGGGTTTGTGCTCGATAATGCAAATCTTTCACTCGCAACGCTGAGTAAGGGGGATTTTAAAGATGCTAGTTTTGCCAAAACCAATGTTTCAGATGCGGAGGCTGCTGGCATCAATCTAGAGGGTTCATCGATCTATTCGTCAAATTGGAGCGGCACAAATCTCAAAAATTCACGCTTTGTGGGCGCGGATGCTAAAGGGATGTCTTTAGAAAATGCCAATTTGGAAAATGCAGATATGAGCAGTGGCAGGCTTTGGGCGGTTAATTTTCAAGGCGCTAATCTTAAAAATACCATTATGATGGATGCCCAACTTGGCCAAGCTAACATGACAGGGGTAGATCTGAGCAAAACCAATTTGGAAGGTGCCATCTTTTGGGAGACCAAACTTCAAGGGGCAAAACTCTTGAAAAAAGATTGTGAAGCTGCCAAAAAAGATGGTGCCATCATGGATGCGAGTACCCAATGCCTGTAGTCATTCTTTTACTCCTTGCCTGCATGTCACTGTTTGCGAAGGAGATCACCATCACCAGTAATGATGGCTTTGTGATGCACGGCTGGCTGGATTACCCAGCGCAGAAAAAGGCGCAGTATCCTGTTGTTTTATTGGCACACCAATTTGGCGCTGATCATACGATTTGGAAAGAGATGGCGCAGGAGTTTAACCAAAAAGGGTACGCCACACTGATGGTGGATTTACGAGGGCATGGCACGTCGATTATGAAAAATGGCACAGTGATAAAAGTGAGTGCGGATATAGACAACATTGCCAGTGCGTTTGAAGAGAGCAAAAAGAGTGTGGGATTTGAAAAAATCACCAGTGATTTGTCGCAGTGGCTTACGACGCTCTCGAGCGAAAAAGAGATTGATATGCATAAGCTTATCTTGGTGGGTTCATCTCTTGGTGCAGGAGCGATCATTCCTCTGATGGTTGAGGCTGATCCTATTGCACTGATCGCATTATCGCCAGGTGGTGGAGATGAGGAAGCCATTAAAACATCGCTCATGTATTCTGAAACGCCTTCGTTGTTTATTGCAGGGAAGGATGATCCTTTAGGCGCACAAGATCGAGCTTTGTTGTACACTAAAGAGGCATTGAGGGGATCACTTGTGTTGATTTCAAGTGATGGACATGGTGTTGTATTGTTACCTAGAGTACAAAAATATATCGATAGTTTTTTAAAAGGAATTCATTAAGCTATCGTGATAAAAATAATGTAATACATTTACTATGGGAGGAAAACTTGCGAGATACATATGAAATAGACTCTTTTAAAGAAGAGAGTAGCAGACGAAATTTTTTTAAGAAAAGTTTTCTTTACTCGGCTGCAGCATTGGCAACGGTTGGAAGTGCTACACAGCTTAATGCTGAGTATCAAATCAATCCAAACAATTTACCTCCGCACAATCCTGATTGGGGATTGAAATGGGGTAGGGATAATAACAGTGATCCGTATGGAATGCCTTCTCGATTTGAGAAACATGTGGTGAGGCGTGAAGTTCCTTGGCTGACAGCAGATAAAAAAGCATCGGTCAGCTTTACGCCATGGCAAGATTTAAAGGGCATTATTGTTCCAAATGGACTTCATTTTACGAGGTGTCATGGGGGCGTTATTGACATTAATCCTAAAGAGTATCGCTTATTGATTCATGGATTGGTAGATAAAGAGGTCGTTTTAACACTTGAAGATATTAAACGTTACCCAAGTATCAGTGTCATTCACTCCTTTGAGTGTGCGGCGAACAATGGTATGGAGTTTCGAGGTCCCGGGATGGATTCATTACAAGTAACACACGGAATGTTGGCGTGCAGTGAATGGACAGGCGTTCCTTTAAAAACCATACTAGAAGATATTGGACTCAAACCCGAAGCGAAATGGATGTTTCCAGAGGGCTCAGACCCTGCAGGTGTTGGGCGTTCCATTCCGATTGAAAAAGTACTTGATGATGCGATGTTGGTGTATGCTCAAAATGGCGAGGCACTTCGCCCAGAACAAGGCTATCCTATCAGGCTTTTCTTACCGGGTTGGGAAGGCGTTATGCAAGTGAAGTGGTTAAAGCGGTTGAAATTTGACACGAAATCATGGATGGTCAGAGAAGAGAGTACGAAATACACCATGCTGATGAAAGATGGGCATGCCATGATGTATAACTGGGCATTTGAAGCAAATTCCGTCATTACTTCGCCATGCCCTGAGCGCAACTGGGTTGGTCAGAAAAAAGGGCCTATTATGGTGGAAGGTATCGCATGGTCTGGAAAAGGCACGATTAAGTATGTAGATATCTCAACCGATGGGGGTAAAACGTGGAAAGAAGCTAAGTTTACCAGTGTTCAACTTCCAAAAGCGGTCACACGGTTTGCGCTTAAAATAGAGTGGGATGGAAAACCTATGATGCTTCAAAGCAGAGCAACGGATGACACAGGCTTTACGCAACCCACCGCCACACAAATCAATGCGGCAAGAGGTAAAGAGGCAGTGTACCATCGAAATGCCATCCAAACATGGGAAGTTAAAAGCAACGGGGAGGTTCACAATGTTCACATTTATGAAGCGTAATATTGCACTTATGAGTGCCATAACCGTGTTTTGTGCAACATTTGCGATGGGTGAAACACTGAGCTATACACCAGCCAATCCCGATAAATACCCTTATCCAAGTGAGACAATAGATATGCATGGCAATAAAATCAATAATGATGGCGCCATCAAAAAGCCTCAAAACTTTAGTGTCAACCATGTGTATGCCTCTCCCTTTAGTGCAAAAGGATTTCAGTTAGGCGAAAAAGCGACTAAAGAGCAAGTGGCTGCATGGGACACCGATGTCAGACCCGATGGTAAAGGGTTACCAGAAGGTAGCATGAGTGTTTCAAAAGGCTCTGAAGTTTTTATCGCAAAATGTGCCGCGTGTCATGGTGATTTTGGCGAAGGTGTCGATAAATTTCCTGTGTTAACAGGTGGCAGGGACACCCTGAAAAGGCACCCTCAAAACGGTGGAGAACCAGGCCCTTTGAAGACATTTGGCAGTTATCTCCCTTACGTAGCCCCGATGTTTTGGTACATTCAAACAGCGATGCCACTTTCTTCGCCCAAGTCCCTTAGCAACAGCGAAGTGTATGGAATTTTGGGTTATTTGCTTCAAGTCAATGATATTAAAGTCAATGGGGAAGCGATCGAAGATGATACGGTTATTGATGCTACTTTTATCAAAGCAGTGCATATGCCCAATGAGAAAGGCTTTGAATACAACAATCTAAGAAAATCGGATACGCAGAATAAACGATGTATGAAAGATTGTCTTGATCCCAAAAAAGTCACGGTTCAAAGCATAGTTACCGATGGCACACAAGTCGAGCCAGAATTTGGTGAAGAGCGTTATTTTTATGGTGAAACTGGAGGTAAAGCCGAAGGAGATGTTGCCGGGAAATCAACGTATGTCACCAATTGTGCAGGGTGTCATGACTCTGGTCTTGCAGGTTCTCCTAAATTTGGAGACAAGGGAGCATGGGCGAAAGTAATGAGTAAAGGATTGGATACGGTATTAAAGGACGTTATTATGGGAATTGGTGCAATGCCTCCAAAGGGCGGAGCGACTGATCTAAGCGATGATGCAGTTAAAGAAGCTGCAACATACATGATCAACCAAAGTAAATAAAGGAGTAAAAATGATGCCTAAGAAATTAGTACTCGCTCTCTCGTGTATGGCACTACTTGCAACGGGCATGGTAGCGGCTGAGAAAGAGATGAGTCAAGATGCAAAGATTAAGCTCGGGGAAACAGTCTATAAAGACATATCACGAGGAAACTGTTTAGCGTGTCATGCGCTTAGAGGCTCGGGCATTGAGCAAGAAGGCAATATGGGACCTAATCTTGCCGACTTTGTAGGAATGCCTGATGAATACTTTTTTAACAAAATTTGGGATCCAAATGTCCAGACGCCTAATTCCATCATGCCACCATTGGGAAGAAATATGAGGGTGACAAAAGACGAAATTGATGCAGTAATTGCATACATTAAACATACCGCTAAATAAACTGAGGAGAAAAATATGCAAAGAAGAAATTTTATAAAAATAGGTGGCTTTATAGCACTTGGTGCGCTTTCACCTTCATTGTACGCAGGGTTTTTAGAAGATCATGCGAAAGCATTTACGTTTAACAGTGCACCTGAAGCTATGGGCAATTTATACGGACAATCAAAACCAGCAGCAGACAGTAAGGTTGAACTCAAAGTTCCTGATATCGCAGAAAATGGTGCAGCTGTTCCTGTGACGATTTCAACGACACTGCCTGACGTTGTAGAGATGTCCCTTTTTGTTGAAAAAAATCCTTTTCCACTTATTGCAGTTTGGGAAATCAATGAAAATACCATCACTGATTTTTCAACACGTATAAGAATGGGTGAGACCAGCAATGTTGTTTTAGTGGTCAAAACAAAAGATGGCATACTTCATACGGCAACCAAAGAGGTTAAAGTTACGGTTGGTGGATGTGGCGGTTGATAAAACCCAGTTAAATAACACGTTTGATCTAAAAATACATCATGGAGAAATACAATGGGAATCAAAGTAATAGCAAAAGTCAAAGACAATGTAGCAGAAGTCAAACTTCTCATCAAACATCCGATGCAAATCGCCAATGCAAAAACTAATAAGACAGCGAAATATATTAACGAATTGTTAGTTAAGCACGGAGGAAAAACAGTTTATACCATGTATCCAAGCGTAGGTATTTCAGAAAATCCTTTTATAAAGTTTATGTTTAAGGGCGCTAAAGAAGGCGATAAAATCGATGTTTCATGGAAAGATAATACCGGTGAAACAGAGCAAGGCGAGTTTGAGCTCAAATAACACCAAAGGTGCGCGGGCACTCCGCCGAGGAGAACACAGCGTTAGCGTAGTTTTTAAAGCTTTGCTTTAAAAACGTGTCAGGAGCTAAAATGAAAAAGGTGGAACAATGTTAAAAGCAATCGAAAAAATTATTGTAGCATCAACGGTGCTATGTGCCTTTTTAAGTGCAGGGGCATTTGATGTGCAAGCCGAAAAAGATAGGCTTGCGATGCAAAACTATTTTTTAACTAAATTTAGCGATCCACTCGGAAAGTCTGCCAGTTATTTTCCCTATGTTGATCCTGAAGAGATTAAAAAAGATTATATCTATCCTGTGAAATTAGAAGATTTTGCGCATGGGACAGCCGCTTGGTATAGACCAACCAAAGAACAATTGAGCGAGATCAATGACTTTCCTCCTTATGAGATAGCATTGGATGAGGGAAAAGTGTTGTTCTATAAAAAGTTTGCCAATGGTAAGTCGTATGCAGAATGCTTTCCTAATCCGGCAGTCAGAGACATCTATCCACTGTTTGATACAACCAAAAAAGAGGTTGTAACACTGGAGGTTGCTATCAATGAATGTCGTGTTAAAAATGGTGAAAACGCATTGAAATACGAACAAGATGATATTGCAAAAATTATGGCATATATGGCTTTTGAGTCGCGAGGCAAACCACTCGCCATTAAAATTCCAACCAAAGAAGCGATGGCAGCGTATGATGATGGTAAAAAAGAGTTCTATAAACAGCGAGGCTACTTCGCACTCAATTGTGCTGAATGCCATGTTGCAGGCTCTGGACAGAGAATTAGAGCGGAGGCTTTAAGTCCAACACTGGGTTCAGTAACGCATTTTCCTGTTTATAGACTGAAGTGGGGAGCGATTGGAACGCTTCAAAGAAGATTGCAAGGGTGTATTGAAGACACGGGTTCTTTAGCGCCGCAAATGCAATCCAAAGAGCTTCGAAACTTGGAGTATTTTCTAACATATATGTCAAATGGGCTTAAAATAGATGGTCCAGACACACGAAAGTAGAGGAGATAATGATGAAAAAGATATTTTTAGGTATCGGTGTCATAGCCATGGTACTCCTTTCAACAGCTAATGCGTCGAGCGAAGTTTCTCAACAAAGTGCTGATACGGCAATTGCCACCGCCGAAGCACGCTATGGTGAAGCCGTTCATGCTAATGTGGCATGGCGAAAAACCCATGAGTTTATAGCTAAGGCTAAAGTGATGTCAAAAGAGGCTAAATATCAAGAGGCAATTGATTTAGCAAATCGTGCTAAATTGGAGGCTGATCTTGCTCTTCAAGAATCAGCTGAGTATGATAAAACGTGGCAAGCTGTCGTCGTAAAGTAAAAGGGAGTGTTCATGAGCTCATTAAACAGAAGAGAATTTTTCTACCTCTTGTCCATCTTAGGGCTTGGCGGAACGCAAGTATTTGCAAAGTCACATAAGAAATTATACGGCATTGATAAGCTTGAGGATTATTACACTCTCGAAAACTTTGGCAATGCTAGATTTTTGCATATTACCGACACGCATGCGCAATTGATGCCTACTTATTTTAGAGAGCCAAGCGTCAATCTTGGCTATGGCTCTAATTTTGGAAAGCCCCCGCATATTGTAGGTTCTAACTTTGCAAAGCGCTA
>Ga0302272_1000724_pt1 | contig 14968 bp, 10 predicted proteins | sample III_Bog_N1_2_FD_198772 | JGI IMG/M metagenome (GOLD analysis project Ga0302272, IMG submission 198772) | Peat permafrost microbial communities from Stordalen Mire near Abisko, Sweden - III_Bog_N1_2 | ecosystem: Environmental > Terrestrial > Soil > Wetlands > Peat | place: Sweden: Abisko...
CTAATAAGTTTATTTTTCCTCCTTACGAATTTACAGTGGCTAATTCCATGATTACAAACTTCCATTTGCCATATTCTACCTTGATAATGCTAACTGCTGCTTTTGGCGACTATGATTTAATTATGAAGGCATATGAAATTGCTATCAAAGAAGAATATAAATTTGGTGTATATGGTGACGCTATGTTGATTATATAAAAGAACCTGTTATAAATTAAATAAAAATGCAGAGTTGCCTGAAAGGTGACTCTGCATTTTTATTTAAAATACTTATTTCAATTAAGATTGAAGTTAAATGTCAGCTGTTTTGACAATTTAAACCCTGATTTCTTTATATATTTGAGTACATAAATAAACTTATTGACGTTATAAGTAAAAAACATGTTAATCTGAATTTATGTGTTTGTAAGTTCATTAATAATTTACGCACTCCTTTACACTTAAGAGTATTTAAATTCTATAATCAAAAGATGACCAGATAATACAGTAATATGCCTGATCCTAGAATATTAAATGATTACGAATTATGGGAAAGTTTCAGAGATGGCGATGATAAGGCATTTTCAGAAATTTTCAACAGGCATGTTCAGATGTTATTCAGATATGGTGTGAAATTTATTCATGATGAAGAAATGGTAAAGGATTCAATACAAGAATTATTTGTTAAGCTCTATCATAATCGTCAAAATCTTAGTTCAACAGATAACATTCATCTCTATCTCTTTCGTGCATTGAAAAACAAATTGATAGATGCGCTTTATTCCAGAAGAGATACAATTTCATTATCATCAACTGTATTACCCTTCGAAATTGCAAACCCTGAAGATCCGGATATGGAAGATGATTGGGATAGGGTTGTTCAAAAATCACGCTTAAACAAAGGATTACAAGCTTTGACTGCACGCCAGCGAGAAGCTATTTACCTGAGATATACTATGGATATGTCACTCGAAGAAATTAGTTCGTTATTGGAAATGAATTATCAATCAGTAAGAAACCTGATACATCGTTCGATTGAGAAATTGCGTAAAGAATTATTCTTGAATTTGTGTCTGATTATTTGTTTTATCATTAGTTAGTTTAGTTGTGAATTTATGTACTTAATAATGAGGACAGTTTTTAATATGACAAAACAAAATATTAAATAATTGTTTTTTTTAAAATTTCAGAATGAGAATTTGAGTACACAAGTTAATTTGTACCGTTACCTCAATAAAGAATCTAAATAGAATAGTTGTTTTAAGAAAACAGTATGAAAAGTTTTAGTTTATATAAAGAATGCGAAATCGAACAGTTATTAGAAGATACTGATTTTGTAAGTTGGGTGAAAAAGCCAACAGAGGAATCAAATGTACTTTTCACTACATGGATGGCAAAAGACCCTCAGTTAGCTCAGAAAATGGCTGTGGCTATTCAAATTCTACGGGCAATTGAAGGTAATGAACCTACATTGAGTGATGAATCTGTAAAAGAAATATGGAGAAATATTGAGTCGAAAACAAATCTTCGACATTCTTCCGAACGACTCAGCTCGATTTTTTGGGTTAGAATCGCTTCAGTAGCTGCCAGTATTTTTCTTTTTTTCGGACTTGCTTCTTATTTACTATTCGGAATCAGCAGGGATGTCGATTATAGAAATCTTGCTGCAAAGGTTTCTGTGGATTCTGTTTCGGAAATCAGGTTATTATTGTCAGATAAATCGCAAATAACTTTATCTAATAGAGCTGAAGTGATTTTGGGAAACAATGGGGAAATGACTTTACATTCGTCGAAAGGTGATCATGTTACTCTTGATCGTAATGAATTTTCAGAAAAGCAATTTGGGCAATTGATAGTTCCTAAAGGTAGGAGAGCTTCGATGGTTTTTGCGGATGGTTCACGAATAACAGTTCGCCCCGGGAGTAAAGTTGTTTTTCCAACCAGATTTGCACAGAAGCAGCGTGAGATATATTTGCAGGGCGAGGCTTTTTTTGAAGTATCTAAAAATAAGAAACGTCCGTTTATTGTAAAAACTGAATTGATGAAGGTTCAGGTTCTGGGAACTAGTTTTGATGTTTGCGCTTATCCTAAACAAAAGGAACAGTCGGTAGTACTGGTTACCGGATTAGTTAAAGTTCGGTCAGAGTCGAATAATGAAACTAAGATAATACCAAATCAACGATATTCTTTTGATAAAATTAAACAGATTCAGTCAGTAGATGAAGTGGATGTTTTTCAATATATTAGTTGGAAAGACGGAATTCTTTCGTTTAACAGCGAAAATTTGGGTTCTGTTCTGGAGAAATTGAGTAGTTACTATGGTGTGCGTTTTGATTATGAGTGGAATACACTTTCTGAAATTCACATAACGGGGAAGCTTGATTTAAACAATGATATTGATGATGCCTTAAAAGTAATAGCTTCAATCAGTCAAATACAATATAGACATATGAAAAAGTCAATTAAAATAGATGTTAAACCTTAAATTCGTAAAATATGCAGAGATGAAAGACTAACATACCAAATAAAAAAACCGGGAAATATTGAGACTATTCCCCGGTAGTGACTTTGAAAAACAAGTCTAAAACAAGTAATCTTATATTATTATCAAAATCGTTGTAAAAATATGAAAAATAATGCTTCTCTATATCTTGATAAGGGCAGAATCTATCATTCGTTACGAATTTTTAGTATTCTAATCTTTGTTTCCCTGTTCGCCGTAAAAGTATCGGCACAAAAGACAGTGGTTTACAGCCAGCAAACCCTTATATCACTCACAGTCAAAAACAAAACGATCAAGGAAGTTTTTCGTCAAATTGAAAATAAAAGTCAGTTTATTTTCATTTATAATGACAAAGTTATTGATGCAAAGAAAAAGGTCAGTATAACAGTAAAAGATGAAACTGTAGACCAAATTTTACAGAAAGTATTGACAGGGACAGCTGCAACTTATAAAATAAGTGACCGACAGATTATTATTTTAAGTGCTAAAGATGAAAAAAAGGAAAGTGGCAGTGTCGATAATTCGGCTTCGACATCTGTCAGTGGGGTTGTTGTAGATCCGAATAATGAACCATTAGCCGGTGTGACAATTTCTTTAAAAGGTAGTAACGGAGTTTATATATCCGACTTTAAAGGTCAATTTTCGTTGAAAGTTCCTCTAAATTCAACTTTGGCATTTTCGTTTATTGGCTATAAGTCTCAAAACGTAAAAGTGACAAAAGAAGTGTTGAAAATAGAGATGGTAGAGGATACAAAACTGATAGATGAAATCGTGGTGGTTGGTTATGGAATTGCAAAGAAGAGTGATTTGACAGGAGCAATATCTTCGTTAAAGGAAAGTGATTTTAATAAAGGCGTTTTAGCTTCACCTACAGATATGATTCAGGGACGCGTAGCAGGTGTGGCAGTAACCAATAATGGCGGAGAGCCTGGTGGTGGCGTTTCGGTTCGTATACGTGGTGCAAACTCTATTCGTTCAGGTCAGGATCCATTGTATGTGATTGACGGTATTCCATTGGATATTACAAGTGTTCAACCTGCCGGAGGTTCAATAACCGGTGTTGGTGATTCCGGGAATAAAAATCCGCTCAATTTCTTGAATCCTGATGATATTGAATCGATTGATATATTAAAAGATGCTTCTGCAACAGCTATATACGGTTCGCGTGGTGCAAATGGAGTGGTACTCGTAACTACCAAAAAGGGAAAAGAAGGAAAAACAACAATTAGCTATTCGGCTTATGCAGGTTACTCTGCATTACCATCCAAATACTCTGTTTTAAATGCCTCGGAATACAACGCAGCGCGTTCAGCAAAAGGTCTTGCAGCAGACGATAAAGGATATAATACTGATTGGCAGGATCAGATATTTCGTACTGCTTTCACTCAGAGCCATGCTGTTTCATTTGGTGCAGGCAACAAAAATTCCAATTACCGTGCTTCTTTGAGTTATATGAAAGAAAATGGAATTATAAAGAAAACCGGAATGGAAAAATTTACCGGTAGAATCAATGCTTCGCTTAAAGGACTGAAAGATCATTTGTTATTGGAATTTGGACTGACAGCTGCAAGAACTAACGACCAACGAGCTCCTATAGGCCAAAGTGGTGGTGTTGAAGGTGATTTATTGCTATCAGCTTTAAAAGCAAATCCAACATATCCAGTCTATAATACTGATGGTACATTTTATCAGGTGAGTGATCAGGTTCGTAATCCTTTAGCTATGATTTCATTGACGAATGATAACACACAGACAGATCGTATATTAGCAAATGTTACTGGTACACTCTATCTTTTTAAAGGATTAAAATACAAAATGAATGTTGCATTTGACCAAACGAAGGCTGTTCGAAAGGTCGATCAAAATTATCAGTTATCGTATCTTTCGGATGGAGGTACCGTTGATATTAATAATGTTGAGGCAGGTAGTAGTTTGATTGAAAATTATCTGACGTATGACTTTAATCCGGCACCTAATCATAAAATTAATCTTTTGGCCGGACACTCCTACCAACGGTTTAAAATTTATACGTACGGTTTGTCTGAGACAGGTTTTGATACCAACGACATTGAATATATTAACAGTTTGGCTTTGTCTGAAAAAAGTGATCAGGCTTCCGTTTCTTCTGATATAACAATTAATGAGTTACAATCATTTTTTGGTCGTGTAAACTATAGCTTACAGGATAAATATCTTTTAACAGCTAACTTTCGTGCTGATGGTTCTACCAAGTTTGGATCAAACAATAAATATGGTTATTTTCCTTCGACTGCTTTTGCCTGGCGTATGAGTGAAGAAGAATTTATAAAAAAAATAAACGTGTTCAGCAATTTAAAAATGCGTTTAGGTTGGGGTATTACAGGTAATCAGGAAATTCCTTCTAAAATTTCTCAGGCTTCTTTGGGCACTACTTCAGGAGCTGTACTAAACGGAGGTAGTACCGTAACTCCTGGTATAACTGTGCTCAGAACTCCAAATCCAGATCTTAAATGGGAAACAACTTCTCAGTATAACGGAGGATTTGATTTCGGTTTTTTTGAAGGTCGCCTGAGTGGCTCAGTTGATATTTATTCTAAATCAACATCAAATGTTCTTCTGCAAGTTACTTCTACCATGCCATCTCCCGCAGCACAGGTGTGGGAAAATGTTCCTGGAATGAAGATACTTAATAAAGGTGTCGAGTTGGCATTGAATGGGGTTTTGATATCTAAAAAAGATTTGACCTGGAGCATTGGTGGAAATTTTTCAACATATAGCAATCGTGTTACAAACATGAATTTATCCTCAATTCCAACAGACTATCCAAGTGGCCCCGGAATAACCGGAACAGCTTCACAGGTTATTATGAATAATGAACCAGTGGGAACTTTCTATGGCTATAGATTCTTAGGATTTGATGCCAATGGCAAAAGTATATTTAAAACAGATGCTAGTGGCAAAGCAGTAAAAGAGGTTATTGGTCATGCATTGCCTAAGTTTACGTACAACTTAACTACCAATTTAATTTGGAAACAATTTGATTTGAGTCTGAACTTCAATGGTGTGTATGGAAATGATGTTTATAACAACCTTGCTAATATTATGAATCAAATGACATTATTCTCAAGTGGTTGGAATACTACAGCAAGTGCTGTTAAATCGACAGAGTCTTTGACAAATGTACTTGATTATTCAAGTCGTTTCATCGAAAGCGGTTCTTACCTGCGTTTGTCGAATGCTACTCTCGGGTACAATGTGAAATTAGCACAAAATAGCTGGTTAACCCGGTTACGTGTATATGCATCAGGTAACAATCTGTTTACTATTACTAAATACAGCGGCTATGACCCTGAGGTAAGTGCTGAACGTTATTCAAATGGTGTACCATCAATAGGTGTAGGATGGACATCTTATCCTAAAGCAAGAGTAATTACTTTTGGTGTTAATGCTGAATTTTAATCACATAAAATTACAAATCTCATGAAACAACTTCATATTTTTTTGATATTACTTCTTTTGGGTACCGTTTCGTGTACCCGTTTGAACGAAGAAATTCTCGATGAGCAAGACGGGAACAGCGTTGTGACTAATCCTGATAATGTTGGCATGTTGGTTGCTCCAACTTATGCATTTTTACGCGATTTACAAAGTAGAGGTGCCGGTTGGTTGGTTCAAGAAAGTGTGACTGATGAAGTCGCATTTCCTACACGAGGAGCTAACTGGAATAGTGCTGATTATCGAACACTTTTTACTCATGATTATACAGCTACAAACAGTTATATAAAGAATACCTGGAATAGTTACCTCATTGGTTTCACAAAGTGTAATATAGCTTTGCAGAATATGGATAAAATGGTGCAGACAGATGAAATTAAAGAGTACGTTGCTGAAGTCAGATTTATTCGTGCATTGTCAATGTATTTACTTAATGATTGTTTTGGACAGATGCCTTTCCGGGAATCCTCAGAGACAGACTATTTCCAGAATCCTACAATACTTACCCGTCCACAGGCTGTTACCCGTATCATAAGCGAACTGAATGATATTATTCCTGTGCTCAAATCAAAAGGGGAAGTTCCTTATGGGCGTATAACCAAGGCTGCAGCTCAAACTCTGTTGGCTAAAGTATATCTTAATTATCAGGTCTATACAGGAACAGCTCCTAAATTTACCGATGGTACAGGTAAATGGGATGAAGTAATTTCGATTTGTGACGATATTATTAATTCAGGAAAATATGTTTTAGCTGACGATTTTTGGAAACTCTATTTGGCTGATAACGCTTCCTATTCTGATCAAACGGAAACTATATTACCAATTATTTATAATACGGTTACAGGTATTGGTGGAATTCCATGGGTAAATATGACGCTGGATTATAATCAAACATTTGGAAAATATACCAGTCTTTGGAATGGCTGTTGTACTACGCCAACGTTTTTTGCAACCTGGGATCAAACAGATCCTCGTTTTAGCGACGGTCGTTTGAAAAGTCAAATAGGATTTAATCTCGGTCTTTTGGTTGGACAACAATACAGTCCGGCCGGAGTAGCTCTGACAACAAAAGATGGAGGACGTCCGTTGATTTTTACAACAGATTTCAGTATTGCCAATTCATTGGAAGAGCAAGGAGTTCGTGTAGTTAAATATGCCCCGGATCCAACAACGGTTAATCCTGGTGGTAGCGACAATGACTTCCAATATTATCGTTTAGCTGATATTTATTTAATGAGAGCTGAAGCAAAATTCCGCAAGGGAGATGCTGCAGGTGCACTTACAGACATTAATACACTTCGTGCAAAAAGAAATGTACCAACTTTGGCTGCTGTTACATTAGATAAAATTCTGAATGAACGTGGATATGAATTCTATTGGGATAATTGCCGTCGTAATGACTTGGTTCGTTTTGGTAAGTATTGTGATGATCGTTACCAAAAAACTCCTGAGACTGATTACCACAGAATTTTGTTGCCAATTCCTCAGGTGGCATTAGAGTCGAATACTCAATTGACTCAAAATCCCGGATATTAATTTCTATCAACGTTATAAACGCGGGCATGAAGTTTTATAAAATAAGATAAGAGAGGCAGAACTCTCTTATCTTATTCGATTTTTCGTGTGCGTTATTGATCAAAATCCAATGAAAAAAACGTTTCTCCTCTTTATCGGATTATTATTGACCATAGGTTCGGCTCTAAGTTTTAAACCGGCTCCGGAATGGCTTAAAACGGCAGCATTCTATCAGATTTATCCTCAAAGTTTCAAAGATACGGATGGCGATGGCATTGGCGATATCAATGGCATTATTTCTAAACTGGATTATCTGAAATGGTTGGGCATTGATGCCATTTGGTTGAATCCTTGCTTCGAATCTTCGTATCAGGATGCAGGTTACGATGTAACAGATTTTTATCGTGTTGCAAAACGGTATGGAACAAATGGCGATCTGAAACGATTGTTTAAAGAAGCTCATAAACGAAAGATGAGAGTTTGCCTTGATTTGGTGGCTGGTCACACTTCTATTGATCATCCCTGGTTTAAGGCTTCGCAAGCAGCAACCCGCAATGAACTTTCAGACCGGTATATCTGGACAAATGATTCGACGGTGAAACCTGTGAAACATGTCTCCGGAAAATTTGAAAGGAATGGAACATACAGAAAAAACTTCTTCGATTGTCAACCTGCTTTGAATTACGGTTTCGGAAAACCAGAACCGGATCAGCCCTGGCAGTTACCCGTGACGGCCGAAGGACCTCAGAAAACCCGTAAGGAATTGATAAAGATTATGGACTTTTGGATGACTATGGGTTGTGATGGTTTCCGCGTAGATATGGCACCATCGTTAATTAAAAATGATCCCGACCGGGTAGAAACGAATAAGCTTTGGGCTGAAATCAGGAATCACTTTCAACAACGGTTTCCGGAAGGAATTCTGATTGCTGAGTGGGGTAATCCTGCACGAGCAATCAAGGCCGGATTTATGATGGACTTTATTATTCATCTGGGTAATGATGGTTACAGCTCTTTGTTTTTCAATAAAGAAGGCACTTACCGGCATGACACCTGTTATTTTAATATTGAAGGAAACGGAACTCCGACCACTTTTGTGAATTATTATCTGGAACAACTTAAAAATGTTGGTGATAGTGGTTATGTATGTGTACCTACAGCTAATCATGATTTTCAGCGTCCCAATTGCGGCACGAGAAATACTGAGGCACAGCTAAGGACTGTGACAACGTTTTTGATGACTATTCCCGGCGTTCCGCTTTTTTATTATGGCGACGAAATCGGGATGAAGTTCACTCCGGGTTTACCAAACAAAGAAGGTAGCCAGTTGACTAAAGGTAATCGTGCCGGATCGCGAACTCCTATGCAATGGGATAGTTCTCCAAAGGCAGGATTCTCGACAGCTGACCTGGATAAATTCTATTTACCAATCGATTCTTCAACATATCGCCCAAATGTCGAATCGGAGATGGCAAACCCGTCGTCCCTGCTTCACTTTAATCGTTACTTATTGCAGTTACGAAAGCAGTATCCGGCTTTAGGTACGCATGGTGCTATTCATTTTTTATATGCTGAAGCAAATAAATATCCGCTTGTTTATGAGCGTAGTGCCAATGGGCAACGATTTGTAATTGTAATTAATCCGTCGGGGAAAAGCGTACAGGTTTATTGTCCTCTTTCAGGAACAATAAAAGAATTTAAACCTGTTTTGGTGGACAGAGCTTCGCTAATCCAGGTGAATAATAAACTGCAAATAAAAGCAGATGCAGTTTCATACGGTATTTTTAGGGTTATAGAATAAGGTGTTTTTTATATTGTGTTATTTGTTTTTTATTGAGAAAATGACTCTGTTGGTTGAAATGGTAATAGTTACAGGATTGATTAATTAGATTTAGCCGTTGACTTAAGTGATTTGTTATAATTATCATTTTTCCAATGGAGTTGTTTTATTTTCCGTTTTTCTACAATAAAACTAAGGTGTTTTTTTGGCAGGTTAAGCTGCCGCTTAATGAGTATGAAAAAGATTTTATTCGTATTTACACTTGGATGTTTGTTATATGTCCAGCAATTATCTGCGCAAAACCCCTGGGTAATTACAGCAGATAGCATTAATTCTCAAAATTATTACGGTGTTTCGGTAGCCAATGGAATGATTGGTGTTGTTTCGTCGGCGGAACCGCTTAAAGTGAAAAATGTCGTTCTCTCCGGACTTTACGATCAATATGGCCGGGGACGGGTGAGTAATTTTATACAAGGATTCAATTTGCTGAATCTGAAATTGTATATCAATGGTCGTCTGGTAACGGCTGAATCGGTCAGCCATTTGCGTCAGGAACTGGATATGTACGCTGCTGTTTTGAGTACCACCTTTGATGTGGACGATCAAGCCACGGTGAAGTACAGTTATTGCGCTTTGCGCCATTTGCCTTATTGTGTGTTGGCCAACGTGGAGGTGACTGCAAAGAAACCTCTGACTCTTACAGCCGTAAATGTAATGGAAACTCCGGATGCATTACGCGATTCTAAATTTACTTTCAATGAAATAAACCGGAAACATATAGGCATTCAGCTTATGACTTCGCAGGCTAAAAGCCCTACCGAAAAGCTGTCTGTCTGTGCTACCACATCCTTTGCTTTTGCCGAAGAACGCGGTGAAGAACCCAATGTGATTCACGAGATGCCCGATAACAATCTGCACCAAATGAAGTTTACAAAATCGGTGAATGGAGCTGAAGTATATCGTTTCTCATTGATTGGAACTACACTTTCGTCGGCACAATCGGCCGATCCGTATAACGAAGCTGAACGGTTGACCGTTTTTGCCCGGTTGGAAGGCGTGGACAGGTTGATGAAAATGCACCAGTCTGCCTGGGATAAACTTTGGGCTAGCGATATCCGGATTGATGGTGATAAACAAGCACAACAGGACGTGCATAGTATGTTGTATCATCTTTATTCGTTCACAAGTTCAGGTTCCGGCTTGTCGGTTTCGCCTATGGGCTTGTCGGGATTGGGATATAACGGACATGTGTTCTGGGATGCCGATACCTGGATGTTCCCGGTGTTGGCGGTGTTGCATCCCGAGTTAGCCTGCTCGATGATAGAATATCGGTTTAACCGCTTGCAGGCAGCCCGTAACAATGCGTATGCGCATGGTTACAAAGGAGCTATGTTCCCATGGGAAAGTGCAGACAGTGGGGTAGAGGAGACGCCTGTTTGGGCGTTGGCCGGACCGTTCGAACATCATATTTCGGCTTGTGTGGCATTGGCTGCCTGGCAGTATTACTGCGTAACGCAGGATGTAGAGTGGTTGCGCGAAAAAGGCTGGCCGATAATTTCCGAAACAGCTGACTTTTGGGTGGACCGCGCCGAACGAAATGAAAAAGGCGAGTACGAAATTAAAAATGTAGTGGCTTCCGACGAGTGGGCAGAAAATGTGGATAATGATGCGTTTACGAATGCATCGGCTCAGGTGAACTTGCGCAATGCAGTTGTGGCAGCAGCTGTATTGAAGCAGGCTCCAAAACCAGAATGGAAGACAGTGGCTGATAAGCTTGTTTTCAATAAACTGGCGAATGGGGTAACGCGTGAACATGCCACTTACAACGGAGAAAATATTAAGCAAGCGGATGTCAATCTGCTGGCTTACCCTCTTCTGGTCATCAAAGACACAGCGCAAATCAGGAAAGACCTGAATTATTACGAAGTGCGCGTTCCCGAGAAGGGAACGCCTGCTATGACACAGGCTATTTTCTCACTACTTTATACACGACTAGGCAATGCCGATAAAGCCTATCATTTCTTCGTAGATGCTTATTGTCCCAACTTGCTTCCACCTTTTCGGGTAATTGCCGAGACAAAAGGCGGCGATAATCCGTATTTCCTAACCGGTTCGGGCGGTGTGTTACAAGCCGTGTTGATGGGTTTTGGAGGACTTGATATTACACCCAAAGGTATTATCCAACATAAAACAATTCTACCAAAACACTGGAACTCGTTGGTGATAACCGGTGTTGGAAAAGATAAATCAACCGTAACGGTACGAAAATGAACCTCACGTAAATAATTTGACTCTGGCAACTATAATGGGCAGCGCCAAATTAAATCAATCATAAATTATAGACCGCAAAAGTAGTGGAGTAGCTTAATCTATTTTAGGCTATCAGCCCTTACTATGCTTTTTTTCAGAATAACAGCATTAAAAAACTATATAATTATTTATTAAAATCATGGACAAAACGAAGACAACCGAATTGGACAGTGTAGTAGTACGTTTTTCGGGCGACTCAGGTGATGGGATGCAGCTCACAGGAACACTTTTTTCCAATCTTTCGGCCATTTTAGGAAACGAAATTTCAACTTTCCCCGATTTCCCCTCCGAGATACGTGCCCCGCAGGGAACTTTAGGAGGTGTATCCGGATTTCAGGTGCATTTAGGATCGGGTAAAATCTATACACCGGGCGACGATGCCGATGTATTGGTGGCAATGAACCCTGCAGCGCTGAAGGTAAACGCCAAAGCAATTAAAAAAGGCGGCGTGATTATTTACGATGCCGATTCGTTTGAAAAATCGGACTTTGAAAAAGCCGCATTTACCACCGAAAATCCGTTTGAAGAACTGGGTATTTCGGAAACCATTCAATTGATACCAGCTCCGCTTTCGTCGCTCACGCAAAGCAGCCTGGAAGGTTTTGGGTTTGATAATAAAACCGTATTGCGAAGCAAGAATATGTTTGCGTTGGGATTAATTTGCTGGTTATTCAACCGACCCATCGATCAGGCCATTCATTTTCTGACCAATAAGTTCGGCAAAAAGCCAACCTTGCTTCAGGCTAACGTAAAAGTGTTAACTGACGGATTCAATTACGGGAACAATTTGCATCTGACTATTTCGACTTATGTGATTGACAAATCGCACGAAACTCCGAAAGGGAAATATACCAGTATTAGTGGTAACAAAGCTACCGCCTGGGGACTGATTGCTGCTGCACAAAAAGCCGATCTGCAATTATTTCTCGGGAGTTACCCCATTACACCTGCTACCGACATTATGCACGAACTTGCTGCCCGCAAAGACATGGGTGTGAAAGTGGTTCAGGCAGAAGACGAAATTGCAGGTGTCACTACTTCCATTGGCGCAGCTTTTGCCGGAAGTCTGGCAGTAACTAACACTTCGGGTCCCGGATTAGCACTGAAATCGGAAGCTATCGGGCTGGCTGTGATGGCCGAATTACCTTTGGTGATTATCGACGTGATGCGCGGTGGCCCCTCAACCGGTATGCCTACTAAGACTGAACAAACCGACTTGTTGCAAGCCCTTTACGGACGTAACGGCGAAAGCCCTGTAGTGGTATTGGCTGCCGGAACTCCTGACGACTGTTTCCACTACGCCTACATGGCCAGTAAAATAGCTCTGGAACATATGACTCCGGTTATTCTTTTGACTGATGCATTTATCGGTAACGGAACTTCGCTGTGGAAACTACCAAAGTTAGCAGAGCTTCCTGCGATAACACCAAACTACGTGAAACCGGGTATGGAAGGTTGCAAAGTAACGGCACGTGATGAAGTCTCGAAAGCGCGTTACTGGAGCGTACCGGGTATGGAAGGATTCGGACATCGCAACGGTGGACTGGAAAAAGATTACGAAACCGGATGTATTGCCACCGAACCATTGAATCACGAGAAAATGGTGAATGCCCGCCAGGCAAAGGTGGAGTATGTGAGCAATTTCTTGCCCAAACTGAAAGTAGAAGGTGATGAAACTGCCGACATGTTAGTAATCGGTTGGGGTGGAACGCACGGACACCTGATGAGTGCGGTAATGAATATGAACAAGGCTGGAAAGCAAATAGCGTTAGCACATTTCAATTATATCAACCCGCTACCAAAAAATACAATAGACGTAATTCAACGATACAAAAAAGTGGTGGTATGCGAGCTGAATAGCGGACAATTTGCTACTTTCCTGCGTTCGAAAGTGCCGGGAGTGGAATTCCTTCAGTACAACAAAGTACAGGGACAACCATTTACCGTGGCTGAGTTGGAAGCCGATTTTAGCGAGTTACTTTAAAGACCCCTAACCCCTGAAGGGGAACTTAGCCAACAAATTAAAAATATTACACAAATTTCATTTTTCTTAGCCCCTTTAGGGGTTGGGGTAATTATAAAAGTTTGCAATATGGAAACAACAAAAACATTACAATATACAGCCAAAGATTTTAAAAGCGACCAGTACGTGCGCTGGTGCCCCGGCTGTGGCGACCACGCAGTGCTGAACTCATTACAGAAAGTAATGGCCGAACTGGGTGTTGCCCCTCATAACACAGCCGTCATTTCAGGTATCGGTTGCTCGTCGCGTTTGCCTTATTATACCAGCAGCTACGGCTTTCACACCATTCACGGTCGTGGAGCGGCAGTGGCAACGGGTGTAAAAGTGGCTAATCCCGAACTCACCGTATGGCAGATTACCGGCGATGGCGATTGCCTGGCCATTGGTGGAAATCATTTTATCCACAGCGTGCGTCGCAATGTGGATTTAAACGTATTGCTGTTCAATAACCAGATTTACGGATTGACCAAAGGACAGTATTCACCCACTACCAAAAAAGGTTTTGTGACTAAATCATCGCCTTTCGGAACTGTGGAGCGCCCTTTTCGTCCGGCTGAGCTGACACTGGGTGCACGCGGTACTTTCTTTGCCCGCTTGCTGGATATGGATTTGAAAACTGCCCAACTCTGTATGAAGGCTGCTGCCAAACACGAAGGCACTTCGGTGGTGGAATGCCTGGTAAACTGCGTTATCTTCAACGATGGTGCTCACGGTTGGTTGGCTCAAAAGGAAAATCGTGCCGACCGTACTATCGTGTTGGAACATGGCAAACCGATGATATTTGGAAAAAATCGCGACAAAGGATTGGTGCTCGACGGTTTTAACCTCAGAGTGGTGACTATTGGCGAAGGTGGCGTGACCGAAAGTGATGTGCTGTTGCACGATGTAACGTGTCAGGATAGCACCCTGCATCTGAAACTGGCCATGATGGAAGGCCCTGATATGCCGATTGCCTTGGGTGTGATTCGTGCTGTGGAAGAAGAAACCTACGATGCAGCCGTAGAAACTCAGATAGCCGAAGTACAGGCTAAGTCGAAACTAAAAACCTTCGACGACCTTATGGCTACCTGCGAACAGTGGGATATGTAAAAAAATATAAGCAAAACGAAAAACCGTTCTCAACTTTAGTTGGAGACGGTTTTTTTGTTTCAATCGAACTTTTGTCAAATCGTTAACGTATAGGGCAAACCGGAAGTCGTTCATGGCAGTACGTTAACTTACTTCTTTGTCTCTAATCCTATCGCATTTGTAGGTATAGTTAAGAAAGCCTGATACAAATTGAATTGTATCAGGCTTTCTGCTATGTAAGTAAGAAATAATATTTAATGATCTGTTTTCCGAAAGCAAAATTCAGATAAACAGTCTTGTAACTCGTAACTATTTAC
>Ga0302272_1000740_pt1 | contig 14852 bp, 22 predicted proteins | sample III_Bog_N1_2_FD_198772 | JGI IMG/M metagenome (GOLD analysis project Ga0302272, IMG submission 198772) | Peat permafrost microbial communities from Stordalen Mire near Abisko, Sweden - III_Bog_N1_2 | ecosystem: Environmental > Terrestrial > Soil > Wetlands > Peat | place: Sweden: Abisko...
TTCATCAGGGGCTTTTGTTTCTTCTGATTGGTCTAAAGGAGTTAAATATACCGATGATACGGCGGTTAATAACTTACAGATTGGAGGTAGAAATTTAGTACTTGGAAGCGCAATATTTTTTGGTTGGTCAGGATCAGGATTTAATGTTATAGGAAACGAAATAAGTTCAGTATTTAACGGTGTAGATAACTATCTTAGTAGTTCTGCTACCCCTATTGCTTCAGGACAGATATATACAGCAAGTTTTAGCGCAAAAATAGTCGGAGTTAATAATACGACTATTGGGTTTTTACTTAATGGACAAAGACAGGATAAAACAATTACTAATACATATTTAAGATATTCAATAACGGTAACTGCAAATAGTTCTACTGGTACAATTATTTTTGGAACAAATGCTCAAAATGTAGCAGGAACAACATTATACATTAAAGATATTAAGCTTGAATTAGGTTCTAAAGCAACTGATTGGACGCCGGCACCTGAAGATGTTCAGTCTCAAATTGATGCATCGAATGCTCTTCTTTCAGACATCGCAAACGATAATAAATTGACACCATCGGAAAAGCAGTCAACATTAAAAGAATGGCAATTAATAATGAATGAGTATTCAACTAATTTAGCACAGGCTGTCTATGTCGGAATAGATGATGGATATGATGAATACAATGATTACGTGAATGCATACTCACTTCTTTCAGCCTATATAACTCCGTTATTGTTAAGTTTAACAACTACAAGCGATATTGTAGGAACTACTTTCAGAAATAATTTCAATAGTTACTATTTACAAAAAGTAAAGTTATTAAATTCCATTTCTACCACTATTAATTCCAATGCAATTACTGGAGTTAATATAGCCACAGAGACAAAAAACAAAGTTATTGGCAAGAATTTAATTGTTAGCAGTCTGATAAATCAGGATAGCAATTCGTATGGTTTCGCTGTTAGAAGTGTAAATCTAATAGGTGGACAAAAGTATTGCCTTTCGGCAAATGGTAATTCAGCAAATGCATTAAATGGAAAAGTACTATGGGTTATTTTGTATAACCCAGACTGGAGTTTTCAACAATTACTTACGTTTAATTCAGCTACAACATTAACAGAATTTCTAGTATTCATAGCTCCATCTACTGGGACTTTTAGCATTACTAGCTATTACGCAGACAGTAATGATCCACGCACTGGCTCTGTCCACCTTAATTGGTACAAGCTTGAAGTCGGTTCGTATCCGACAGAATGGTTAGAAGCCCCGGAAGATACACAAGCAAAGATCGATGCGCTTGCTTATTTGAAAGCTGCATATACGGGAAGTACCGAAATAACGGGGGGTGTAGTAGCCGCAAATATTACTTTACTTAAAACACTTGCCGGTATTATAACAGGCGGATTCAGCGGACTGGCTAATGATAATATGGGCTTTTGGACAGGTGGAACTTATGCGGAAGCTATAGCGGGTATTGCAAAAACACTTCTTAGAAAAGATGGATCTGGATCGTTGGCTACAGGTGCTATAAGTTGGAGCGCAGATGGAGCTGGACAACTTGGTAATAATTCAATAACTTGGGATTCTTTAAGAAGATTAATTATAAACATGACTAACTTTTCCATTGATATAGATGGGAATGTTTCAGTTTTTGGTAATCTAATTCAAAAATCAATATCTTTTTTGATTTCATCGCTGTCGATATCTTTATCGGTTACCAATTATTCGTATATAATACAAAGAGTTTACGGATACCATGCATCTAACGCTTCGCTTTATTTGTCGTTCCCAACAGGGCTAATAAATGGAACCCGTTTTTCAATGTATATAAACAATAGAATAGTCACAAGTCCTACTAATTTAGATGTTACCTCCCTACTTACGATATCATCAAATTTTAATTTAATTTATAAGGGTGATTCTGGATCAGGCGCACAAGGAAGTGTAATTATTCCAGCTAGAAGCATGGCGGTATTAGAGGGGTTTTATGTCTCCGACTCCTTAGGATCAGGGACTAATACCCCAGCATTTATTATAGGTACGAGAACTATAATGACATTTTAACTACAATATTTTGTTATTATAATTAAAATCATTATATTTGTCAAACATTTAAAATAAAATATATGAAAAGAGAAGACGATCCCCCAAGAACAGGTGGAGGAACAGTAAATCCACCTACAAAATAATGAGGATTTTAGTTAAGTTAGTAAAGTATTATCCTATAATCATGAATCTATACATTTCTTTCATGATGATAGGATATATTACTAAAATAATACATAACTCATATCTATATACTTTTATAGGACAAAGTTTTTATTTAAATGCAATAATTTTAATTCTATCTAATAATTTAAAATTCTGCGTTTGGCATAGACTTTTAATTTATAGCATGTCTATGATTTTAGTAATGGAAACGTTTTATAACTTCGGAATTGCACCAAATTATTATTTATATATTTGCGCATTTATTTCGACATTATCATTACTAATAGCTGCTAAATTATTTTTAAAACAAGGATGTTATCGTGAAACAAAACTTAAAGGAAAAATTGATTAATACGTTAAGGAGAATCGCTACAGCTGTTGAAAAGGGGCTTTGTGATGAAATGACATCCCAAGAATATGACGATTTAATCAATGCATTAGAAAAACTCAAACAAGCTGATGATAAATATATTAAAACTAAAAAGTCTTGGATATTCTCAAGATAATTGATTCAGTCTTAGCGTTTATACTTCACATATTGCCTTATTTGGCAGGGATAGCAACTGTTTTTTTAGGTATCCTATTATTCAAGCAGACGAAGCGTTTAAAAACTACTCAAGCGGATAATTCTGAAATTGATAGTATAAGAAAAATTATAGAAACTCTTGAAAAAGATAGAGACAATTTATCAAGACGAGTGACTGAACTTGAAAAGAGAGAGATAAATTATCGCCAGGATGCTTTAGCTAAAGATATGCAGTTAGTAGATTATGAAGGGATGCTGATTCAGTATAAAAGAATATTTAATTACGGTTGTGAGAATTTTGATACCACTTGCCCGATTGGGAAAAAATATAGAGAGTTTTTAGAACACGAAAAAGGAAAACTGGTATGAGCGTAATAAAAGATTTTCAATCTCTTCACGGATTAACTCCCGATGGTATTATCGGTAAAAATACTCTTTTGAAAATTAAAGAAGTATTGGCTATTCAATCGTTAGAAATGTTGGCTCATTTTATGGGTCAATGTCATGTTGAAAGTGCTGGGTTTACTGCTGTAATGGAAAATTTAAACTACTCAGAAAAAGGATTGTTAACTACATTTAAAAAATACTTTACTCCTGATACAGCTCATTTATATCAACGCAACCCCGAAAAGATAGCCAACAAAGTTTATGCTAACCGTATGGGAAATGGAAACGAAGATTCAGGGGACGGGTGGAAACATATAGGTTTTGGGCTTATAATGACCACAGGAACAGACAATCAAAACCTATTTGCTAACTACATCAAAGACCCACAAGTTAAAATAACACCATCATTAATAGCTACCAAATACCCATTTGAATCCGCAAAATTTTACTTTGATAATAGGCACTTATGGAGCTTGTGTGTTACCGTAGATGAAAAATCAATAACTGCATTGTCTTATCGGGTCAATGGTGGAACAAATGGATTACAAGAAAGAATTGAATGGACTAATCATTATTATAACATACTGAAATGAAAAAACTATTTATCACATGGCTTGCCGTATTAAAGGCTAAAACCCCTTTATTTTGGGTCGTCATTCGTAACTTATCAATTGGTATAATTGCGGCTGTAGGAGTTATTAATACTACAGCATCAACAGCTATTGCTCCTGCATGGTACACAGAATACCAATGGTATATTTTGGCGGGATCGGCAGTCCTCGGATTCTTCGCTCAATCACATCAACACCCTAATACTCCAGTAGCATGAAAACAATCTATTTAATCATAATCGGAGTATCGATATTAGTTGCTGGCTTTTTTATCGGCAGAAGTACTTTATCAAATAAAAAGATTGATAATCTGATAACTACTACTCAACTACAAACGGCATTGCTGAATCAAAAAGACTATTTAGATACTCAGTATTCATGGAAATTAATTGATTCGTCTAAAGTAATTCAATCTTTACACAAAAAAATAAGTGATGGTTTAAAACCTATTATTACTCACGACCATCAATCTGCTAATGCAGCAACACAAGCATCAGATAAAGATACCGCTTCTGCGTACCTTTGCAGGAATGCATTAACTAAGCAGGAACAATTAGTCTACCACATGGGAATTAAGGCTTACAATGACTCCATACAGCTTTACGAGTGTAATAAACAAGGAAAGTATATAGGCGATTTAGTAGCAAAAAAAGACTCTACAATTAAAGCGTGGAATGATACTTATAATAAAATGGTATCTACTATTAAGAAAGCGACAGGAGAAAAAACATTTACTCCGTTTGTAAACGCTTCTTATAATTCATTTGGATATTATGGTGCAGGAGCGGGAATTTACATAAAAAATATCGGACTCGGTGCAAAATATATTACTAATTTCAGCCAGCAAGGTTATGAGGTTAGTTTAGGAATTAAATTTTAAGATTTGGCTTTTTAATAATTGGTTTGATTTGAAAATCCCGCTACACTGTGAAGTATAGCGGGATTAGTTTTTTATTCAGCCTCAAAGAGAACATTTAACTGCTGAATAGTTGTAAAATTATCCATCGGGTAGCAAGTATGTTCCCATAATATAGAATCAACTTCTTCGTCTGTTGATTCAGGTTTATAATACCTAACTATCTCACCCCATGTTTTATTTTCTAAATCTTCAAGTTCTAGTGGCTTCATAATATCTTCCTTTCTTCAATTACAATACCATTCTTTATTGCATATTCTTTAGCATAATTCATTCCATTTGAATATCCATAATCAATATAAAACACGTGTTTATCAGCAGCATCTATCCATGCTAACCCAGCATCAATACCAAGCCTCCTATCTTCGGGTATTTTATCATCTAATACTTGCGTATAGAGTAAATGACTCACAATAGGGCTCTCATTACGCATTAAGCAGTCAAGCATACATTGTCTTGCGTATTCTATGTTTCGTGCTATATCGCCTGCAAAAGGAGATTCAAGGATTACTTTTTTCATTCAGAAGCCTCCATTATTTGCTCATAAGTAAATGTGATTTCTTTTCCGTTAGGATACCAAAGTTTAGGTAATTCCTTAGTTATAGTCTCGAAGTCTATCCATTCCTTAAGTATCTTTTCTACTTTTATCCATTCGTCTCCGTTTTCCGATTGCCTATCTTCCCACTTATCTGTTAGAAATTCCATTAAAAGCTCTGAAGATAAAACTCCTATCGGCTCTAAATCACAATCTTCTACTGTTATAATATCGCCTACTTTTAGCATGTCTAAATCAATATCCGCTACTAAGTCGGATAATTCGTCATAAAAATTTTCGTTATAATACATAGTGTTTTATTTTATTTATTAATAGATTCCATATCAAAATCCCAAAAACTAAGTTTACCTTTTGCTAGAATCGGCTTGTCAAAAAGGACAGGATTAGCAAGTACCCAATTGTATGTTTTACCATAGTCGAATCTAACATGTTCATCATCTGTCTTATCAGCCCAGATACTATCATAGTTAACTGTACAATCGACTATTTCTACTGAACCGATAATCTTACCCGTAGGCAAATTTCTAAGCCACGTTCCCGTAAATCCAAACTTTTCAAAAACTTTACATCTTTCAATAGTCATATAATTTAAAACCTTATTCCATATCCACGATTGACTTGATGCATGGATTAAAACTCTACCACGAACTTTAGTTTTCCATGTCCTATTTTCTACATTTTTAATCCCTTCGCAAATTAGCGAAGCCCATGGCTGTTTAATTGTTATACATTTCATTTCAATATCTCGTATAAAATTATTAATACTACTAAAATTAAAAGTGCTACACAATTGTCTTTAAATTATTGTGCTTTTGCTGTAAGGAGCGACCTTGTTCGAGTTCCATATTATTCAGATTTTTCAAATTCAACTATTTCCAATCTATCTCCTGCTACTTCCTTTGCTTTTTCGTAATCAGAAAAGCAAGGTATAACGTAGCAACCTTCAGGCAAATTACAATCAATCTCAGTATCGGCTAACTGTAATTTGCTATCAATTCTCATTACTGCATAAACTTTCTCTTTCATACCATTTCTCTTAAAGTGATTTCTTGTCCATTGATACTCTCAAATTCATATAATCCACTAAAGAAGTATTGGCAGAATTTTCTTTTGCCTTCGCATATTGCATCGTACTGAATTACTGTGCTATTTTCTTCCTGAATAACGTGGATGTTTTCGGGAAGAGGGTTGAGGTGTTTGGTCATAATCAATACTTTTTACCGTGTTTATATTCACGAGTAGCATTAAATTGTCTTTTTAATTCTATGTGTCTATCTATGTTTATTTCTAAAGCACCTACTAAATCAAAAAGTCTAATAAGAGCGTCTGCTATTTCGTCCTCAAAAGTATCTTTTACTTTTTCTTTGAAAAGCTCTATGAATTTCTCTGTTTTCCCTTGTTTTGTATAAACGCTTAAATTTCCGCTAATAGTATATCCATTAGTTAGATTTTTGGTATCGTTTATATCCACTCTTCTGTCTTTTCTATCAGCTTCTAAAGCTTCTGCAAGCTCTGTTACTACTAATATAAGGGTTTGACCTATGTTACATTCTTTTACATCAAACCCTTTTAATTTATTAGCGTCGTAAACTTCTTTTGAAATCTCATTTAATGTCTTGTTCATAATCTTTATAAATTTATATCCGTTTCTGTCATTAACTCAATATGATAACTCTTAATATATGTATTCATTATTAACCTCGTTTCAGGCTCAAATCCCATACTACCTAAAATATCCTGAATATGTGTAAGGTCTGTATTTACTCTTGCGTATCCGGCATAAAACGCTATTCCTTTTGAAATTTGAGTAAGTGTCAATGTTTTATTTGGATTGTCAATAGGGGGTCTGAAATGTTCAGCTAAGATTTGAGCCTCGAGAACCGTTACCTTATAAAGTAAATTACGCTCCTCACGTATCTGCTTTTCTTCTATTGTCAAATCCCAATTAAAATAATCTGGATTGTTGTATTTTGCCCACGCCTGTTCCCATAGCTTATTTATATTTAATTCTGTAAATAAATTTTGGTCAATGCCCTTTACTTTAAATGGAAGCCATCTGGTATTTACATCGTCCTCTAAAAACTCATCTAAATTAGAGCTACCAAAAAAAGTACAGTGCCTATATAGTAATACCTCCTGTTTACCGTATGGGAGCCTTTCATTAACAGAGTACTTAGCCAAGATACTTTTTAATTTTCCAAGTCCTCCGACCTTTTTAAAATCATCTAAGTCATCTAAGTTATACAAAAACGTTCTTGTTAAAGCTATCTGCGTATCTTTAGTAGGTCCTAGTGGTTGCTCTGAATAGTATTTATCTCCAAATGGATTAAGATACCTTACAAGCCTTGATTTTCCGTTCTCTTGTATTCTATTTTGAAATACAATAACTACCCGATTATAGAATCCATCCTCTAATGCGCATTTTATGGCTCGAACAAAATGTTTTTCCATCATCGTTACAAAAAATCTTCTATCGTCTGTAGTTACATAATCGGCTAATCGTTCAAAATAATTCACGCCGTCCCATTCTGCAAGTGAATTAAAGTATTTTTTAAATGGGTTATATTCTGGAACGTAATCTGAACCCATTAAACAGCTAATAGCATCTTTGCGAAAATCAATTCCGTTATGTTGTAAATGACGATACAAAGTGCTTTCGTTACAAATTGTCCAATCATTTAATGAGTCCTTTTGTTTGTACTCTACCTTGTTTGAAATGACATCTACCCTAAAGTCGTATCTTTCATTAAGAAACTCTTCTGCATGGTCAATCTTAGGCTTCTTTTTTAATGGACTCACTTCACCGCTAACACCCATCCTTGAATCAATGTTCTTTATTTTATTCTCTGTTTCAAGAATAAAGCTCGGTATGTTCACGTTATCATCTTTCATTTCTACTTTTATAGGTGGAAATTCAACTCGTTTTATAGTTTTCATTACTTCTCTCGGTTCTTTGTATGTTCCTTCTTCTTTTGCAAGTTCAATAACCGATTGAGTATAATCTCCGGCATAAGCTAAAGTAGTCCTTACTGCTAATGGTGTATAGCCTCGATTCTCTTCAAAAGGATGTGCATTGGAACTAAAAACATAGAATTGCGGTATTCCAGCACGAGAAACTACTTTTCCAAGTGTAGCAGATATCCCATCGGATAATTTCTTATCTGGTCTTGCACAGTTTATACCATCCTTTGCAAATGTCCAACCGTTTTGGATAAGTAGTTGCCTACATTCATTGACTGCATGAGATGATGAATTATATCTGTCACCTACCTTATCACCTACTCCGTAATTATTAGTTTCAGTAATACTTGCTGGCTGTTCGTATTCTTTCTCAATTATCTCGTTATACTTTTGGCATTCAGTAATAATAAAGTCTCTTTCTTCTTTGGTTATAATTGGCATCTCTGCAAAAGAACCAGCCTGCATTATGTAGTCATCCGATGGGGAAATGACCGTAATTCCACCTTCGCCTTTTGTTTCAATCAAGGCGGTAGGTCTACCAGCCACAGGGTCATAAGCCATTGCTAATTTTCGGCTTCCTTCGATTGGCTCTTCACAGCGATAAAAGACGTGGAAGCCACCCGACCTTGTAGTCTCATACGGTAAGTTAAAGGTGTCTATTATTGACTTAAAGCTTAAAAATAGATTTGATGCATTACCAAGGTGATTATCAAAGTCTAAGCATTCTAAATTTCCTGATACTTTACCAAAAATCATACATATATTGTAGTCACCGTCAAAGGCTCTATCTATCTCTTCCGATGTAAGTATGAATGATTGTAAACGCTTCCATGTTTCTAAGGCTGGTCTTTTTAGTCCTTTTTTTATTGGAGCGACTGAGTAGCCGAGATTGATGTAGGATTTGGCTGTTTGAATTAAGTTTGGCATGATAGTAAAATTAAAAGTTATAAAATAAAAACAAAATTTACCTAAAACTTTTTACCACCATACTTAAATCCTCTCATTTCATTATATTTCATTTTCGAGATTATATGATTTTCAATATCAATACCTCTCTCTCCACAAATGGCCAACAACCGTATCACGGTATCTGCTATTTCATCCTCAAAAGTATCTTTTATTTCAGATTCAAATAAATCTTTATATTCTTTGTTATTTAATTCACAGCACGGTAAGTCTGAAATAACGCTATACAGAGTTTTATTTAAAAACGGGTTCAATTTAGCATAATTATCTTTTCTGTAAGCCTCAAAAGCCTCTGAAACCTCTGAAATCACAAGCATTAACCTTTGTGTTACGTTTGAATCAGTGAATCCCATTTTTATTTGAAAGTCTGAAAACTGTTTACTTAAATTATTAAGTCCTTTTACTTCGTATTTCATAATAGTATGTTTTTTTATTTTCTTAATCCCTGCGCATTATATCTCGCAATTTGTATGTAAACCCAATTTTGCGGAAAGTTATGAGTTTTAGCATATTCGATTAGACCATCTTTACCGTATTTAATAAATACTTGCCTAAATAGCCAATTTTTTGAATACCCTTTTGCTTCAGAATAGATTTCGTAATCTTTAATTGATTCAAGTTTTTTTACAGCTTCCGAATAACTTATTTCGACTAAATCAACTATTTTTTGTTCGTGAGTGATTGGAAAAACATAGCCGCACGGACAAACTCTTACACTGGCATGGACTAATCTTCCACATTGAGGACAATCCTTTACTGTACCTACACCATCTCCGGTACTCTTAGACTCCTCGTGAGTCAAAGACCATTCATGGCATAATCTATAATAGCAAGTAAGTCGCTCACAATTATTTCCAAAATCAATAAGATAAAAGAATTGTTTGTTTTTGAAGATTCTACTACCTCTTCCAATCATTTGCATTAACAAATTCTTGGACATTGTAGCTCTGTTTATGATTACTGTTTCAATAGGTGGGTGATCGAACCCTGTGGTGGCAATTCCGGCGTTTATTAATACGTAAAATTCGCCATCTTTCCACTGTTGTATGACATCTTTTCTTTTACCGGAAAAGGATTCAAAGCTAACTAAATAATTCTCATATTCCAAAACTTTAATGTTATATTTTGCAATATCTCCTTTAGTTGCCTTTTCATCAGGTACTTGTGGCTTTGCCAAATCAGATACAATGAACTTTGATTTTATTCCTGCATCGTTTAGTGCTTTACAAGTATTGATTGAATGCTGTATATTACAACAAAATACTAAGGTAATTGTGTTCGGGCAAAGTCGCTTCCAATTGTCGATAACTCCTGAATAAAGTTCGGATTTATTATATCGGTTGAACATCTCTGAAGAGTCGAACTCCCCTTGTTTTACTGAAACACCTTTCATGTCGACAGGAATTGAGTAGTATTTATCTGGGACAAGATAGCCAAGATTAATTAACTGTTGGACATCCGAAACCTCGACCATATCTTCATAGTCAGCTTTCAATTGTCTCTGTTTCCCATTCCTTTCAGGTGTAGCAGTAAATCCTAATACGAACTTATCCTTAGTCGCTGGAATGTCGAATATACGATTGAATAGTTGTTCATGGGCTTCATCTAAGATGCATAGCGTTACAGTTGAGTACCACGATAACCATTCAGGTTTAGATAATCTACGAATCACAGTCTCAACCATACCTACTATCAAACTACCTTTTGGCGGATATTTAGTATCTCTGGTAATTAAATCAGGGAATAAACCAAATTTTACGAGCGTACCACTTGTTTGAGAAAGTAATTCTTCCCTATGTGTAAGAACAAGAACTACCGAACCTTTTTTCTGCGCCTTTTTAGCTATATCGCTGAAAATTACCGTTTTCCCTCCACCTGTTCCAAGTTGAACCAATAAACTTTTCTTGTTACCATCTCGTACATTTGACTTCTCATTCCACTTTTCGTAAATTTTATTTTCGATTTCTTGTTGATACGGTCTTAGAGTTATCATCGGCTATTTTTCTACAATTAACAATACTATGATTCCAACTGCCATCCACCTTGCATTTAACGAGAAAGTTTTTTATTTCTCCACCGTTTGGGCAGTCTTTGCAATAAGTGACATCTAAACTATTCTTAGCCATAACTTTATTTTAAAAAGGTGCATCAGTACGTATTTCTTTTAAATTAACCGCAACTTGCGTCTTAAAAATCTTAGTTCCGTGTTGATTTATCTCGACAAACTTAATGTATTTTCTAACATTTTGGATATTAGTTAGTAGCTGCAAATTCCCAACTTCGTAACCCTTTGTTTCCTCTATTCTATCAATGTGATAACTAAACTTTTCAATTCCACGACAATTTAAGTAGTTTGATTTTATACAAAATTCTTCAAACTGCTTAATGGTCAAATTAAAATCCTTTCCCCGTTCTTTAGCATGTCCTTTAAGTGATGTATAGGCTATTCTTATTGGGTTTGATTTCTTCTTTTGTTTGTAGTTGCATGAGTTGCATTTCCTGCTACCTTTTTCTGATTGTTTTAGCCCACATTGGATACAAATCATTTCTGAGGTTATTTACCCCGAACCATTACGATTCGGGGATTGATTAATTATTTAGTAAATACATCAATAATTTTAGTTTCAACAACAGATACTATCACCCATTCCTGAACTGACTTTTTAAGTTGGAGCATAACGAAACTTTCTGCATCCTTTACCTCTGTAGCTTTCACATATATGAGTACAGGAAACTTCTTTTCATTTCCTTTATCGTCTACGGATAAGGCATTTAGCCTACACGCATACCACTTACCTTCTAAATCACGTTGAAATAATTCAGCAATTGTAGTTTCACGGATATTTTTGATTTTAAACTCTCCGTTACTAAATGGCTGGACTTCTTTCGTTACGATTAATTCAGCATCCGTGCAGCTAATAGCATCTGCTAAAAATGATTCGCTAACTTTTTTAGGGTTGCCATCCTCCCCAATTTTTGAGTATTGGGTTTTAATTTCGTAGTACATAGTTAATGAATGTTAAAAAGGGAGATCTTTTTCTGCTGGTGTAGGTGTAGTTTGAGTTGTTGCCGGAGCTACTTGCCCTACCACCGTCACTTTCCACGCATTCACGTTATTAAAATACTTACCTTGATATTCACGAGACTTTGTATCAAAGTCGACTTCAACTTGCTGTCCAACTGTCAAAGCAACGATTTTGTCACCCATCATATCGAATGCCAAACTTTGAGGGTACTGACCTTCTGATTCTTCTACTACTGCTGTTTGTTTACTCCATGCAGTTCCTTTTGCACTTGTACCTTCTTGTAATGGAAGGACTACTGTAATTCTACCGTTAATTCGCATTTTTGATTTGTTTTTAAATTGTTTTTTTTAAAATTGATTCTCTTTATTTAATTTATCTAAATCCTCCTTAATACACATCTCTAATTCAATTAATCTTTTTTCAGCTAACTCAACCAAATAAGATATTGGGTAACATTCTTTTTTTGATATTTGAATTAAAGTATCTTTTGTAGCAGGAATAACAAGCATTGGCTTTATTTTATTCTCAGGTCGATATGAAATACCATCTACTGACTTAACTCCAATTACTAAGAAGTTATGAACAATTTGCCAACAATACTCCTCTAAAAATGCAGCAGGATTAAGCATATACATTACGTGAGTATTATCCGATGGACATTTAATTTCTATTGCCTTATCAAGTGAAGGTATATGACCATCAGGCGAAATGCCAGCTATTTTAATTTCATCGCTTTGAATCCATCCGTATTGCTCAACTTTAACTCCGTATATACGTTCGTATTCTTTGCGGGCTAATGGTTCAAATTCATTGCCACGAGCCATAGCCACACTTTGAAAATTGACTTCGAATGGATCAAAATCCTCCATGTGTTCGGCAAGTATAGCATAGTATTCAGAACATTCACGAACTGATTTATCTAACTTTGTCATAATCTTTGCAAGTCGTGAACCGCCTACTTTTTCGTGTTTGATTTCTAACCAAGGTTGAGATCCTTGTTGTAATTCTTTGTAGATTTTCATTTGTTTCTTTCGGTTATAAATTTGGTGAATAATTCGGATGTAGTCAATGTATATTTACTTCTATCACTAAACCAAAATAGCATGTTTTGATTATATCTGTAGTGATGGTCTCCAATGAAACTTGCAAACTCAATTGCTAAATTTTGTAGTTCTGTTTCTGCAAAATTAACTCCCAGCCCAAAGCATCTCCCAGACTCAACTCCTATGATATTGCTTATTAAGGTACCCAAATTTTCAAATTTATCAGATACTTGAGTTGAGACTTTCCATTGTTCATCTAATACTTTTTCAATATCTATTATTTTCATTTCTTCTCTGTATTAGGATATTTAACTGCTAACTCTTTACACTCTGTTAATACTGTTTCATTCTGCATAAACTCCTTAAAGTCAGTCATAGCAACAACGAACGATTCCCTGCTACTCACCGACTTAAAAGCATCTAATGCTTCTTCGAGAGTCTTTTTAGGTGCTTCTTGATATGTTCTATCAACTAAAATACCACCCGTTACTTCACCTGCAAACGTTCTATTCGGGTCAAAAAGCAATTTAATTTTAAGTCCTGTCCACGTGCTTATTATCATAGCTTCAGTTAACGGGATATTTAATTTCTCTTTAACAATGTTGGCTATAATTTTACGATTACCTGAGTTTGGCATAAATTCTTTTAGCGGTTCTTCAAAGCGGATAAAATACCCGTCTTGCTTTTTGCCGTTTACATTTACGCCTTTTTCGTAATAGGCGAGTTTTATAGTAAGAACGCATTCTCCTTTTTCTCGTATGATCTCCCTTATATCGATACTTGCGAGGTGCGTTGACTTGCGATACTTAAATGCATCAATGTTGACTTCCATAAGTGTTTGATTATTAAATAGTTACTATTAATTCTATTGCGTCAGTTGTTTCTTTCCATTCTTTACCATCGGAATCAAGAAAATAGTATTCATCTCCTTCTATTTTAGTTATAGTGGTCTCTAATTCTCCACATACAATAACCTTACTGCCTACTGTTATTTCTTCTGACATAATTATTTTGTTTTAAAGTATTGAGTCTCTTTATCACAACACTTTTTCGATTTTCTCCCTGATCCACATGAGCATAATTCATTACGACCTGATTTTACGGCTTTTAATGGTTGTCCATTTCCTTTTAGAATTAAGATGTTTCTTGGTTTGTGGTTCATGACTATTTATATTTTTCAAGTTCCTTGGTCAATTCTTCAATTGGTAATGCGAGAGTAGTAAAAGACTCTGATAACCATTCAATAGGTATATATTTATACGCTTCTGGGAATTGGTCTTTAATCTTTTTATATGTAGCGAGTGAAACAAGTGTTTCGTAAATATTATTTTTTATCTGATCTGACTTTTCACGCAACTTTGATCTTTGATTGCTTAATTTCAAAATCTCTGAATAAATTTCTTTTGGTGTTTCAATTGCCGGACACCATTCGTTTGTTGAAGGGAATCTGACAGATAATTCAACGTTTTCAGACCCACCGCCATTTAAAACTGCATTAACTTGTTTGGCTGTTTGAAAATAGTTTGGAAATTTGATAAACGTTTCGTTTACTTCATTTGGGATTGAAGATAAAACGACAGGCAGAATTAATGCCGACATTTTCTCTTTTAACGCTACACGTTTTTTGTCGATGGTATCATTCACCATTAATTTTGCTACTTGT
>Ga0302272_1000741_pt1 | contig 14851 bp, 15 predicted proteins | sample III_Bog_N1_2_FD_198772 | JGI IMG/M metagenome (GOLD analysis project Ga0302272, IMG submission 198772) | Peat permafrost microbial communities from Stordalen Mire near Abisko, Sweden - III_Bog_N1_2 | ecosystem: Environmental > Terrestrial > Soil > Wetlands > Peat | place: Sweden: Abisko...
ACACCGTCACATCTTTCACGTTTTCATAGGTGCTGCGCGGAATCTCGATGTAATCACCGGGATTGATTACGCCCTTGATTGGATCGATCCATTCTTCTTTGCCATCTTTGCGCACAACATGCAGAGGGCCATAATTTGCCGAGACGGGAGTAAGACCCGACAGTGTTACGTATTCATAAGGCGTGAACTTCGGGTCGTAATCGAAGCGCCCCACATGCGCACTCACACCGCCAACATATACCGAAGGTTTTTGCATCATGGGCTCAAGAACCGTTCCTGCATCTGGCCTTACGAGGCGACCCGCAGAAAGTTCCACCGTTTCTTCTTTGCCTGTGGTGAGGTTAGAAAGATGCAAGTGCGTGTACTGATTTTCTTCACGGCGATACAAGCGCGAACGATTCAGGTAATCGTCAACAGTTGCGCCCTCTTGCCATGGCACCACGCGAGAGCCTACAGCGGTTCGCACGGTCACCACCTTACCCGACAAATTCAAGAAAGGGATCACCACCACATCGCCTTGTTTGAGCATGGGATCTTGATCGGTGGAACCTTTGAGATCAGCCTCAAGTAAATGCAACTTGGTCGTATCTTTGCCACGCATTAAAAGCACGCTGTCCATATTGGCTGAAGACGTAATACCGCCTACGGCACGTAAGAGCGCACTCAAGCGAGAGCCACCTTCAAGCACTTGCTGCCCAGTGGTTACGACCGCACCATAAATGTCCACCTTGAATTTCTTCAATTGTCCGAGCACCACAAAGCATTCCTTTTGCATGTAGCGCTTGGATAACGCCGCAAGGATCGCTTTACGAGATTCCGCTAAAGTCTTGCCCCCAACGTCTACCAGGCCAACCTGTTCAAGGCCTATGGCACCATCAGGAGATACCTGAACGGAAAGGTTCGTGCCTTCCGCAAAGATCTGGAACACGTCACCAGGGCCAATGATGTAAGTCGAGTCTACTGGCGTTTCGAGAATGATGGGATTCATCAGTGTCTGGTCGCGCGAGGCAAGAGCCACATCCGAGGTGCCCGAACTTTCTTTGGACAGAGACATGCTTGTAAGCGACGAAGCTCCGTATGCGGAGACTAAGAGAAAGGCAAATGCAAAAAGGGTCCTCTTCATAACTCCCGAATATACAAATTGGTATATTGGGTGGAATGACGTCTAACCCGCAAAACGCTTCTGGTTACCAGCCTATTGAATCTGAGAACGCACTTTCTACGATGGTGCTACGCATTCTGAATTCAATCCTGGCTTTCCCCAAAACATTTCTTTTTACTCTTGTTTTCCCCACAGTGATTGTAATGGTCATCGTGGTTTTTTTTATTGACCCAAAGTTTGGAAGCAAGTCCGTTTTTCAACCTCCCGCTTCGCAATCTGCAGCCAGTGGTCTTTCATCAATGCTCGGTGAAGGTGGTTCCGCTATTGCCGATATGATGGGATTGAATTTGATGTCGAGCGGTGAAGCCGATATTGTGCAAACCCTTTTGAATTCTCGCGAGCTGCATCAAGCAACCATCAATAAATTCGACCTCGGTTCTCACTATAAGTTCAAAGGAAAATTTCCTGCTGACTTGTTAAAAACTTTTCGAAATAATATTTCCATCGATGTTAATGATGAAAAAATGTTTGTGCTCCGAGTTGAGGATGAGGATTATAAACTTGCGACCACGATCAATCGTTTCATGATTTCATGGACTGATAGCGCCTATAATGCGATTAAATCCCGACAAGCTCGTTTATCTGGAAACTTCTTTCGCACACGACTCGATACTGTTTTAAAGCGAACCGACTCTCTCACAAATTCGATGGTTGTTTTTCAGAAAAAGAACCAGTTTTTCGAACCCGACATTCAACTTGAAGCTGGTTTAAAAATTCTTACAGAATTGGATGCCGAACGTAGCACGGTTCAACTCGATCTTGAAGCAGAAGAAGCAACACATGGACTTGGCACATCTAAACAAAAGCAATTGAGTGAACGACTCGGTCTTTTAACGTCACAAATTCAAGCCAAAAATAATGGCAATCTGGGAATAGGGCTTCCATCTGGATTAAATCATTTTGCTGAACTCAGCAAGCAATATTATGAGCTTGAGCGTGAGATTAAGGTTCAGAATGCCTTGTACAAATACCTGCGGCAAAAAGTTGAAGAACTCGACCTTACCGAGTCTAAGAACATGAAGAACTTGGTAATCCTCGAAGAGCCTTGGGAAAATAATAAGCGAGTTTCGCCACCTCGAATGGCGATCACTGTTTTAATGTTCTTACTCTCAGGTATTTTAGGGGTTTGGATTTGCTCCATTCTTGCTTTTATTCAAAAAGAATTATCTTCTGAGTCCGCCTTTGCTCGCGAATGGAGCACTACTGCGAAAAGGCTCCGCTCAATTATTGCAAAATGATATCAACTATCTGCTTTGTGATTTCTGTGAGTTGCATCTTGCTCGCAGCTTTTCGCAAACGCGATATCTTTAGCCCCATCTACATCTATTTAATTACGCAGTCCCTAACCTTAGGGATTGCATATTTGCAATTAGACAAGACTATGACTGACTTTAAGCCTTTCACTTGGCTTGTTCTTTTAGGTGGATCTTTTGCTTTTTCAGTGGGTTGCGCTGTGGCGCGGCTGCATTTTCATGCGAATCCTTCTCAAATTTTTTCCCCTCTTGCCTTCACCAGCAAACATTATCACTGGAAGCTTCATCATAGCCTGAGTTGGTTCATCTATCTACTTGTTCTTTGCTGCTCAATTCCTGCGGTTTCACTCGCTGGTGGAATTCCTTTGCTGTCTCATCATCTTCATATTCTAACTAGCCAAAAAATGAATATTGGCTATTTCACATATGGCTATAACTCAGGGCCCATCGCTGTTTTTCTTTTCTCGATTTCTTCGTTCAAAAAGCTTTGCCCACACAAAGGAATAGCCCTCTCTTCACGCATAATGACAGGCATTTCTTTGTGCACCTTAGTGCTTTTAAATCCAACCCGTAACTCACTTTTCTTTGCTCTGGGACTCATACTGATCAACTGGAACTTCTTAAAGAAACGAATTGACCCTTGGTTACTCCCTCTCGGCTTTGCACTCATGATTCCTGTTTTTATCGCCTTAGGATATGCAAAGTCACAATATACAGATGCAGACCGCGGTGCAACCATGAAGCATGTTTTACACCTGCCATACATCTATCTCGCCTGTAATTACTGGAATTTAGACTATGCGTTAAATCCAGATCCTGACAACGAGATTCACCCGTTTACTTGGGGTCTAGACGCAACTAATGGATTCTCAGAAATCATTTATCTCGGAGGTTCCATTCGCACCGCTTTTGACTGGGATAATGCATTCAATCACCGGATCGAAAAAACGAATGGACTCAACACAGTTAGCTACTTGTGGCAGTCTTACAAAGACTTTTGGGTTTTGGGAGTCGCTGCGATTCCCTTTCTTGCTGGACTTATTTTGACTTGGCTTTACCAATCGCTTCGTCAAAAATTTAGCCTAATAAAGCATATGATTTATGCGTTATGCCTTTACATTGTAGGCTGGTGGTGGTTTACTGAATCCTATAAGAATGGCTTGTATTTGTACTGGGTCTTAGCTCTGCTGCTTATTGGAACGCTTTGCAGTAATTGGCGCAATCGTGATCATCAAGCTCAACTTTGTTAGATAATTCCGCAAGAATTTCTTTCACTTCATAAAAAAAAAGCACAATCAGCGAATTGAGCTGATTGTGCAAGTGCCTTTTCAATATTGCGTTAATACCACGCAGATCCTGCTTGAACCCTTTTGATGATGCGAACATTTTGAGCAGCGCTTGTTCCTTCTTGCTTTATTGTGTTACTCACACAATATGCAACATTGACTGGCTTGTTTTCCGTGTAAGCCTTCCATAGTAAGCCGCTGGCCTCTTTTGACCATTCTGAACCCAAGGGAAGAACGTGATGGATAACGTAAGGCGCTGGCGTTATAAAAATCATCATACCTTCTGGGTGCGTCGTATTATAGTCACCATAAAAGATTGACCCAAAACTACTTCCTTGAAAGGAAGCCCAATGAATGGTTTGATCGGCTCCGCAATTCAAATCGTATTCATCAGCCGCCCAAATCGGGGCCGTTAATAACGCTATGATTATCAATGCCATTTTTTTCATTTTTTCTCCTGTATCGATTATTTGTTATTTGTTCAACTTTTCAAGAGCCTTGGCAAAGTCCCAGCCCACACGAAATAAACTTGGTCCATCGATGTGCCCAGCATCAAGTCCTGCGGATGGATCGGCTCCAAGGTGAGATAAATCCGTTTCATTTGTTCCAACAACACTAACATTGGTCATTGAAGGATCAAGAACGATCGTTCGCTGCTGTTCTGTTACCGTTTCACCATATGTCCACCAACTTGCTCGGCCAGAGTTAGGAATATTTGCATTGGTCTTAATCATGCCCACAGCAATCGGAAGATTCGGAAGATTTAGCCCCGCTCTCATATCGCTTAAAAAAGTCTTAAGACGTTCACCGTATTGTTCTGGGGTACAGCCAGGCAGATCGTAGAGAGCATCTGTCTCGCCCTGCATCCACGCCATTCCTTTTACCTGTGGAAACAATCCTACTTTCGTAAGATCTGCAAGAGCACTATCCTTTTGTTCAATTAATGTGTTAAACAAGGAAGACGTAGACTTCGCCCAGTAAGGATTATCTTGAATGCACGACGCGCTTATCGCAGTCCCCCCATGAACAACCTTGACAATAAACACTGGTTGTGCTCTTCGTTCCTCAAAATACTTGGCAAATCCAATTTCAGGTCCGAATGAATATGGTACCCCAGCCCAGCCATTGCTATAGCCCAGCGAAAGCCAGCGATCTCGCTTTGCGTCAGCACCACTAATCCAGCCAGCATGAATCATCGATAGGAAAGTCCCTGGGGGAATATCCCCAGAATTTGTAAAGTCTGAATATGCTCCGTGGCCTTCCATATTAGATTGGCCTGCAAGGAGATACACATCCACAGGAGTTCCAGGATTCCAGATTTTCAATCCATCGGTATTTGAGAATGGGAGTAATTCTGGTAGGATCGACTTGATTTGCAACGATATATTCGGATCCATATCAGCAACAACACCAATATCAATTGCAACTTTTCCACCCATGTATGCAACCAATGCTGCTAACCCAATATCTTTGACCATCGCATCTGTGAAAACCAATATTTTGTTGCTGTTGTTTTGCAATGCTGGTCGAATTTTATTCCAAAGATTATTAATAGGATCATAGCCGGAATATGTCTCCACATCGCGAAGCACCCTATCGTTTGTGCTCATATAGATTGCGTCTTTATAATCCCCCATTTCACGCACAACTTCAGATGAGAAAAGTCCTGCTGGTTGAAATAGATATGCCTGATCAAACGTATTGTTTTCACCAAAAACCAAGTCCCACTCAGATGATGGACGCGAATTGGTAAAATCATACATCGTAGTGTTTGCAAAGGAAAAACCGCCCGCACCATATGCGAAAGCCGCCCTGATTTGATCCCTGATACTAATAGCATTCCAGTTACCATCTCGTTCTAAATACTGCTTCATCCAGAACATGTCAATATTGACATTGTTTAGTGTTTGTGTTGCACAGTTGCTTACGGGAAGATAATCTGGCGCACCTCCATCATGACAGTTTTGAACTGTTTCTGTTGCACTTCCAGGCTTTACAACTTCATGAATAAAGTGACTCCAGGTCAACTCTGTTCGTGTTTCCATTGGGTGAAAACGAGTACCCATTTCAACACGGTTTATCATATCGGCAACAGATGCTGACATTGATGCTACAGGTTCCTGATCTTGGTATTTTAGCAAGTAGAACGGCGTACCGAGAATATCGATATTCGTATTCCGCAAAAGCTCATAAAGATCCATGGCACCACTCACCACATTGCGATATGCATACTGCTCAAAGAATATTTCAGCCTTAGGAATTTCATATGTGGTTCCATTACGATATGAATGAACAACGCTCGCAAATTCTTTAAATGAATTGCTGATGATTCCTTGCCTGCGCTGTAGATATGACCGCACTGCGCTGACTTTCTGTGGATCATCACGCCAGCCTTGTGATACCCAATCAATGTTCCAGAACTGATTTTGACCTGTTCCCAAGGCCATGACAGCGTTACGATCTGAACCTGTTTCAGGAAGATCGGTCATAACTCCGTATGCTCCATCGCTACCTGTCATCATTACTTTTGACTCGCTCGCAACGTCCGTCACAAGAGAAACGGACTCTAATTGTGTATTGGGCGCCGTCTTCATTACTGTTTCGGCAGTAAGCCTCGTAATCATTGTCAACAGCTCCTGAACTTCAGGGCTATTCAGATTCATTGTCGAAGCCTCTTTTGAATCCATTGTTGACAGAATCGTTGTACCGATGGATTTATTACCCGACTTCGGGTCTGTGGTGACTGTTCCACTGTTTGTTGTGTTGTATAGATAAAAATCATTGTTGCTCAGCGTGCTGTAGTATGTGACGGCTCTTGATTTTACCTGCGCAACGAGCTGAGGTGTATATCCATTTGCGACAGTAATACCGCTCACATCTAACAACCTAGATAGAGTGAATGGTCCTACACCTTGAAAAGGAATTCGGATGCTAAGCTTCAATCCAGGGTTTGCCGGATCCACGGCATGAATGTCAGTGTTAATTTGATCCACTGCTTGAAGCAGCAATTCATCAAGCTTTGCTCTCCCCCACATTCCTATGAAGTCTTGGCAAGTAATAACAGCATTCAGTTGAGATGGAATTAAACCATTGTAATTTAATTCAACCGTGTTTACACCTTTTTGCCTAGCTTCCTGTAGGAATGCCTTGATCTTTGTAACAACCGAAGTTATGTATGGCTGATCGCCACCAGTACTACATTCGGTATTAATATCGTCTCTGATATCTGGGAAATTATTGTTCCCCGAATACACAGAGCAAGAGGAGCTGTAACTAACCGTATTTCCATTGATGGTGCATCCAGTGCTGCTTGCCGCGTTTTTTATAGCATCTTTTGCTGCAGCCAATAATGCCATATTCATCGGTTGATAATGCATAGCGCTCCATACATAAGCCTTCTCAACTCCCATTAAGAGCGAAAGCCTTGTATCAATTTCTTTGGCAACATTGTCTGCCGAAAGCTGATCTGCAGCTCCAACATAATCTGACAATAGGATTAATGATCCCGTTGCTGACAGCAGCGTCGCATTCGCTAAGATAGCGGCTCCTGCTGGCGTTTTGGGGTTGTTGAAAATGAGGAATTTTGTTTTTGCATTGTATGACCTTACCGTTGTAATAATGGTCTTGACTTGATCTACAACCGTGGCCGAAGTCCCGCTTGTTGGGATCAAATCACTGTAGATTACTACGATATCTGGAAGAGTCGCGCTTGCAGATAAATCATTCAACCAGCTAGATATTGAGCCTGCAGATATATTTTGCAGCGTATTTGCTGCTGACGCTGCGTGGTATGTTAGTGTTGATCCATATGCAGAATTGTATGGGCCAATTAACTTGATGGGCAACCTCTCATTCACCCGCAATTTGTTTTCCAAATAGGCTGGGAAAACCGTGCCACTGAAGCTAGCTGTTGCTTGGGCTCCGCCAATGAATAACAGATTTGCTGAGGCTGTTTTCTGAACAAAGCGGAACCAACCAGAGCCTTTAAGATTAAAAGCCGCCCAAGACGTACCATAAAACGCTACATCCGCCCACTCCTTCACTGAAGGATCATATTTCTGCAGGCGAACAGAGCCATCAAGACTGGAAACTCCATTTGCGATTATCGGGAGCTTAAACTGTGTTTCAGAAACTGTACCATTTGTTATTTCATAATATGGACCAACGTTTCGAAGGCCTTCTTCTTTTCCTAAGGTCATTCCAGATGCTAGTTCAGTATGAATATTCACCGCAGGAACAGTATTACTATTTGTAAGACTTGAAATAGGAAGCGCAAGCAACGCTGATGACGTTCCCGTAAATCCAGAAACGTTTGAATATGAATACTGCACAATAAGATTTGTTGCTGTTGATGAAAGAATTGTTTGAGTTGGTATTCTGGGTTTTGACATGGCATCAAATGGATTTGTTCCTGCCATTGATTCATCGCGATCTGTCACCCCATCACCATCTGCATCAGCATTCGGATTCGGCATAATTCCAGAAGAGCTACCGCCATTTAATGAATACGAAAATCCATATTTACGTCCAGCAGCTCCACGGATATAAATTGCATCTGGCGATACAGGATAAGCAATTTGAATGCTTTGCCAATCTCCACTTAGTGGTGTACTGACTCCACGCGTATACACTGTTCCAGTCAACTTTTGATTGTCGAGTTGCGCAATCTGTAAAACAAGGTTTCCTGGAATCCAACCATTGTTTGCAGCAAAATCTGTCCAATCAATCCGATACGTGGTGCCATCAAGATTTTGTGTTACACTCCCTGATGAATTCAGAGTTATTATGTGGCTTGGATCTGGCCAAACTGACGCTTGCACTTGCGTAGGACAGACAAGCGCAAGATTATCGATAAAAAAATGAACGTACGTCCATGACGCTATAGCTGGAAGTGTAAGGTGAATCTTAGTGATTTGCCCCAAGTCAAGAGCACCAGTCACATTGTTCGCATTAAGCGTCACTGTTGCAGGAGTCAAATTTTTTAGACTCGTCACAATTTGATTTGATCGTCCTGTTGGCCCTTCCAGTTGAATAATTAGTGGTGTATTCGCTAATGAGTCTGATTGTTCTTCCACATCGAAGGATAGTGATCCTTCTCGTAAGCTCATGCCTTGATTTAGATTGATTGTCGCATTCCAATCTCCACTTGCAGCTTGGCTCCCGCTCCGCAAATAGTATGGAGGAACAAAGTTTCCCCCTGGCTGGCTACCCCAATTTGCATTTGGGGTGCTTTGACCAGGCCATTGGCTAAAATCGAATGTCACCTGGTCTGGTGATGTGCCATTAAATAGTGACTGACTTGTGCATGCGAACGAACTTGTAAATAAAATCGAAATAAGTGCGGCAGCCGCGCAAAAGCTCTTAGCGTTATACATTATTGCCCTCCGTAAAATTCGATGCCAAATGTACACAACTCTTTCCTAATTGTAAATCATCGATATAATGCGAGAGAGCCTCAATTCAAACACAAAAAAAGCCCCGCCCAATATGGACGAGGCTTTTAAATTCATTTCTCGCTTACTTAGTTTCAGCACCAGCGCTTGCGATGTCGACCTTCTTTGCAGGGGCCTTCTTCACAGGAGCTTTCTTCTCAGCTTTGACTTTGATCTCGTCTTCAACGAGGCCAATCAGAGCCATCTCGGATGCATCACCAGCGCGGTTCAAGCCAAGCTTCAGCACACGGGTGTAACCACCTGGGCGACCAGCATAGCGAGGACCGATCACAGCGAAGAGTCCCTTAAGGACATCTGGATCCATGACGAAACGAGCCGCTTGACGACGAGCAGAAATGTCGCCCTTCTTAGCGTATGTGATCAAACGATCGACAACACCGCTAACCAGCTTAGCCTTGAAAAGGGTAGTGCGAACCTGACGGTCCACAGGATCCTTCTCCAATCCCTTTAACAGGATCGAAGTGGCAAGGCTGCGCAGAATGGCGCGCTTGTGCTCGGTATCAACACCTAACTTCTTGTTCTTGACTCCGTGTCTCATTCCATCAGTCCTTCAGATAATCGTCTACGTTCATGCCAAAGCTGAGGCCCATGGAGGTCAAAACCTCATTGAGCTCGACAAGGGACTTGCGTCCAAAATTCTTGTACTTCAGCATGTCTTGTTCCTTGTTGCGCACCAGGTCAGCGATGGTATGGATATTCGCCATACGCAAGCAGTTGCTGGAACGAACCGACAATTCAAGCTCATCAACACGCATGCGGAGCAGGTTGCCCACGCGTTGACGCTCTTCGTCTTGCACAGCCTCTTCGGGAGATTCGAGATCGCCTTCGAAGTTGATGAACAATTCGAAATGATCCACGAGAAGCTTAGCGGAATATGCCAAAGCGTCTTCTGGGTCAATGCTTCCGTCAGTCGTAATTTCTAGCTCAAGGCGGTTAAAATCTGTGCGCTGTCCAACGCGAGTGTCCGCAACATGCAAAGCAACATTCAGCACTGGGCTAAAGTTTGCGTCCATGTGAATCACACCGATTGGTGCAGTTGCATCCTTGAGGTCGTCTGCGATCACATAGCCACGGCCTGAAGTCACCTTCATTTCCATGGAAAGAGAAGCGCCACCACTCAGGGTTGCAATTTCTAGGCCTGGATTGAGGATCACCACATTTGGGTTAGCCTCGATCGCAGCTGCAGTAACCTTCCCCTCACCGGACACATCGAGACGAAGAGTCTCATCGTGGTCGGAGAGCAACTTGATGCGCAAGGCCTTCAAGTTCAGGATAATGTCTGCAACGTCTTCCTTCACACCAGTTACGGTGGAATACTCGTGCGACACACCTTCAATCTTCACAGATGCGACAGCCGCACCCTGCAGAGAAGAAAGCAATACACGACGAAGTGCATTTCCGATGGTAACGCCCCATCCGCGTTCGAGTGCATCGACTACAAACTTGGCATTGCGTCCATCAGCAGAAGTTTCGACCTTCTGAAAATTGCGCGGCATCTGGAGTGATTTCCACATCATATGGCGACTTCCCCCTTGGGATTAAATCCTTCTCTTTTTCTTAGGACGGCATCCGTTATGAGGAACGCCAGTGACATCGCGGATAGTCATCACTTCGATGCCAACGTTCTTCAGAGCACGGACTGCAGACTCACGACCAGCTCCGGCGCCACGGATGCGAACATCAACGCGACGAAGACCTAGGTCGAATGCCTTGCGGGCAGCGGTTTCCGAAGCAAGCTGCGCCGCGAACGGCGTGCTCTTACGAGAACCCTTAAAACCCACATTTCCTGGAGAGCTCCAAGAGATCAAATTACCGCGAGCATCGGTGATGCTAACGATCGTGTTATTGAAGGACGCATTGACGTGGGCAACGCCCTGAACATCAACACGCTTCTTGTTGCTCTTCTTGACTTTATCATCACCACCCTCAGCTGCAGGAGCTGCGGCGGTTTCTTTGACTTCTTCGTTCTCAGCCACGAATATCTCCTATTACTTCTTCTTGTTCGCGACGGTCTTTTTAGGACCCTTGCGAGTACGAGCGTTGGTACGGGACCGCTGACCGCGCACAGGCAGTCCTTTGCGATGACGGGTTCCACGATAGGAACCAATATCCTGAAGGCGCTTGATATTCAGCGCAATCTCGGAGCGAAGTTGGCCTTCCACCAAATACTTCTCTTCGAGCATGCGGCGAATCTTGCCTTGCTCTTCTTCAGTTAAATCGTCAATCTTCTTGAGCAGATCGATTCCGAGCTCTGCGCAGATTGTACGGGAAGTATGTAAACCAACGCCATAAAGACCAGTCAGGCCGTACTCGACCGTCTTGTTTTTAGGCAAATCAACACCAGCAATACGTGCCATCTGGACTCCTATCCCTGTTTCTGCTTATGGCGAGGATTCTTATCGCATATTACGCGCAGAATACCTTTTCTGCGAATAAGTTTGCATTCCGTGCACCGAGGCTTAATAGAGGCTTTGACTTTCATCTGTCACCCTTTTCATTTATACCGATACGTGATTCGACCGCGGGTCAGATCGTAGGGAGAGATTTCGACCAGCACCTTGTCATCAGGTAAAATGCGGATAAAATTTCTACGCATCTTTCCCGACACATGTGCCAGAATCTCATGTCCATTCTCGAGACCCACACGAAAACTCGCGTTAGGCAGCGCTTCGAGAACAACACCTTCAACCTGAATACCCTCTTCCTTAGCCATTTAGGACGCCATCCTGCCACGGATTCTACCGTGCTTGAGGAATCCCTCATAGTTTTTTGTATGTAGTTGCGCTTCAATCTGGCGGAGAGTATCGAGGGCGACACCCACCACAATCAGAACCGAAGTGCCACCAATATAGAATTCCATATTCAGTGCTTCGCGCAGGTGGAGCGGCGCGATACTGATGAAGGCAAGGAAAATTGCACCGGGCAGAGTAATTCGAGTCAAAATATGATCGATATACTCTGCGGTCTTACGGCCTGGACGAATTCCAGGAATAAAACCGCCGGACTTCTTTAAGTTGTCAGCAATGTCACTTGGATTGTACTGGATCGCAGTATAGAAATACGCGAAGAAAACAATCAGCAGACCAAAAATAACCGAGTAAGTAATGTGACCTTGCTGGAACGCCATGGCAAACGATTGCACCCAAGAGATGTTCGGAGCCCAGCTAGCAAGCATGGCAGGAACAAACATAATGGACGAAGCGAAGATCACGGGGATCACACCAGCAGTGTTCACCTTGAAAGGAAGATAAGAAGACTGACCACCCATCACCTTGCGACCAACCACTCGACGTGGACTCTGCAAAGGAATGCGACGATTGGCCTGTTCCATAAAAACAATAAAGGCAATAATGGCAATCACAACAGCAAGAATCAGCGCAACCGTGGCTAGGCTTGAATTGCCTGCTGCGAATTGTTCGTACTGATGAATCGCTGCACGAGGAAGATTTCCAACGATACCCGCAAAGATGATCAAAGAAATTCCATTACCAATGCCACGCGCAGTGATTTGCTCACCGAGGTACATGATAAATATGGTTCCAGTGGTCATGGTCAAGGTAGCGAGCAAGCGGAATCCGAGATTACCTGCACCCGAGGAAAATGAATCCAGCAAAACGGGAACACCTTGGAGACCATCAACATTCACACGAATGTTTGAGAGCCAGACCGAGATACCCCATGATTGCAAGCAAGCGAGAATGACTGTAAAGTAACGCGTCCACTGATTCAGTTTAGCGCGACCTTCCATGCCTTCTTTTTGCAACATCTGAATGGTCGGAATCACAGAACCCATGAGCTGGATTGCGATCGACGCAGAGATGTATGGCATGATTCCCAACGCGAAGATGGTTGCCTTGGCAAACGCACCACCGGTGAAGGAGTCATACAAAGAGAACATGTTGTTCTTGTCATTCGCAAAGAAGCCCGCGAGACGCTGGGGATCAATGCCTGGGATCGAAATATGGCCACCTACGCGGTAGAGAACCAAAACCGCGAGAGTGAACAGGATCTTCTTGCGGAGATCCTCAATCTTCAGAGCGTTGCCAAAGGCATCTAGAGCTTTCTTCAGAGATTCCATTAGACGATCTCGACTTTTCCGCCAGCAGCTTCAATTGCCTTTTTGGCATTCTCACTGCAAGCGCTCACCTTCAGGTTTACAGCCTTGGAAATTGTTCCAAAGCCAAGAATCTTGACAGGTTTGTCGATCTTCTTGATGAAGCCGTTATCGAACAGCACCTTTGCATCGACTTCGGTCACAGTCAGAGTCGAAATCTTCTTCAGATTTACGATCTGTGTGTCCTTCTCGAATGGGCTACGGAAACCACGCTTAGGAACGCGACGTTGAATCGGCATCTGGCCGCCTTCAAACGCTGCACGACCAGCCTTGGCGCTCTTACGAGCATGTTGACCCTTTTGACCACGACCTGCAGTTGTTCCCCAACCGGAACCAGGACCGCGACCAATACGCTTGCGCTTCTTTGTACCGGTCTTACCGGGAGTAAATTCATTCAGACGCATGATTAGATTTCCTCGACCTTAACCAGGTGACGAACACGACGGATCATCCCTTCGATTGCGGGGTTCAGATTCTTCTCTGTGGTGGTGCCAATTCCGTGCAAACCAAGAGCCGCGATATTAGCGCGATGCGTTGGGAGAGTACGGACAGTACCATGGACTTGAGTGATGCGAATCTTTTTCGACATGATTACACCTTATACATTGCCGCGGAGCGCTGCAAATTCCTTTTTACTGCGAACTGAGAGCAAGCCCTCAATGCAAGCGCGGACGACAGTGCCTGGATTAGAGGATCCATAGATCTTCGTAAGGATGTTGTGGATGCCAGCGAGCTCGAGCACTGCGCGAGCAGCGGCACCAGCCATAACACCAGTACCCGGAGCAGCCGGCATGAGCAACACACGGGTCGCACCATACTTCACGAGAATCTCATGAGCAATGGTGCCATCCTTTAGTGATACTTCAATCAGGTTGCGACGAGCAGCTTCACCACCCTTGCGGATAGCTTCAGACACTTCCTTGGCCTTGCCAAGTCCCATGCCAATCTTGCCATTCTTGTTTCCAACCACGACCAGCGCGCTGAAAGAGAAGCGACGGCCACCCTTCACCACTTTGGCGCAACGGTTGATGTGAACTACTCGTTCTTCAAATTCGGAAATTTGGGCTTCGCGTTCCAACGTTAACCTCTGCTTTAGAATTCAAGTCCAGCTTCACGGGCACCTTCAGCAAGTGCCTGGACGCGACCATGATAAATGTATCCACCGCGGTCGAACACCACGTTTTGGATGCCCTTTGCCTTGGCGGCCTCAGCCACAGCGAGTCCCAGCTTGCGGCTCTGCTCAGTCTTCGTGAGTTCGCCGAACTTCTGCTGAAATTCTTTGTCTCCTGAAGTCACCTGAACGAGCGAACGATTAGCAGCGTCGTCAATGATCTGAACGATCATAAACTTCAGTGTCCGCCGAACGCTGAGACGAGGACGCGATGCATTACCGGAAACTTTTTTCCGGATGCGTGCGTGTCGGGCCACGCGGGCCTCGACTCTCTTTTTTGCAATGTCAGCCATTTGCCTACCTATTACTTACCGGTTTTCTTGCCTTGCTTTCTGCGGACCGATTCGCCTTCATAGCGAATGCCCTTGCCCTTATAGGGCTCAGGACGGCGGTACTTGCGGATTTCCGCCGC
>Ga0302272_1000743_pt1 | contig 14843 bp, 16 predicted proteins | sample III_Bog_N1_2_FD_198772 | JGI IMG/M metagenome (GOLD analysis project Ga0302272, IMG submission 198772) | Peat permafrost microbial communities from Stordalen Mire near Abisko, Sweden - III_Bog_N1_2 | ecosystem: Environmental > Terrestrial > Soil > Wetlands > Peat | place: Sweden: Abisko...
ACCCAGTGAATACTTTCCCAGAATAGCAAAATATAAACTACAGATTTCTCAAATTAAGTCAAGGACTTTTTGTTCTTTGTATATTATTAAATTCAAGTTAGCAATGTTTGTTTCTCAATATTACTTTGTATTTGAGAGAATCAACGAAAAGCCACTATTATATCTTCTCAAAGTAAATAATAAGAAGCCCATGTATTGATTCAAACTATTCCCAAACTCGCTCCCTAAAAAGATTAAAAAGTAAAAAATGATATCTTTTTGAAATACTAAAGATACAAAAGATAAAAGAGAAAAATCAAGAGAAATTAAATCCTATCTATGCAACTTTTCATTGTGTATTGTGTAGAAAAAGAAGAAAAATAAATATAAATCACTCAATTTTATACGAAAAAGTACGAAAATAATCAAAGTCTTAAATAATAATAATCGAACAAAAAATTTTAATAAAAAAGTATATTAAACAGCACATAGCAGATGAGCAGCGCTAGCAAGAACGCAGGAATCTTGAGTGACTTGGAGAGCAACGAACTACCAGTCAATCTCGATGAACTACCTAACTTCAAAATCAAGAGCCCAACTAAGGATATCTTCGCTTCAGATTACATCTCAGAGCCTTCCGCACCTGGAATTCAAATCCAAGTTGCTGTGAAATTCATCTAGGAATTAGAGAAACTCATCGGCGAGAAGAACAGCCATAGTTTGCTGATCTTGTACGATTTCCAGTTCAACAAGCTTTGCTCGACAGTCTTCAAAGATTGCACTTGGCCAACTCCTTACGACATCGAAATGGAGTTGAATACTGATCTCGATTCGGATATTTCAGCGCTTTACAATGAACTCTGCTACAGACACGCGCTCGCAAGACTGCAGACTTCCTTCGATTCCGAGCTTGTATCAACTTCTTGGGAGAATTACTCATCTATTTTTGACTCTGTTATCCACGCCTAAGTTGAGTTCCCCTTGCCTGTTCCCTGGATTTGGGATATTATTGACGAATATATCTACCAATTCTATTTCGCTTGCAGATGGAGAAGAACTGTGAAATCAGAAGATGAAGGTTTGAAGTTAATCCTCGCCAAGGACCCTAGAGATCTTGCTTTCTGGAACTTAGAGAGTGTGTTAGAGACTTTCGAGACCGTCATCTAGAGATCTTAGATTATTGAGAAAGGTTAATTGGATCTCAAGGAAGAATCAACTACACAGTATTTTGGGTTTTTCTCATTAATTGGGTAACTCAGAGTGAATGTCTTGATTGGAAATTACGAAGCAGCCATTAAAGCAGTAGAGATCATTGATTTCGAGACATTGCTAGTGTTGTCCAAGGCCATTCCAGCTTATCTCAATCTCTTCTATTATGCAGGGTTCGCATATCTCATGCTAGGAAGTAAGTCAAAGAAATACATAAAAAATTCATAATTTTTATCTGAAAAAAAGAAAGAAAGGAGAAAATAAACAAATTTTAACTTTATCTGCTGTTGTTGTGCTTGCTTAGGATACAGAGAAGCCGTCAAGATGTTTGAATCGATTTGCCTTATGATGAACAAATACAAGTCATTCTTGACCAAGTAATTAACTTTTTCTTCATTTGGAATATTTTGAATAAGAAAACAAATAATCCCTTAGGAAAACTGAATAATAATGCTAAAAATTATCTTTTAGGTCTTTCTAGAGCGACAACATGATGAAACAACTCGAGAAAGCAGTGAGTTTATTATGCTTGAGTCTTGCTTTCTACCCAAATAAGCAATCTGAGGCAACCTTCTGGCTCTTCAAGGACATCTCCATCAAGACCACGAAACAAGGTGCCAACACTAAAGAGCGTATCGGTGAGAAATATGAGAAACTTCTCCGATATGATGTCCCAACATTCATTGATCTCTTCAACTTCGGATGCCCTAAACTTATCGCTCCCATCCAGAATCTTGAAGAATTCAAGAATATCTCCAGCAGAAACGTCGGTGATCTGATGAACAACGCGAGAGACACCCTCCTAAAGGATTTCAAATCCATCCAAACCATCAACGATCTCTCTGCTGCCATGAAACTTTACAGCAAAATTAGCTTAACCAAGGCTTCTCAAATCCTCGGCGTCTCCAAAGAAGAATTCCTTAGATTACTCTAGTAATATGAAAAGCGTGAAGGCTCCGATCTTCTCAAGACACCCTTCGAGTAAACAATTGTTTCTAGATTCTTCGTGCCAACTCCAGTGCTTAAATTTGATATTCAAAACGAGTAAATCACCGTTTCGGAGTTTGCACCTGTGAAAAACTACACCGAACAATACCAGAAACTCAATAAAAAGATGCTCGAACTTTCTGCTGAAGTCTCCGCTTTGCTGTGAGAGGAGTTCCCACAATCTAATAGGTTCCTGAGAAGAAGAGAGAGAGAGAGAGAAAGAACAGCCCAACAAGATATAAACTACTTGTGTTTGGATGTCTTACATATTTACATAAAAATTTCTCTCCTTTTCATTTGTTTTGTGGATAAATTCAAGAAGAAAAAAATTTTGAGACTAAAAATAACGCAAAGCAACATAATAAGTTAATCTATTTCTACAAAATAACAAAAACTCTCCAAGCTATGAGAGGTTCAGTGTATCAACAAATTCTAATTATTTCAGATAGTTTTAGTGTTTCTTTAAAAAATACTGTGTGTTTGTGTGTGTGTGTTGATCTTCAGTAAGAAGGAAGATTCTTGAACTCGACTTTATGTATTTTCACAATCGCTCTGGCTTATTGATGGGTTATATTGAATTATTTAGCTGTTCCGAAATAATTCTTAGACCGCTTGTGATATCTAAGCAATTCGTGTTGTTATTCATCTGAAATTGTCACTTCAACATCGTCATAATCTTCATCGCTGTGATCTTGAGATTAGCTATGTTGGGGTGGTTTTTTCTTGGCTGATTTAGGCTCTTTGTTGAGGACAGCTGTGGAAGCAGACGATGAAGAATTATTGTTGTTATTACCCTCCGTTTTGAGTTTCTTTTTCTTCGGTGGTTCAGGATATTCTGTTGAAAATTACTATGAATTTGCATTCTCTGTGAAATTTGTAAAATTATTTGTTTTTCTATGAAGCTCTTTTCTAAGCTTGTTGGATTGATTTTGAGCTTTCTACGGAACAGACTTAGAGTGCTGCATCGAGGAATAATATACCTTCTACTCAAACTAAGCGCCTATCACTTCTGAATTGTCTTCTAAGTCAGTTTTATCTTCATGATGATTTTAAGGATCGTTGTTTTGTCTATTTTTCTTGAAAGATTGAGCAGTAAATGGTTTATTCAAAGAATTATTGTTGTTGTTGTTCCTCTCAAGGTCGTCAACTGCAGCTACATTGCCATTGTTGATATTATGATTCTCATCGTGCTTATCGTAATTGCTATTATTATCCTCTTCTCCATCATCTTCATCTTCCTCCTCCTCTTCTTCTTAATCTTAACTATTCTCTTGATTATTCTCTTCATTATCATCATCATCATAATCTTCACCTGCATCATCTCCACTTGCAACAAACCCAAGAGATTCAAAATCAGGATCACCATGCAATCGACGTTTTCTCGAAGATACATATTTATTCGCTGTGTTTCCAGAATATCCATACGATTTATTGAAAGTTAAATTGGATTATTTGCCATTTTTATATTTATTTTTTCTGCTGAGTTCTTGTTGCTCAATGGTATGCTTTAAGCTAGAAACGTTGCTATTCAGCAGCTGCTGAAATTATTAGGTACTATCAGGGTTTTTAATGGGTTTATTTTATTAAACGTGTTGATTTGCTAGTTTTATTTCTTATTAGAGAATTGGCAGATCTTCTTTATAATAGCAGAGTCCCTTTGAAGAGTATTTCTAGAATATGTCACCATCATCATCACCCTCGATATCATTGTCTCCGTTGTTTTAATCATCCATTACGTTTTCTTAAGAATTCCCTTATCCATGCTATTATTCCTCCTCCATATCTTCTTTTCCTTCTTATTCATCAGAATCATCCGAACTATGTGGCATTCCTAATAGTTCTTCATCTTCTTCTTCATCTTCTTCATCTTCTTCTTATTCAATTTCTTCTTCTTTTTCTTTGTCCATTTCTTTTTGATCTTTCCTTTTAATCTTTTCACATTGAATCTGCTTCTTCTTCACTTATATTTCCACCTCTTCTCCCTCTGCTTCTAATTCAGGTTTTGCTCCTTGTTCCATCTCCCAAAAAGCAGCAATACCAGCAGCAACTACAAGATCCCCTCGTGATTCCTAAGCTTCACGTTCTCTCTTGGACTCGCCTGTGCTTGGTTTTATCCTTTTCCAATTAGAATTCTACGCTCGACGAAATCGCCTGCATACAAAAATTATCCTTTTTTCCCGCTTAACTACTCCACCCAAAAGCAACTCTCGCTAAAAATAGTAAAATATTTTCATATTTTCTTTTTTCTCGTTTCAAGTCACTCTTATTCTTTTTGGGACACCTTTTTCATCCAACGAAAGCATCCATTATTCTTGTTGAAAACACATGCAAACCAACCCAAGAATTCAAATACAAAAAATAACAAAAATACATCTTCTTTACACAAACAACTCCTCCTTTCATTCTAATTTTCAAATTTCACTGCACCTCATTCATGACGGCCTATTACTTCATAAGACAGATGACTCTCCATCAAGCCTCTTCAAAATAATCTGAATTCTTCTTTTAAATTCCTCTATCTTTTCTCGCTTCATCCATTTAATAATTACCTTTTTTCTCTCATTTACTCTAACCTATTCCATAGGAGAATTATCTAAATTATCTTTCCATGCCTTCTGAATTCCTACCAAAAGGGTTATTATTACTATTATTACTATTATTATAATTATTGTAGCCTGCATGATCTAGCAATTCCATTCCATTCACTTCTTCAAATGTTCTTTTTCGTCCACATACAAACGAATTAACTGTTGGAGCCGTATCAAATCTCTAGTCAATATAATAATGTAAATCATCGACAGCTAATCCATCACTTAGTAACCCTGGACTCAATTCCCTAGTCGGTTTATCTGGTGTATCATTTGTTGTTGCAGAGGTATTATCGAAAAGTCCCCTGCGTTTGGTTTACTAAAAATTCAATAAAAAACCATTTAACTCCAGTGAAAATCATCTTTTTTTTAAATCTCATATGAAATCCAAATATGAATCAATCTACTTATGGTGTTTGATAGCTATCAAAGTACTCACTAGGTGGCATCATATCAGCAGTACATGTCGTCTCAAGTGAAGGCCTCGACATAAAAATATTATTATTTGTAGTCTTCTCCGCATTCAGCTGGAAAATATTCTTGAACATCGCCATATTTTCGTATACACTCTCCCCTCTCTTGCTCTCTTGATTTCTCTACTTGCCCGCACTTATTGTTTCTTTTAACACAAAATGCAATGTACAAAAAGAAAACTAATTCACTGAAACTTTCTTTCTCGTGATATCTCTCCTTCAAATGTTTGTGTTTCCAGAATCAAAAAATATTGAAAGAGAGTTTGCTATCCATTCAATTACTAACAAGCAAACAAACAATGCTGGATGTTAAGAAGCCTGACAATTTTGGAAAAACTTAAAAACTAGCAACATATTACAAATAATATTTAATTTAATAGCTCCAAATGCTTGGTTTATCATCAATATTACAAAACTCTGCCATTTGTCTTAATTCAAATTCTTGCTTACTTTCGTCAATTCTCCTATCTTTTTCAGTATTTTCTCCTATCATTTCTCCCTCTCTTTCCTCTTAATTACTCTCCATTTTATATATCTCCTCAATTATCATTCTCAGATTCTTACTAATTATCATAATTCTCAAGAGTGTTCTCATTATAAGGTTCTTCATCTGGTTTCTTCAGCTCATCATCGGACACATTCTCATCTGCGTCCTCTTGCTGTACGAATAAATCAGAATCGAGATATTTCTCCACTTTCTTGAGAATATCGTCTGCATCAATTTCTTCTTCATCTTCAAGAAAACCATATTTATTTGTCTTCACTAGATTCTTCTTTTCCATCCATGTATCAACCATTTTCTTCTCTTTTTCGTTGAATTACAAGGAATGCCATATTGCTGGCTTGTCCATGCTCTCAGGTTAGTCTAATAAATACCAAAAACAATAAAAAAAGATAGATTTTAGAATGCCTTTTCCCAAAATATTGAGAAGTTGTCATTATTTCTATAATTCTTCTTCTAAATATTTTTTACTGTTAAGAGTCGATGCGAGTTCAAAGCAATCTACAAACAGCTCACGGACTCTATTTCGTTGATCTTCTGCCCTGGGTTACTCCTTTGACCAATCAAAATAGGCTCTGTAGTATTAATCCTCCAGCTGGTAAAATTATTAACAAAACAACAGTAAATTCAAAAGAGAAATCATTCCTAAACAGTAATACCTTCTCCATCGCACGCTATTCCATATATTCCTAGACATCATAGGTTTTCTATTTTTCCTTGATTTCATTGTAGAGTTGCTTGATTCTATCCAAAAAAATAGCAATAAATCTCTATTAGTATTCCTGTTTTTTTGTGTGAATTACTCAATTTGTTTAATAGGATGGAAGATCTCCTTGGATTGACGAAAAAAATGAGATCGAATATCAGCAACTTGAGGCAATCTTTGGGCTTGTTTAGCAGACACAAAAATATAATGTTTGCAACTTACAATCCATCCCTTTTATGCTTACGGAATAGCTTCTTGTTTTGTGCAAAGATAACTTCAGTCATATTTTCTCTTTATTTAATCTGTGCAAAAACGAACAGCAAAAGGCATTCCATTTAAGCTAAAGAGTTTATGATTTAAAAAGCACTTGACTTTTACCTCTTCTTCTAACTTCTACCGTTGCGCTTGCAGATTCTATCATAATGGAAGAAACCACAAATCAAAGCAAAAAAGGATTTAAACAATTTAACTTTTAAATGAATGATCTAAAGGGATAAGAAATAAGACTCCCCCATTTATTTTCCTATGAAAACCCTTACAGTTTGGAAGTTCTCGATGATGAAGTTTGATATTTTATCCATATCCATCGCTTCTGTCATATGAAACTCCTTGACTTTTTTCATGTATTCGTCTTCATATTCTCGCTTCTTGCGGATGAGCTGCTAGTAGTATTTTTACTTTTCATTATCATCTTCATCGATACCTTGCTTTCTCGCTTGTTTGTTTATCTGTTAAACTAATTACTAAGCTCTTTCGATGGCTTTTTGTCCTTCTTCTAACTTCTTCTTCTCCTGAAATTGTTTCAATTGCTACTCCATTTCATTTCGCATCTGCATATCTACGGGGTTTTCTTTGCTTTTACGTTGTGATCCTCCTTCTCCTGTTACTTTCTCCTAAGCTGAGAGAAGTGATATGCTGCTTCTCTTTTGCTAGTTTATCAACAAAACAAGATCATGAATAGGTCATTTCGTCCAATGAAAAAATGAAAGTGCTTTTTCTGAATGATTTATTTTTCTGCTTATTCATGTAAGTTACAGCTGTATCACCACCAATCTATTTCTACTGCTATGGCCTGGAGGAAAGAATTGATTTCTATGATCTATTATCATCTTGCGAGTTCTCCTCGTTAATATTCTCTAGAGATGATCGATCCATGTGTGTTAGTTGATATCACTTTTTTTAGAAATTGGACTTCAAAATCAGCGAAGAATAATTATTGACAAAAAAGTGCCTTTTTTCTTATTAAACTATGCACACTTTTCTTAATTGTTTTTTTTTTTGAAAATTACCAAGTAAAAATCAATAAAATTTGTTGGATTTATCAACAAGAACTATTAATCTAAGATTTGTTAATAATACTTTTTGATTATGGCAATCATGAGCAGATAATCAAAAACTCTAATTTTCATAAGTAATGCCCTACACTTTACAACACATGCACAACATTCGAAATAACAAATAATCTTTAACCAAGCTGTGCTTGCTTTTTTGAATTTCAAACCAAACAGCGAACCCTCCAAGAGAATGGAGATCCTCATGGATTAGCTGCAGCCTCCTCTGCTGCTTTCTTCTTCTTAGGCGGTTTCTTCTTCTTTTCACTCTCGTTCTCACCTGCTCCAGCAGCAATAGCAGCAGAACTTGCTGCAGCAGCTGCATTCTTCTTTGCAGGTGGTTTCTTCAAAGGTGATGGATCATCTCCTTTTTTAATTTTCTTATTGATCGGTAGTGCTTCATGCTGACTCATACTAGCTTACGGCGTCAGCACCAACTACTGTGAAGGTGGTAGCTATGCATTTACCTACGGTGACTGCGGTGGCTGCGATTAAAGCAGACTCGATTACTGTTGCTGCTGTAATTGCTATTAACTCATATGACCTTGCATATTGGGTGGGTAGTTTCCAGGGATTTATTAATGTTATGATTAAGGTGGGAACTATTTATACGGCGGCTGATGATAAGGTGGTGGTGCTGGCTGCATACTTCCAGGGCCTTACATCGAAGGATGGTGATGATGATGAGGTGTTTATGGGCCTTGCTACATGACACCTTGCTGCGATTGTTGCTGTTGCTATCCTTATTATGGGTAAGAAGGTGGTGGCTATTACGAAGAAGAATGATGCAGCTATGGTGCACCACCTGGGATACCTCTTTCCATAGGCTAAGGTGGTAATTATGACTACTATTGCTGGACTTAAGCAGGATTCATCCCATGTGGTGGGATTCCTCTCTATTGCATCATCATTGATTGCATGTTCATGTTCTATGGATGGATTAGAACTCCTTACGCATCATACTAAGGCTATTGACTTCTTTAGCCAGACTATTGCTATTGTAGCTGCTATTGCTGCTGATGCTATTGTGCTAAGCTATTAGGATTCCCGGACTATTGCAATGGCGGTTATTATGGATAAGGATGGGAATACTGCTGCTGTTACTACTGCTGTTGTTGCTATTGCTAAACTTGATTCGGGGGGATATTGCTGTTTTGTCTAATCATAGGCATAGGCTAGCGTTACATGCCAACAGCTGGTCCTAAACCTTAAGGTGGTCCTCTGTAGGTGTTCATCATCTCACCCATGTTTGTTTTGCCTTAAACCATTTATTACTGTTATTGTTGTTACTGCATCATAGCTGCTGCTGATGTTGCTGCCGCTGCTGCAGAGGACGATTACTGCATTTGTTATTGTGATGCTTAACCTGGTTAAGGCGGCTATTATCCTGGTTATTGTTATTGCTATTGCTACTATTACTGCTGCTACACTGCCTGCTATGATTACTAACTTGGTTACGAAGGCAGAACGTTCTTCAGGTGGCTTATCACTGACAATAATTCATTACTTTACTCAATAATCACCTTCTTTCGACTTGTGAATCTCGGTTGGGAAGAGCTACCATTGCTATTGCTGCCAAAGGGATTCGCGCGGGATTATATTATTAATTACTTGACATCTTCCACTTTGACCATTTTCGTGAACGAGCTGTAATCGATTGTCTTTCCTTTGTCTTCGTCTCTCGTTTCAATTGGGAACTGAGTTTTCTTAATAGCTTTGGCGTACTCTAAGATCCCTTTTCGGTATTCGTATTTGCCTTTCCCTAAATCCTAAATATTACTGGAATTGAAGTAATTCGAGAAACATTTGTTCATATTTCGGAAGACTTCCGTAGATGGTTTGGATAAATTTGTCTTAGGTTGTTACTATCGCTATTCGACAGCTTTCTCAAAGGCATCTTCGTCATTGATAAATGTAGATTTATCGTTGTTGAGAAGTTCTTCTTCGATTTTGCGCTTGTTGGATTGTTAGATGTAATCCTCGTTGACGTCTGTGTTATCACCTATGAATTAGTGCATCGTAGGTAGGATGTTCTCCGTGATGTACACAAACTTCTCCTGCTTCCTGATACGCAGTATCCAATCGAGTTTCTCCACGATCTTCTATGTGAAGAAGTAGTCTACAGAAAGAGAGAAAAACAATATTAAAAAACATCATATTTCTGTCAGTTTATCTCTCTCTCTTACGCTTGGTAATGGGATTCGAATTGAGACTGTTCGAAATAAGATGTGGCTTATTGCCCCAGACAGCTTGATAATATTCAAAGTAAAAGAAGAATATCGGTGATTGCGTGATCATTGCTAACGAGCGATACTTCTCAGCTTGTATGATATCCTATTCAGTGAGAACCCGTGTCACAACCTTGGAATCTCGTTGACTGTACACCGCATAGAGATTGTTATCTTTTCGACCAATCGGACTCCAAGATTTGAACACCTCCTCCAATTGCAGCAGATCCTTAAATGGTTACGTGCTGAACACTTGGTTGAGCCGCTCTTAGTTCGCCATCAAAGATCTAAATAATAGAAAAGTTAAAAGTCACCATCAACACAGAAATTTTTAAAAATATCTCTGCTTACATGTTCCTTTGCACTTTCTTGAGAAATCTATCAATATCCGCGCCATGCGTATAGCAGAACGTCTCATACGGTAGATCATACAGATCTTATCCTTTCATTTCAATCTCATCTTCGCCTACTTCCTGCACTCTTGGAATCTACCCAAAATCCCTTGGGAAATCCAAATAATTATTTATTGTCTTCTCGAAGATCTTATCAAACTCGCCGGGTAAGGCATTCTTATTGTAATTAAACACCAATAACTCATTGAGATTCTCGTGCTTGATCTTCTTCGGATCAAAGTGCGGGTTTAAGATCTTAATGTGCGATAAAAAGTCTTCGTTGAGAGTTTCTTTTTACGTATCATCTCTGCGTTTTTTCTTTTTTGTTCCTTCTACACTCATAATACTACACGCTGATTAGTCGAGTTGCTGGCACATAAGAGAAAGACGCTGTCTCATGTAAGCTTGCTCCTCAGGGGTCATTGACAGAGAGGATTGTTGTGGTTGTTGCTGTTATGAATTATTACCAATTTCTTCAGCGAGATTTGATTATTGCTACTATTATGGTAATTCACTGAACGAATCGCCAGCAATGTTCTGTATATCCTTGATTACCGCATTAGTAGTGTCTTTCCCATGCGCTTTTTGATCGCCTTTGCTCTCAAGTTGCATCTCTTCTTCACCTTAAACAATTAATTCTTTTGATTTGTCCTCAACTGCTGTTCCGTTCGTAGAGACTGCACCAGCAATTTAGCCATTATTTTCCTGTAATTTATCATCTAATTGTTACTTAATCTACTCTTCTTATTCTTCCTTCACTTCAATCAAAACATGCTATGTATCGTCATTAGTATTAGCTTATTGTGTTCTTTTGTGCTCTGCATTGATATCCTCAATTTTAGTGATATCCTCTTCTAATTCAATTGGTTCGCTCCCAGCTAGGTTGGCCTATTGTCCATCGACATGCTCTTCCTTCATTAGTGGTTCGTCTTGAGGTTTGATTTCTTATTCCTATTATTTTTCCTATCCTTGCTCTGACTAAGGATCTGATGGCTGTTCTTGTTTCTGCTATTCTTCTTATGCCTATCCCAGTGAATCCTGTTTTTCTTCCTTCTCGTTGTCTGCATTTTCAGGTTTATTTATGGAATCTACTCCAATCTTCACATGTTCTTATTTCTACTATTCAGACATTTCATTTTATTATCCATCTTCCACTTTGTTTTCTCCCTAAACTACCTCCTTATGCTACTCGCCTTACACCAAATCTTCCACTGAAGGAATCACAATCTACCTGCCATTCTTAGACGATTCCTTCTCTCCTTCTTCTTTCTTTTCTTCTGGATATTCATATTTCATTTACTCCTTTACATTCCCTTCCACTTTTATTATTTCATCTTCATCTTCTTCATCTTTTTCCTCTTGCTAACCGAAACCTGCTGATGGGGAGTGTTCTAATTAATCTGACTGTTACTGCTAATTCTACTAACCTCCTTCGAGTTTTAGCAATCCTACTCCACTGCCTTCAAGTTTCATCTATCCGCCTGCTGCTGGAGCTGCTCCTTCTAATGGCTGTGAAGATGGTAATATCATGTTGAAGATTATATCAATATTCGATCGCTCCTTTCTCTTTCCACCGTATTTGATTATTGTATCCTGTGAGAAACAACATCCAAACAAAGAATGAACCATCTTAGAAATCAATTCAAAACTAAAAAGTTAAATAACTCTCCCCTTCTTTTTACCCTTAATTTATCTAGAATATCCTTCTTCCTTTAGTTATCCCTGAACTCACTCATGATCTTCATTTCAGGTGTGTCAAAACTCTCCGGATTGATATCCATGATCTGCTTTGCAAATCTAGCAAACGGCTTTAATTACTTTTTGTCATCTGAAGCACTTTAATCACTATTATGCGCATGTCCTTCATCTTCGATTTTAGTATTATTCTGCATCGAATGCTACTTGACATTCACATTACCATCATCACTCAAATTACTACTATTCCCATGAACATTGCCATTTCCATTCGCATTAACCCCATCGTTGTTATTCTCATCGGTGAAGAACTAATCCACAAATTCATCTTATTCTCGTTCCATTTCGAGATCTCTTTTCTTCTGCTGTTCTTCCAGCTCCTTCTGTTGTCGGGCTTCTGTTTCCTAGGCTTTAATTGCCAGAACCTCGTGAGGTGGTTTATAAGACTATGCGATAGACACATTACTCCCTTTCCCCGTTAAGACCTTTACTTAACTAAAGAACTACTCTACATCACTGCTGATCTAAAAGCATATCAACTTATGGAAGAAATGTAGCTCATCACGGATTAGAAACCTTTTACTCATATTCTTTTTCATTTTCTTGGCTAAATGGAATGCCTAAGCTGTTTTCGCTTTCTTTTCCTCTTAAAAATCAGTTGCACGCCAGTAAACCTCCTTTAACACCTTATCCCATAAAGTGTGCTAGATAAACACAGGCTTATTGGTGCCCTGTCGGACATTTGTAGCGAAAGGATATGATGGACGCTCTGCTTAGAGTCTCTCGAGAATTTTAAATTTTCTCATGTATAAATCTGGTAATTTCCCGCATTCGTCTTCCATCTTCTCAGCAGCCATCTAGATTCCAAATCAAACAAAAGAAAACATTAAGAAGCACATAGGTTTAAGAGAAAAATTGAATTGTCAAAAGCATCAAAACCGCGCAGACATAATAAGACATTTTCAAAGACCGAACGAGAGTTAAAATGAATAATCATGTTATTTACGTTCATTTCTCTGGTAGATCGAGAAGGCACAGGATGAGGCATGCCGACGCCTGTTATCATAAAGCAAAGCCAAGCACAAAGATAAAACAAACGTCGAAATAATGCAAAAATGGTAAAAAAATCCGTAAAATAGTTTTTGAAACACTCATTCGATCCCTCGCTCTCGAACATCCCATAATCCATTTGAAAATTTCTCTACACACCCCAAACCATATATGTTCACGCAGAACTTCCTCTATTTCTCTCAATTCACTTACCCATAGCTCTCTCGTGCTGTACTTGCTGTTACTGCAGACGACTGGCGCTCATGTTTCTCCACAGGAATTTCGCCTATTCTTTATCTCTTTTTTCCTATTTTTTAATTCTTTGTTTTTTTGCAGAGATATATCACACTCAGATGGCTTGTATTTTTAGATAGAGAGATTTTCACACACACAAATCTTGCCAATCCTTTTTATGATGTAATTTTTTTTTCCCTATTTTGTTTTCCCTCTCGCTTTCTAACTTGGGATGCTTGATATTTTTACCATTTCAATATCAATCAAATTGCATGCAATAACGCGCAGCAACAACCGCTCAAGATATTCTTTCAAAAATAATAATTGTTTTAGTAGTTTTGGAGGTTCTTAAGATTTTCTGATTTTTAAAAGGGAAATGTCCTAATGATGTTGATAAGCAGCTTGCTTAGAAGAGAGAAATTATAACTTATGGGGAAATACATTACATTTTTATATACAATAATAAAGAGAAAGATGAAGGAGAGATAGTAATTGTAAGTTTGGTTGTTGATGCTGCTGTTAATCTCGCTTGTTTTCTGCAATTTAGATACATTTTGGGCTATTCAAAATTCATTTTTATTATTTCCCAAGAAATCATCCCAAAACAATCTTGCTTCAAGTGAACTGCTGTGTTGCTGTTGTGGTTTCACTCTTTCCTCTTCACTAACTTTTGTTTCTCTTGTGGATATGAAGCCCCTTCTATCCGCTGCTAGTATGATCTGCTGCTGTTGCGAGCTGTTTTTTTTTTTGAATTCAAAAACAAAATAAGATAAATAGTTTCTTGTTTTTTCCCCTGCTTTCCCTTGATTTATAATAGATATCTTTCTGTTACCTTATCGATTTGCGCTACTAATTCTTGAATGCATTAGTCTCTTTTCTCGATTTCATCTTCAGCAGCTGCGTATAGAGCTTCCACTTCAGTCACTCGATTTCTCAACTAAAGATTTAACAAGAAAATGAAAATGAATTAGCAAGAGCAAAGAAGGATCGAAATTTAGAATCAAAAACAACAAAAAGAGTCTCTCTCTCTCTCTCTTTTTCTGCTTTATTTTGCTTAATGTGATTTGATTCAAAAATATCATCTCTTGTTTTGCATTATTTTCTGTCTTACAATTTCATTTTCATCGATGGCATCTCTCAATGCTACCCTCAGAGTTTCCAGTTACGCTGTCGATTACGTTATCGCTGCCTATGCCGCTGATCCGTTCTTGGATGCTTCAATTTACATAGCATTATTAAAATTACTATTAAGTTTCATCATATTATTGTTGCTGTTTCCCAATATTTAGTTATTCGTACTCTACACCTTCATTCCAATCATCTCATTCCCTGCTGGCGCTTTCGAAGCATAATCAACCTACTAACCAGAATGTTCTTATTCCATCTAATTTTTCCTAGCTGATATATTATACAAAGGTGCTCTTCTGTCTTTGTGTGAAGTGCCAAAAGGATTCTAAGCTGAATTATTA
>Ga0302272_1000744_pt1 | contig 14842 bp, 10 predicted proteins | sample III_Bog_N1_2_FD_198772 | JGI IMG/M metagenome (GOLD analysis project Ga0302272, IMG submission 198772) | Peat permafrost microbial communities from Stordalen Mire near Abisko, Sweden - III_Bog_N1_2 | ecosystem: Environmental > Terrestrial > Soil > Wetlands > Peat | place: Sweden: Abisko...
ATCTGCATCATCTTAAAATGAGACATTGCAATACGCTTATTTAAAAAAGTAAAAAAGCTACACTGACCAACAGTAATCTATTTAAAACATGATTGTTATTGTATAAACATCTGATTATTGAATTTTATATTCGGAACGGCAAAAATTAAACAGTCATAATCCCCCTTCTCTATTCGTTTACATGAAACCAAAAAAGGAAAAGCAATCAGCTTTTCCTTTTTTTATTCGATAGAATGCAAATGCATTTTAGCTTGTCCTTACAGACAAATTTATCGTCCCCGTATAATTCGAAACAAAATGGATATTATTGCTAAAACAAGTAAAATATGGATAACACTCCCTACGCTGTATGCAAAAAATCCAATAGCCCAAAAGATAATAAGTATGACTGCGATTAAATAAAGTAGATTGCTCATGTTTTTAATTTTTTAATGTTGATTATTATTTTAAGTTTAAGTTAGATATTGTATATCCAATTTTTAAAAGAAAGCATGTTTAAAAAGCAACTGCCAAATTGAAATTAATAACCCCGTTTCTTGCATTCGGAACGGTGTAGTCGGCTCCCAATAGTGTCTTAGTCTTGCCTACCTTAGTCATTCCTAAGTTATACCGCGCACCCATTGTTATTTTCCCTACTTCTAACCCGGCACCTAATACTACTCCGGCATCAATACGGTTATAATCATTTACATTGATATTTTGTTCAAAGTTGAAAAGATTTACATTCGCAACATTCGTTACCTTACCATCAATCATATATGCTGCATAAGGACCAAATTGAACATTTAACAATTTGGTAACATTTACAACACACAATAATGGAATTTCCAGGTATGTCAGATTAAATTTAGCAGTTCCATCTACAAAAAGATTGTTATAAGTGACCGATGAGCCTTTCGTTGTCACATAGAATTCAGGCTGAACAGCAAGAAAACTTGTTACGGGAAATTTATTAAAAACCCCGAGGTTAAATCCTAACAGCATATCAGACGTTGAACCATCAGAGGAATTCAGGCTGGATAAGTTCAAACCTCCTTTAACTCCAAATTGCATTGATTTGGTATCCTGCGCCTGAAGAGGCATTATAGCCATGCATATAAGTAAAATAGAAACAGAAATAAAAATAATAGGCTTTTTCATATTGATCTTTTTTTGTAAAATATGTATCTAAAAATAATAAACAAAGATACGTTGTATCAAAAACTGTCTGGTTACATAATTTGTGATAAAAATTACATAATTCACACTTTTCTCGCATTTTTGTTCCAACACATAAAAAAAGCAGGATTTAACCTGCTTTTTTAAAAACAAAAGATATTCTTATTTATTGTGGGCATCGGTTAAGCCATTCAGCGTCTTTCCAAGTTCATTCAGGTCACGGTTAAAATCACGCTTAAATTTATTCCAGTCGGTATGGATCTTTTCATAATTACCTATTCGGGTCTTAAGATTTTGATTTTTTATCTGCAGGGAGTCAATTCTACGTGCATACACTTCATCAAGTGCAGAACCCGGCTTATTCATTTTTAATTTCAACTTAGCTATGCTCACTTCATTATTTTTAATCTTCAATTCCGACTCCAGTCTGAATGTTTTCAATTCTTCTTCAGTTGCCACATTTTGTGCAACTTTAGTTTCATTATTCCGGGCAGCATTTAGATTCTCCTGAGCAACCTGAGTACGGTTACTGGCATCTTCTTTCTTTTGATCATTTGACATGCAACCGCAGAATAATGCTGTTGCTATAATCACAGCTGCAAAATTAAGAGTGGATTTTATTTTTTTCATAGTACAGGGGATTAGGTAGTTTTACTTACTTGAGATTCAATTTAAGAATATATATATTTTTGAAAGTTTTAGATTAGTATTCTTTATAAATCCGTTGATTAAATGGGAGATATAATATCCCGTAATTCGTCTTTTGATTTGCTTAGTTTTAGTTGAATCCTTTCTAATATTTCTTCTTTCTTTCCTTCGTCAAACATAAAATCATTCTCGTTTAATGCTGCAAATTTTTGTTTGAGTATATCTTTCTGTTCGTCCCAGCTTCCATTTAATTCTGTTGAGTCCATGCTGCTATCCTTTAATTTGGTGAATTATTTTTCACTTCACAAAGTTGCGTATTTTTATACCCTTTTGATTTACACAATTCCCGAAATTACTTACATTATTCACACATTAAATAATTAAAAATTAATAATTAATAATTAATTCATTGTCGTTAAGTTTCACAAAGGGTACATTTAAAGCAAAACTCTTAACTTAAAGACAATGAATTGTGAATTATGAATTATGAATTATTTAAGCCTAGTTTTGAGAAATCAGCTTTCCGGATTGAATGATTTTATTCTTATCCATCAATTTATAAAAATAAATTCCGGCATGCAAGCGACTTGTATCGAGGGTAATCGTTTGCTTTGTCACGAGTGAATTCATCACCTCTACTCCCACCATGTTATAAATTTTGAAATCGCAATTCAGGTATTTCGAATCATTTCTCAAATTAATGGTTGTAGACGAACCAAATGGATTTGGAGCAACTGTCAGTTCTACTTCCGGATCACTGGCATCTACATTTTCAACAGCCGTTGATACACCTGCATAAGGCATGATCACGGTTGAGGCAGCAAGAGTAATAGCACCGGTAGTTGTAAAAGCAGCACCATCAAGCATAACTCCGGATTTCATGGATATGGCTCCATTATTCGAGACAATGATGCCTCTGAAAATACTCTGATCGGACAATGTTACGGCACCTTCTATTTTCCAGAACACATTCTTTGACTGGGCTCCGTTGATCAATATGACCTTTGAGTTTGCCGCGGTGGTAAGTGCCCCGTTGATCTGAATACAGAAAACAGCATTTGCATCACCCACTGCATTTATATAAAGTGTATCAGTAAGCATGGTTGCCGCACTCAGGTGATAAGTCTGGGGAGTCAGTATCATGTTATGTCCAAAAAGCGTTGGATTCAGTAATTCTATATTAACCGGCAATTGGTTTAAATAATTATACATGGTGAGAAGACTCCCTGAACACATATTGGTGGTCATGTCGGGCATCAAGTGAATCATTCCTTTTACATTCGACGGATCAAACCCTGTAGCTTGTCCTACATTCATTCCAATATCCCCTGTAATAAACGAAATACCCGAATTTGAGATCGAGCCGTTTGAAGAAAATAGTGCATACGTTGATGTTAATCCCATTCCCGGAGCCATCATTGAAGAGGACATTTCACCCTGTAAAGTGGGTGAACTCCTCCTGGGATTAATGGTTTCATAGACACGTCCAAAACCCGATAACGGGATAAATGTCAGTATAATTAAGATTATCAGAGTAATTAATTTTGTTTTCATTTGAATATTATTTACGTATGAATAATTTTTAAATACTATGCAAAATTATGTATCAACCGAATAAAATATGTTACATAAAACAAGAAAAAAATTGCAAAATTCACGCATTAATTGTTCAAAACAAAAAAACACCCACTATATGTTACATAGTGGGTATCTGTTTACAATAATCTGTGTTATATTTTTATTGTTGTGAAATCAGTTTCCCTGATTGAACCATTTTCCCATTCGAAGAAACCTTATAGAAATAGATTCCTGAATGAAGCTGACTGGTTGCGAGGGTTGTTACCGGGTTTGAAATCGAGGTACTGATAACTGCCTGTCCCAGTTCATTATATATTTTCAAATCATATACCATATTTTTCAATTCTCCATTTAAACTGATTGTTGCAAATGAGTTAAATGGATTGGGTGAAACTGTCAGTACAGTAGTTGATTTATCAGCGCTTACAGTAGGTGCATCTGTCAATGAACAATTGATTGGTAAAATGGAAGTAATGGAAGCAGATGTTAAGGCACCGGTAGTGGTAAGCGCCCTACCATTCAGGATTACTCCCGTATTGATAGCACCTAATGCTCCGTTATTACAAATAATGGTACCGCAAAAAACAGAATAATCATTTATGTTTACTGCACCTTCAATTTTCCAATACACATTCTTTGCCTGTGCTCCGTTGATTAAAAGAACTTTTGAATACGTACTGGTGGTTAATGCCCCGTTGATTTTAATGATAAATACGGCATTTGCATTCCCCTGGGCATTGAGGTACAATGAATCGGTAAATACCGCTGCAGCTTTCATAATATAGGTATGAGGAGTCAGAACAAGGTTTCGTCCGAATTGTGCAGGATATAACAATTCAATATCATCGGGTAAAACATTTAAATAATTATACACATTCAACAAATCTGCAGCGCATTGTGCAGTTGTGCCGTCAGGAATTGGGTGGACAGCTCCGCCTACCAATAAAGAATTAAAACCGGTAGTCAAACCTACGTTGGTACCAACACTTCCGGTCAGAGTAGTAACCCCTGTATTTGATACAGGACCATCTGCAGAGAACAATGTAAAACAGGCAGTGGATTTAAGATCAGGAGCAACCGGACCGCTTAAATAAGGGCTTCCGCAACCTGTAGGGGTATAGGCAAGTGCACCATCAATAGTAATTGCACCAGCTGTTGATAAAGCCCTACCTTCTATTGTGTCGCGTGTTGAAATAATAATGGCAGCATTATTAGCTATTATAGTTCCTTTCATGAAAACTCCGGGAGCCAGACTTACCAATCCCTCCACTTTCCAATATACGTTACAGGCTAAGGCCCCGTTAATTAAATGGATTTTCGATTCAGCATTGGCAGAGAACGAGCCGTTCAGTTGAAAGATAAATTCAGCATTCGGATCGCCTTTTGCATCCAGCGTAAGACCTAAGTTCAATGTTGATGCACCTGAAATGGCATATACGCCTGGTACTAAGGTTGTTCCATTTCCAAGTAATGAAGCAGGGTGAAAAGTAGGTATTGAACTATTTAGCTGATTGTAAGCAATCAACAAATCGGCAGCACATTGTGCACTGGTACCATCCTGGTCGTGCATGACACCATTTACATTACCAAAACCGGTACTGGATCCGTTATTTGTGCCCACATTACCGGTTAGCTGTGTTATACCGGTATTACTTACAGATCCATTTGTAGAAAAGAGAACGAAATTGGCGGCAGTTCTTAAATTAATCGACTGTCCGAAAGTTGCATCAGGCATTAAAAACAGCAATGCTGCTGTTAACGTAATAAGTAGTTTTGTTTTCATATATTTTTTATTTGCGTTAAATATAGTCCTATTTAACACAACAAAGGTAGGTTAACTTTAAAGCTCATAAGTTACATAACTTTGTATAGAACTTGCATAATTCACATATTCATACTAATTCTTTAAGTATTTATAATTAGGCTGATACTGTATTGATATGTATAAAAAAACCCACTACAGGAATGCAATGGGCTTTAAAAGTTATGGTAAGTATTTATTGTTGTGAAATCAGTTTGCCCGATTGAACAACTTTATTATTATCCGTTACTTTGTAAAAATAGATTCCTGAACTAAGGCCACTTGTTGTTAGAGATGTGGATTGTTGTGTAATCGATGTATTGAGAACTTCTATCCCCAACGTATTGTATATTCTTAACCTGTAATTACCGGTTTTAGTTCCATCATTTAATTGAATGGTTGCAACTGAACGAAAAGGATTCGGAGTTATACTCAGCACTTCAGCTGCAGCTACTACAGAACCAATTCCACTAACAACATCTTTCGGATTAAGAACTGTAACTGCTGAAGTTGAAAAACTACCGTTTGTTGTCAGAACCCTGCCATAGAGCGTAACTCCGGTATTGATCTGAACAGCTCCATTGTTGCAAATAACTGTTCCTCTGAATACCGAATAATCATTGATATTCACGGCGCCATCTACTTTCCAGAATACATTTTTTGCCTGCGTTCCATTGATTAACAGAACTTTTGCATGAGTGCTTGTTGCCAGTGCTCCAGTAATCTGAATCACAAAAACAGCATCGACATTCCCTTGCGCATTCAGATAGAGTGAATCGGTAAGCACGGTAGAGCCTTTCAAAACATAGGTATGAGGAGTAAGAACAAGGTTCTTACCAAATTGTGCAGGATAAAGCAGTTCAATGTCCGGTACAAGAGTATTCAGTGAAGAGTATACATTCAGTAAATCGGCAGCACATAAAGCAGTAGAGCCATCGGCAACTGAGTGTATGGCACCCGTTACTGTCATTGCATCAAAGCCGGTTGTCAGTCCTAAGTTGCTTCCAACGTCACCTTTTACATTCGATATGCCACTGTTAGTCAGTGTGCCCTGTGCAGTAAAAAGCGCATAGTTTTCGGTTGTAGCCAATGCAGGTGCTGCTGGGCCAGTCAGATAAGGGCTTCCGCAACCTATTGGCGTATAGGCTAAAATATTGGTTACATTAACCGCTCCATTGATGGCGAGAGCTCTTCCTTCGAGTGCTGCACCGGAGTTAATGGCAATGGCTGCATTGTTGGCTATTACCGTTCCTTTGAAGGAAGTTCCAGAAGCCATGCTAACCATTCCTTCCACTTTCCAGAACACATTACATGCCTTTGCTCCATTGATCAGTCTGACACTTGAGTTGGCAGTTGTAGAGAAAGTTCCTTGTATTTGGAAAATAAATACGGCATTCGGATCATTTTTTGCATCCAGGGTAAGATCTAAGTCGAGAGTTGAATTACCTGCAATGGCATAAACACCGGGAACAAGTGTAGTACTGTTTCCAAGAAGTGGTGCATGGGAATAATTTGACACGGCACTGTTCAATTGATTATAGGCTAACAATAAATCGGAGGCACATAATGCAGTTGCACCATCACTGCTGTGCATTGTTCCGTTCACATTGCCGAAAGCTGTACTTGATCCTGAGTTGGAACCTACATTTCCTGTAAGTTGTGAAAGGCCCGTATTTCCAACAGCTCCTACTGACGAAAAGAGAACAAAATTCGCGGCAGTACCCAAATTAATAGTCTGTCCGAAATTTGCATTCGGCATTAAGAACAGGAAAGCTGCAGATAATGTAATAAGTAATTTTGTTTTCATTCTATTTATTTTATAATGTGAGAGTATTTTCACATCGGAACAAAGGTAGGTAAGATCATATCCGGGAATATTACACAACTTTTGTAAATAGTTGCATTATTCACACGTTTTTCAGTAAAGGATATTTAATTCGGGGTGTTAAATTTTGTGATTACTAAAGAGCTCTTTATTCTGCACATATAACCTAATGACCCCAAGCCCCTCCCGATAAATCTGGATAAATTGCAGGAATGCAAAGGGTATATACGTGATTCTCTAGATGTTGAAATAAATGGTTTGGGAGACTGGAGTAATTTACACCCCTTTAGGGGCTTGTGGTTGTTTCTTTGTTTCATGAGAACCCATTGGTCCTGATTTTCAATGTAATTTCTCCGCTTTCTTTCTGTCCTTTTTATATTCCTTGCGGGGATCTTCCTTATTCAGTTCATTCAATTCAGTATATGCTTTAACCAATGATGCCGGAATTTCTCCCTTATAGGTTATTTTGTAAAAGGAGTAGCCATTGAAGGGAATAACTGCTTCGGTCGGTGCAAACCTTACCTGTTTTTCAACCCCTTTATCCTTGAAGTATTCCATAAAAGCATGTTCACGTACTTTGCTTAAGAGTCTTAATTTGCTGTTTATAATTTTCCAACCAATAAGCAATACACTTTTATCCTGAACGGTATATAACAAATTTCCGTTTGTCTGTTTGTTTAAATACGAAGTAAACGATTTATTCCGTATAGACATTTCATCAATCAATATTGAATCATTTTTATCGGGGATTGTTTCACGATTTTCATGCAGTGTCATAAAGTACTTTTTCTTTGCTTCAAAAAGCTCAATATATTCGGTTTCTTTCACAAGATAAAGTTTTGGATGTACTACAATGGATGCTTCCGGGTTCTTTGACAGATATTTTACCAGTCCTTTGACAAATTTTTTCTGTTTATCGTCAAGATCTCCCCTGTGCATTTCCCATTTCATAGAAAGTGACTTTTCAATATCCGCTTCAATGTTCTTCACATGAATCCGGTAAGGTGTTGTAACTGGTTTGACTATAACATTTTCAAGGGCATTGAATATAATATCACTCAAATGGAACGTTGGTTTTTTCAAATTGCCCGTTATCGGTATCTGGTAATCAATCACATTCCCCCGATCCCTGATTATAGCCATAATAAGCCCCATTGGCAACCATTTTGTATCCTTATTGTGAATACGTTTGGCCACATGCGGATCAATAATTTCAAGACGATTCCGGCTTTTTATTATGCCATTGCGTACATTCCATGCACCGTTAAGTTCAATGACTCCCCGGTTCAACGGATACGACGTAAATGATATCAGATAGGGATTAAACAGAGTAGCCGGTACCCGTTGAATATTATATTTCAAATCAAAATCCCCACTATCCTTTGGATTAATGCTCAGGTTCAGGTTAATATTTCCGGAGGGTTTCAGTCCGCCTTTAAAAGTAATATACACCCGATCCTGATTTTTATCAATGGAATCGGAAATAACAGTAACCTGTTCAAACTGCAACGCAAATTTTTCACCCAATGCAAAATCATTGTAGTGAAAAGCACCGTTATAAATCGCCAGCCGATTGATTTTATAGTCGCTATGAAAGAAATTCTTTGACAATTGGGCTATATAATTACCGATAGTAACAATCAAATTGAAATTTGACGGGCTTCCCTGTACTACCATTTGGTTCCCTTTCATCTTTCCGAACATTTGCAATATATTATCAAAATGATCGTAATGCTCGTATTTAAAATAAGGATGGATAAGTGAGACAGAGTCGAACAGATATTTATTATCCTTTGGACTAAGTTGGTAAACTGCCAATTGCAATTTATCAAAGGAACCATAATCTACATTTTTATTTTTACCAAAATGAAATTTATGGATAGCCAACATACCTGTAAAGGTTACATCATTTACATCCCTGAAATTACCTTTTGCTTTCAGATTGGCTTCGAGATTTGCCGAAAAAGTTCCATAATTCTTTAAATCCTTAATATAGGGTTCCAATACTCTTAAATCGAACTTGTGGACAACAACTTCAATCCGATAATTCAGTTTTTTTACATTCATCGAGAAAATTCCTTTCATACTTCCCTTATGGGTACCCGACAAGAATGAATACCGTACATCGATTGAATCGGAATCCCAACGTTTACCGGGACATTCGAGATTTACATTTTTAATAAAGTAATTTACAGGAACCGATTTTTCACGATAATGGATAATCCCGTTTTCTATCTTAATTCCAAGTATACTGACATGAAGGTTTGAAGGTTTACGATTTGTCTTTTTAGGAGTGAATTTCAGGATAATGTCACTAAAATTAAAATCTTTCCTTTTTTTATCAACCATTATATCCGGCCGATTGAGTTCAAGAGCCGATAATTCAATGGTTTTGGAGAGTAATTTATGCAGGGAAATATTGATATTTACACTTTTAGCAGAAATAAAAAGACTGTCGCTGTTGAATTCATGAACTTTCAGATTGCTGATATGCAGATAGCCTGTGAAAGGGTTTACATACACCCAATCCAGGGTAATTTTCCGTCCTGTATATTGTTCATCATATTTTTCTATTAATGACTTCGTGATGGGAGAAATCAGCAGAATGACGAACACTACAAAGATGAGTATAATCCCTGCAACGATAGCTCCGGCTTTTAAGAGTTTATGCTTTTTATTCATTCGAAATAAAATTTTCCAAAATTATTCAATTTGCAAAGATTAGAATATATATGATGAGAATTATTACATAACTTTTAAAAAAAGTTACATCATTCACAGGTCCTGAGATAGTAAGAATAGATCCGTATCAGTGAAATAGAAAATGATTTAATCCTAACAATCAACCATTGAATAGTACACTAAAAAAATAAAGACAGAGACCAATATGGCCTCTGTCTTATCAGAAATAAACAAAACAGATATAGTGAACTTATTGTTTAGGAATAATATCAATGATAACTGTACGGTTATACGAACGTTCTTCAGGGTATTTATTTTCGAATGGTGATAATTTTTGATCACCTCCAAATCCCAATACCTGGAAAGTAACATCGGTACGACCTGACTTCTTCAATCCGTTTTCTAATATAGTACGGACATCGTTTGAACGGGCCAACGACAATTGTTGGTTATATTCCGCAACTCCGATAATATCGGTATGGCCATGAATAATTACATTGGCACCAACCGGAATACGTGGCATTACAATATCAGTCAGGTACTTTTGGTATACTTTGAGAGCAACCGATTTATTGAATTCATAGATAATGCTAAAACGCATACCATCACTTTCTTTCGGTGCAACCCACAATACCATGTGTACATTTGCTTCTTTGGTCACTGATTGACCATCCTTGGTCTGACCAATCATTTTCACCTTGTAATCGGCTTCAGGAGTTGTCCCTAAAATAGATTTACCGGGTATGCTGACCACATCTTCCGAATAAGGACCAAATTTTTGTACCACACCTGCATTATCGGTAAATTCTAAATACCAGGATGTAAATGCTTTGCTGGCTCCTTCGTTGTGGAAAGAAACATAACTGTCTACCGGTGCTTCCTGAACGACATTGATTTCAACCGGTTTTAACGGTGCATCAGGTCCTGTCTGGAATTCCATTAATAAAGCAGGAGAATTGCTTTCAATCGATACACGACGATCGCCTTCACTTACCAGTACAAGTTCTTTTGTACCACCTGCCTGGATAGCAGGATATTCAGCTTTAACACGGCCTTCGATAGCAATTCTTTTCGGATTAATATCAAAAACTGTTACCAGATAAACTTTGATTGATTCTGCCATTTCACGGGCATCCTTTGGACCTTGTTGTGATGAACCAACCAACTTAACGGTTGTTGAAGGGTCTTTACTCATACGGTCACCGAGGATGTTCAAAATATTGTAGTACACTTTCATTTGGCGATCGGAACGACCTGATAAATTCTGAGGTGCATTCATTTCAAGATCATCTTCTTTAAAGTCAGCTACCTGATTCTTCTTAAGTATCACATAACGTGAAGGGATTTCAGTAGAACCTAAATCAAAGTACACATAATTGCGAAGCGGGAATATTTCCCTGACATTACGATCGGCAACAATGTTTTTTGGCGAGTTAACAGTAAATATCACTTCTGGTGTGACCACTGTTGGTACAAAAGCATCAGTTTTTACAGGAGTTGGCACTTTATGACCCGTTCCGATTTTAAGGGCTGCTCCTACCCTGACAGTTGTTATATTCCAGGTTTCAATTGAACGTGGACCCTGTCCGAAATAAGGATGAAAAGAAACAAATGGTGATAACACAAATTGCGTCTTCTTAGCTTCCTTTGTCAGGTGAATATCATATCCGGCACCAATCTGCATTGAAATAAGGCTGCTATTGACATCACTAAAATCACCTTTTACATCTGCTGTTGGCAATTGATCGGGGAAAGCCGGATTAATGCCAAGTTTGTAGGTAAATGATTTAGACATATTGAAGGCAAAACGAGGACCTGCATACACATAAAAATTTGATTTAAATGGGGCAAATCGAAGGCTTGGTTCAACAGTAATATAGCTCAGGTCGGTGATTAAATCGGCAGGACAATTACAAGGAGTTGTTACCTGGTTGTATTTGCTGCTACGGTTATCATATCCGGCCTGCAGCATAATTCCCCAACGGGAATTGGCAGGGCGGTATTCAATTAATGGTGCAACAAATAATCCAACACCGGTACCATCATGAAACGTGGTAGGTACAGTTAGTTCAGCATTCAATTGCTGGGTAGAACCACGGTAGAAATTGACATTTCCTCCGGCAGCCACTCCAAAATACCAGGAAGGCTTGGTGTACTGGATAGAATCCTGTGCCTGTACAGGTGTTTGAATTCCCACAGCAACAAAAGCGCAAAGAATAAGACTTTTTATGCTCCGGGCATAAGGGAACCGCGCCATGCGCGATTCCTTTGTGATACTATTTTTAGTTTTCATATACGAATGAATTATTATTTATTGAAATCCACAACTAAGGGATCATTTTAGTTATTAAGGAAGTACAACAGTACTGGTGTTAAACGTGACAGCCGACTGGGCCAATAACCTACCGGTAACCTTAGCACCTGTATTCAGGGAAATAAGAGTCTGGCTCAGGACATTTCCGCTAAAATCAACATTGGAACCAATTATGGCATCGGAAGCTGTAATCCAGAAAATGTTCTTTGCCTGGGCACCACCTGTCAAATGGATGATCGCCGTATTGTTAACTGTAAGTCCTTGTGCAATCTGGAATACCCAGGTGTCATTCGGTCCACCACTGAGGGTTACACCTGCATTGGTAATTAAAAGGCCTGAACTCCATTTGTACAATCCGGCAGCCAGAGTCATTCCACTGATATTGCCTGCACCCTTGTCAACAATAACAGTAGTTGTCAGACCCATTGCAGTAGTGAATGCTGTCTGCATATCATTAATGGCTGTAGTCATTTTAGACGGAGGAGCAAGGGTATAATCCGAAGCATATACTTTGCCGCTAACATATAAAGAGGTAGCAAATTGATTCGTGGCATCCATGATTAATGAAAAACCTGTAATAGCAGTTGCAGCTGCGGGACTGACGCCTATATCCCCGGTTATGGAAGTAACACCGATTGTAGATATTCCTGTTTTTGACAACACGCTGAAATTACCCGCTGTTTTAAGATCAACAATGCCTGGTCCCTGAGCGATAGCTGCTGTAAAGTTTGCAGTAATGTTTTTATTGCCATTCATTGAAACGGTTAATGGGTTTGCAATCCCTGTTGCATCAACACTCCATGAAGTAAATGAATACCCAGGATTTGACGCCGGGGTCAGAACTACATTCGTACCATTCGGATAGGTCAGCTGGTTTGGATTCCTTGAAACAGAACCATTTATTGCCGTTACATTCAGGGTGAAATTAGTGGCATTTGAGGTAAAGTTTGCTGTAATATTTTTATTTCCGTTTACGTTAACCGTTAAAGGATTTGCAGTTCCGGTAGCATCACCGCTCCATGAGGAGAATGTATATCCTGCAAGAGGTGCAGCAGTAAGTTGAACATTTGTTCCGCTGTTGTATGTGGCTGCATTTGGACTTTTGGTGACAGTACCGTTAGGTGAAGTGATGGTCAATGAGTAAACATTAACCGTTGTAAATGTCCATGTTGTATCTTTAGCAATGGAACTGGCATCCATATTCTTGGCTGCTGTAGTAATTTTAGCAGTATAGACAGTGTTTGGGCTAAGGAGACTGGTAGGTGTAAAGGTTGTGATAGCTCCAACGCTTGAAACTGTACCAGGAACTTGTGTTGTACCGTTAAACACGGTAAAAGTTGTTGCAGTCATTGTTGCAGGATCCATAGGGACACTAAAGATGGCATTAACAGCTTTGTCAAGCAATACGCCGGTAGCGTTCATTAACGGGCTTGTTGCAAGAACAACAGGCAAAATGGTAGTACCGGTACTAAAGACCCATACATAATCAGCCTGTAAGGCATTGCCCATTAAATCTTTTGCGCCTGTTGTAATTCTGGCGGTAAAGGTGGTATTGTCTGCAAATTTACTGTTAGACGTAAAAGTTGCAGTTGAATCGGTGTACGAAACGGTTCCAACTATTTCCGTTGTACTTTTTACGATAAAAGAAGATTCATTAATCGTTTTAGGATCCATCTTCTTGTTAAAGGTGGCAGTTACAAGAGTTGTACGTGCTGCCTGTTCGCTCCCAATGATAGAAGCAACTTTGCTGCGGCCAACCAGAGTCGCACCACTGGCAGGTGTTGTTGATATAACAACCGGACAAGGACCTCCATCTTTAACGACATAATCATCGTTTTTACACCCCGCAAAAAGAACAAGCGATGCGATTGCAAGGGAAGTTAATAGTTTTCTCATTTTCATACATTTTAATTTTATAGTGAAGTTATTTTCACTATGCAAAGGTGCAACCTTTAATTATGTTACAGCTTACACAATTTCGGATAAGAGTTACATTATTCACACGTGTTACATTTTCTATTTGTTTATTTACTATTCTGACATTTCGCAAATTCATTGTTTTCATGTCATTGGTTAACAGATAATAAAAGAAAAAGAGTAGTTCTCTTCTGTTGAAGGAGAACTACTCTTTTTCTTTTATTGCAATTGAATGATTCTGTTTTTTAGTTCACACATCCATTATTTTAGTGTGAATTAGAATCAATTATTTAGTCATTTTAAATTCAACACGTCTGTTTTTTTGACGGCCTTCACGAGTTTCATTTGGTGCAATCGGATTGTGTTCTCCGTAACCTGTAATAATAACACTGGTTGCCGGTACATGTCTTGCCGTTAAATACAGTTTCACTGCGTTAGCACGTTTAACCGATAATGTCTGGTTATACTCTTCCGTTCCGATATAATCGGTGTAACCTGCAACACTTAATTTCACAGTAGCCGGATTATTTTTCAATGTAACAGCAATCTGATCCAACGTTGAAAATGAACTTCTGGTTAACTTATCAGAACCGAATTCAAATTCCACATTTTGATAGGAAGATGGAGTCACTTCTCCCTGATTATTGGTAGTAAGAACTACTATCTGGTCATTTAGTTTATTAATCTTATCGTTCAATGCAGCGTTTTCATCTTCTATTGCTTTCAAACGGTCCATAGTTTCAGTAGTATTATCTTTTACTATTTTTTCGATAATAACCGGTGCTGGTCTTGGATAATATTCACACATGGTGATATTACGGGCATGTTGTTTGTTCCCTGTAGCACCAAATTTAAATCTTAGTCCAATTGTTGCAGTAAGTGCTTCACAATTGCCTTTCGACCAATTAACGCCACCAAA
>Ga0302272_1000745_pt1 | contig 14836 bp, 15 predicted proteins | sample III_Bog_N1_2_FD_198772 | JGI IMG/M metagenome (GOLD analysis project Ga0302272, IMG submission 198772) | Peat permafrost microbial communities from Stordalen Mire near Abisko, Sweden - III_Bog_N1_2 | ecosystem: Environmental > Terrestrial > Soil > Wetlands > Peat | place: Sweden: Abisko...
TCGTTGCGATCATCAAGCGTATAGCGAATTTCGTTATATTTAACCGGCTTCATCAGTACTAGACCGTCAAGAATAGCCCTTATTTCAGAAATATAGTCCGCCACGGTATCATTAATTGTCAGAATTCTGACTTGCTCTGGGGCGGACCAGAAAGGAAACCAACCAGCAGTATGTTCAATTAGAACACTCAAAAAGCGCTCAATCGAACCAAGTAGCGCACAGTGAATCATCACTGGCACCTGCGGATTGCCTTCGTTGTCAGTATATTGCAGGCCAAAACGTCCCGGCTGGACAAAGTCCAACTGAATTGTCGCTAACTGATGTTCGCGACCAACCGCATCAGTGACCATAAAGTCGATTTTTGGACCATAAAAGGCCGCTTCGCCATCTTGCTCGAAGTATTCAATCTCGCTTTTTACAACTGCTTCCTTAAGTTGAGCCTGAGCCGACTTCCAGAGCTCAATTTCGCCCAAATAGGCATCGCTATCGTCACGATAAGACAAGCGAACCCGCAGTGGCATATTAATCGACGCGTACAGCTGACGCGCACTCATCAGTAAATTGTTAATTTCGTCACCAATCTGATCGGAACGACAAAAGACATGGCTATCGTCCTGCGTAAGTGAGCGAACACGGTTAAGCCCGCCCAGCTCACCAGTCCTTTCGTCACGATAGTCGGTAGTGGTTTCAAGAAAACGCACTGGTAAATCTCGATAGCTGCGTGGTTTAGCGGCATAAATTTGAGTATGATGAGGACAATTCATTGGTTTTAAGGCCATTTTGTCGTCAGTCACCTGACTGGTTACCAAAAACAGCTCTTCTCCAAACTTATCCCAATGTCCCGACGTTTTATATAAGTCCGTTTTTGTAATGTGTGGCGTCCAGACCTTTTCAAAACCATAACTCTGACGTAATTGGTTAGAATATTGGGCAAAAATATCACGCAAAATCGTACCACGTGGTGTAAATAAGGGTAACCCAACACCCACTAGTGGCGAAATTGTGTAAATATCAAGCTCTTTGCCTAAACGACGGTGATCGCGTAGTTTTGCTTGTTCTAGGCGCTCCATGTATTGGTCAAGTTCTTCCTGTGTGGCAAAGGCCACCCCGTAAAGACGCTGCATCTGTGGATTTGTCTCTTTACCGCGCCAATATGCCCCTGCAACACGTACTAATTTAAAGGCGCCGACATCCTTTGTGCTAGCCACGTGCGGACCGCGGCACAAATCGACAAAATTACCGTTTTTATAAAACGAGACATTCTCGACGGCCGACTCACCTTCTGCGGCCAATCCCAGCTCGTCTGCGTCAATATCCTTGGCAACTGTCGTACCAGATCGTTTTAGGTCATTAAGTAATTCTTCCTTATACGGTTGCTTATTCTCTTTTGCCCAGTCAATCGCCTGGTCAATCGGCATCTCAAGGCGCTCGAAGTTGTCGCCATAGTCAATAATACCGCGCATTTCCTTCTCTATTTTTGGAAAGTTGGCCTCTGATATTTTAATCTCGCCCAGGTCAATATCATAATAAAAGCCGTTATCAATCACAGGTCCAACGCCGAATTTTGCCTCTGGCCACAACCTTTGAACAGCGGCGGCGGTAATGTGCGCCAAACTGTGCCTCATTGCGTGTAGTTGATCGTCATCCATATTGTTTTATTTTATCACGAATCTTGCTCGGCGCCCCCGTATCTGGTAAACTACAGAGTAATTGGGTCCTTAGCTCATTTGGCTAGAGCGCCTCATTGACGTTGAGGAGGTGAGAGGTTCGAATCCTCTAGGACCCACCAAAATCGAAAGAAATGACTCACCATAACAGTGGTGAGTTTTTGTTTACCCACACTTCCATTAAGTTTTCCACGTGCCTATTTTGGATATATATATACAGCTTATATCACAGTATGAATATTGGCTGCATAGTTGTACTATTGACATTTAATTACGTTTATGCTAACATGTAGATATGGTCACAAAACAACAGATTCAACCACTACCTCCTATCTCGCAACTTGAACGCTTTAGCTTAGGTTTTGAGTACGATAAAACCTTCCAAGAAGTTAAACGCGATGTTCGTGTTCGTACATACGAATCCGCCTAAACACCCTATCTAGTTAATTAGCTAATACCCCGCTGCCTAGCAGCGGGGTATATTATTTTGGCGACAAGGTAATGTGGTTTTAAATTAGGCTATTTTAGTCTTTTTAGACCGCTTTAAATTCTTAGAACGCATCTTGGACTTTTTGACTGACTGGTGCGTAACCTTGTCTGTAACATCAAATTTATCAAGATACCGACCAAATAACAAACGTGTTTGCGCAGTAAAAGCCGCCATCGAGCTGTATCCAATAGATGTAACCGGCATCAGCACCCACTGCGCTACCATAAATAAGTTACGATGACGCCTGTAGCGCGCCGGACGAGGCGGTAGCATCTTGAGAGACAAGAATACCGTAATAAACAGTCCTATCATAGCTATTTGCTGAATGACACTGATTACCTCTGGCAACTGGTGGGCTACAGGGTCCCTGAAGGCTTGATCATTAATTAGTAGCGGTACCCAACCTCCAAACGCGACCAAAAGCGATACACTAGCCAGTGTGACATGTCCATCAACCAACCTGAGAAGCCGCGCTAGGCCTCCCAGCAGAGGAACCTTACGTTCACGCGTAAATATATGAGAAGCCACGTACGGGACATCTGAAGCCCCATAAGCCCATCGTCTGAGCTGAATGAACTGAGCTTTTAGGGTTTTTAGGTAAGTTCCCGCTAGAACAGCGTCCTGATAGATTGGCACATAGAGGGGTTGAACTGAATAATTACCGTTAAAATGGAAATAACTGCGCCAATACTGGTGACCATCTTCTACGATAGTGCGCGTACTCCAAAAATCCATTTCTACCAGGGCATCCATCGGTTGCGAATGCGAAGCAAAATTACGAAGTGTATGTGGGCGCATCGAGCTAATAATATTCCAAAACGAGTTACCAGTGGCAACTACGCGCATCGGCGCCGGAGCATCCCAAATATTGTTTAAAAACAATGAAATCGGTTGGTAAGACAAGTATTTACGGTCTTCATGGACAATATATTCATAAGTCACATAATCAAAATAAGTAGGATGAGGCCGATTATCGCTATCAAGAGTAGTAATAATAACATTTTCATAAGCAATCCCTTGTTCTGGTAGCCAATCTCGCAAAAAACGGCCAGCGTGTGTAATATTGCCACCCTTGCCTATTACCTCGCCCGCAATATCTTTGGGGTGCTGAATTAGTAGGAATGAATGGAATTTGCTGCCGTATTTCTTTTGAAGTCTTTCAACTGTCTGTTTAATAGCATCTCCGCCACGCTCTTCATAAGCAATCACTAGAATTAGTTTTGACTTGTCGTAGGTAGTATTAAGGATAGACTTTATAGTCGGCTCCAAAATATCAAATCCTTCGTTGTAGGTAGCGACGATGACGGCGTTATATAGCGCTGAAGGTTTTGGGAAATTATTAGGGTTAGAAGCTAATAAATCTAAGTTATTGATGTGATCGTGGGCGCCAAAAGCGTGTGATTTGTTGTGATGATGCCTATCAAGCGCGGATGCCGCATCTTCGAGATCGTTTAAGCGCATGCGCCAATCTACTTTTTGGGCCCTTTCAAGCTTGTTGTGACCACGAATTGTATGGTAAGCGATACCAGCCGCTTTAACGATTAAAGTTATGATGATTATCATAAGATATATCGCGGCAAGCAACGGACTAACTAATGATAAGATAATCAAAAGAATTATGGCGCCATAACTGATTAAAGCCGGTACCATTTCAAAGAAACGGTATTGACGAGTCCTTTTGCCGAGAGGTATTTCTAAATCAATCATGGTTTATTGTGGCGACCAAATATTTAGCACAGCATAGGTCGTCATCCAAGCAAAAACTACAATCGCCAAGCTTAACCACGTGAATAAGATAGCAATTTTGGGACCCTTAACTACCATAATTTTGACAGACAGGATTACATGCATGACCGCGACTACTATCCCAAACAGTCCGAACGTCAACAGATTGTACCACTGGCTACGGTAAAAGTGCGTAACTCCAAAGTCCGAATAATGCGAAACTAACTGCAACTCGCTTGGACGAATATTAATACCGACGTAAATGGCGAAGCTTACGGCAAGTAAAATCAAAAATCCGTTCAGTACGAGAAGATATCGATTGGCGATAAGTTGTGAAAATGAGTCTTGGATAATTTTTTTCATAGATTTATATATGGAGCCGCTGTCCGGATTTGAACCGGAGACCTACGCTTTACGAAAGCGCCGCTCTACCAGCTGAGCTACAGCGGCACGCCATGGATCATTTGGTTATTATATCATTCCTGGACACGAAAATAAACGACATCCTCCCCTGTTGCGCCAACAGTCAAAAACTGCTATCATACTTGGAGTTCACCCAACATACGGGCTCGTAGTGAAGGGGTTATCACGCCTCCCTGTCACGGAGGAGATCACCGGTTCAAATCCGGCCGAGCCCGCCACGAAGATACGTCACTAAATTTAAGTGGCGTTTTTTCGTGCCAGATTGTCTACAAAATCCCAGTTGACTACGTTCCACCAAGCTTTGACGTAATCGTCACGCTTGTTTTTATAATCTAAATAGTAAGCATGTTCCCAGATGTCCAAACCAAGAATTGGTGCCTTATCGCCGTTCATTAACGGGTTATCTTGATTAGCGGTTGTCAATATATCTAGATTAGGCTGCAGCCAAACCCAGCCGCTACCAAAAACTGCCAGCGCTTTTGTTGTAAATTCGTCGACAAAGGCTTGAAAACTGCCGTATTTTTCAATAATTTTAGCCTTCAATTCACCAGTCGGTTCGCCACCACCGTTCGGCGACATCCATTGCCAAAACATACTGTGATTATAATGGCCACCACCATGATTTCTAACTGCGTTGCGCAAAGCATCCGGTACCGAATTAAGATTAGTCAGCAAGTCTTCAAGGCTTTTACCTTGCAACTCTGGCGCGCTGGCAACCGCCGCGTTTAACTTATCGACGTAAGTTTGATGGTGCTTTGCGTGATGCAAATACATAATATCTTTGCTTATATATTTGTCTAGGGCATCATAGCTGTATGGAAGGTCTGGTAAACTGAACATATTACCTCCTTGTGATAATTATTTTTGTAAACTAACTTCTGCTTCTGGGAGCGAAATGTATTTGTTAACTTTGCCAGTTTTGTTAATTGTCTCTAGGTCTTTCTTGAATGAGCTGAGCGGAATTTGAATATATTCATAACTTACCTGAGCATCATTAATATCTAGTAAACGTACGAAATAGTAACCGTCGCCTGTTGTTGATTTTATAACATTAGATACTTCACCCTGTTTTAATTTGGTAACCGCATCTGCTAAACCACCGTCCTGGTTAGTTTTTGGTACCCAGCCAGACGCACCGTAGACAGCTTTGCTACCACCCACGGCTTGAACATTAGCGACAATTTCCTGAAAGCGACTACCGGCCGATTTAGCAAGTGGCGCAATAGTGTCTCGCAAAGTTGAGGCATCCTTGTCTACCGCATAAGCGACTTTTTGACGCAGTAATTTGTTTTTAGTCGCATAGCGATATTCATCTGGGCTCCAGTTGTAATAGTCCATCACGACGGCGTCATAAGTCTGTTGCGAGACTTCACCATCGCTTGATTGGCGCTGTAGTTTCAAAAACGATTCTAGTTCGGTGGCCGTGACCGTAATTTTTTCTTGCTTAGCCAGCTTCTGAGCATAGGCGTCAGCCACTGCGTCTTGCATGGCTTGTTGTTTCACCTGGTCCAATTGCCTTTTGCCATCATCACTTTTAAGATTAACTTGTTCCTTGTTCTGTAAATAATATGCCGAGCTACGATATTTCATCAAATAATCGCGATATGGTACCAATTGACCATCAACCGAAGCAACTGGCAAAGGCAGTACCCGACTAACTCGGTACATAAAAGTACTGGTATTTTGCATTGGATAAAGTTGCCACCAGCCAACAAAAGCCAACACAACGATAGCGGAAATACTAATAATAACAGCGTTAACGACTAGTCTATGACGAGCATACTGAACGGGATACTTAAAGCGCCGGCCACCCGCCAAAATTTTTTCGCGGTGCTCGGCAACAGTCTCGTTAGTAATACGAGATGGCGGTTCGTGATTTTGTCGACGAATTTTAACTAGTAACTTCTTCATAATCTCCTTGATTCTTAACAGCGTGATTGACGGCGTCTTGAAGTTTGTTATACGTGCTATCTGGGTGTTCGACTTGATGAATGACTAAATCACCCACGAAAGTCTGAATAACTATGGTTCCAAACTGAAATACCTCACCCGTAAACCCTGGTATATTATAGCTTATGTTTTGAATCTTGGACAGGCGCAGCTCGATAACATCTTTGCCGAACAGACTACGCTGTGTAACCTGTCGAATACGCTGATCTGTAACGATATATACCGTAAAATACCAAAGAATAAAGTGATAAAAGAATAATATTAGGCCTATAGCCAAACCAGCGACTGGCAGCCAAAATAGTTCCAAACTATTCCGCCAAATCAGCGGTGGAATTGATGTAATTGCGAGAGGAATTAATAAAAGGTAGAAACCTTTGCGCATCGCGATGATATGACGACGAAAAACAAACAATAGCTGTTCGTCGCTACGCTGACCGTCAAAATCGGTCCGTTCTTCTTGTTGGTCTGCTGTATCTTTATTCATATTTTTGGTACCCCGGGCAGGAGTCGAACCTACAACCTTATCCTTAGGACGGATCTGCTCTATCCAGTTGAGCTACCAGGGCCCATCCCCGCCTTTGTAATTGTAACATATAACAGAGGTAATTAACGAGTGAATTTTTCGTGAAGAACTTGGTAGCTACAAAGCTCTTCGTCCTTAAACCAGTGTCTAATTTCTTTTTCAGCATCATCAATGTCACCACTGGCATGAATCAAGTTTGGTACAGCTTTATTGCGAGTGTCAGCGTAACCAAAACTCATATGAGAATAGTCGCCACGAATTGTACCAGGGTTAGCCGATTTCGGTTCGGTAGGACCGATCAACTTACGCACCAAGGCCACCGCCTCAACACCCTCAAGGACCATAGCAATCACCGGACCTTCCATCATCATATTGACAGTCGAATTAAAAGTCTGTTCTCCGCGACGTGTCACCATTTTGCCAATCTCTTCGTAGTGCTTGAAGTAATGCTCCTTGTCAGGAGCTAACATCTTAGTAGCTACAATCTTCAGACCAACACGTTCAAATCTTGTGATAATTTCGCCCACCAATCCCCGCTGCAAAGTATCTGGCTTGAATAATATTAATGTCTTTTGAACTTCTTGATTTTCCATAAGGCTCCTTATATAAGCTTATTGTAACAAAAGTACTAATGCCAGAATAGCCGATAGTCCAATTCGGTACCAGCCAAATATGGCTAGGCTATGTGTTGATAAATAGCGCATCAAAAATCCAATCGCGATGATGCCAGTAATAAAAGCAACCAGATTTCCTAAAATAAGTGCCTGCATATTGGCCATCATGTAGTCGGTGTCTGATATAAAAATCTTTAATGTCACGCCAAACATTATTGGTAGCGATGCCAAAAAACTATATTCGGCTGATGAGGAAGGGCTTAGTCCAGCAAGGCGTCCAGTAATGATGGTCGAACCAGACCTTGATACTCCCGGGATAAGGGCTAGGATTTGTGCCAGGCCGATAATAATAGCACGCTTCTTGCCGAGTGATTCACCGTCCTTTACGGCTGAAGCCTTAGGTAATTTTTCTAGTACTACCATAATAAGGCCAACAACGGCCAAGCTAATCATGACAGTTATAAGGCTACCGAAAAAAGCTGATGATTCGATAAAATGAGCCGCAAAAAAGCCAACCAGCCCGGCCGGAATCGCCGTCAGGAGGATGTTTACAGCAAGTTGATACCTCTTATTAATCATCACGTCGCGCACAATGTCGCTAATTTTTTTACGAAAATAGACTAACAGGGCCAAAATTGTACCAATATTGATGAACTCTAGGTATAAATGGTTTGAAGCGCCCGAAAAAAAATTTTGTGCAATAACCAAATGACCAGAACTACTGATTGGTATAAACTCGGTTAGCCCCTGGATGGCCCCTAATATTATTATTTCTAGCGTATGCATTGTTTTCATTGTACCGACTTGAGACGTTTTAGGCTATGCTAATAGTATGTATATGTCCGAACTATTACTCGACTATATCGAACACCTAGAGGTTGAAGGCGGGCGTTCGGCGCGCACTGCCGAAAATTATACTTTATATCTAGAAAGGTTCGTTGAATTCACGGGTGATATACATGTTGATAAAATAACATCAGAAGTTGTACGCAAATATCGTCTCTGGCTGAACCGTTACAAGAATAACAACGATGATGAACTCGCAACAATCACGCAAAACTACCATCTAATCGCTTTGCGTGGTTTCCTGGGATATCTGGCAAAACGTGATATCACTAGCCTTTCGGCTAATAAAATTGAGCTACCAAAAACCGTTCGCAAACAAGTCACATTTTTGCACTATGACGAAGTTGAGCGTATTCTTGAACAAATCGATACCTCTACGGAAGTTGGTTTGCGCGACCGCGCCCTAATTGAACTACTTTTTTCTAGTGGCTTGCGAGTTTCCGAACTCGTCAATCTAAACCGTGACCATATTAATACTAAACGACGAGAGTTTATGGTGCGAGGAAAGGGCCAAAAAGACCGTCCGATTTTCCTCAGCGAAAGCGCGGCGAATCATGTCGATAATTATCTATATAAACGCCTCGATAACCTGCCTCCCCTGTTTCTAAGCTATAGCCGTAATAACATCGTCAACAACAGCGGAGATTATCGACGACTTACTGCCCGTAGCGTTCAACGCGTTATTAATAAGTACACACGCGCGGCTGGTATTACAAAGCATGTCAGTCCACATACTATGAGACATAGCTTCGCGACCGACCTACTTATGAACGGCGCTGACATTCGTAGCGTCCAAAGTATGCTGGGGCACAGCAATATTAGTACGACTCAGGTATACACGCACGTAACCGATCAGCATCTACGCGAAGTTTACGAAAAATTTCACAGTGAGACTTCAGACAAAGAATAGCTCTTGGTTACGGTGTGCAGTTATTTAAGTAGTCGGCCTCGTTGTCGGTGACTAAAAAGTTTTTACAGACACTAGATGTAGTCTGAACGGCAGCATCTGGATACGGAAAACCGGGGTCACCAAATTCGACGCGGGTTTGAACTCGACGAAATAAGTCATTGGCGCGGCCAGTTGAATCAATTTGAGGCTGAACGTTGTTAAACTGAACTAAGTTATTACCATTTTTCAAAGATACGCGAAAATTAGCTTTATTATATAAGGAGGTCAGTCGCAAAAAGGCCGTTCTGTCTCCGCCATTAACCGGCGTTGGCAAAATCAGCTGGGCGCGGCAAGCAAAACCACCACCAGATATATTGCCAGAACAAGAAATTGGTACTGGGCTACCCGTAGGTGTCTGCCTGGTATCCCGACCGGCCACAGTCTTTTCATCTACATTAGTATTAGCTGTTCCTTTAACCCCAACTGGATATAGGAATAAGGTATTAGCGTTGCTGCCAGTGGCACTATTATCGAAATCGGTTAATTTAAATCCGTTACCAAATTGCATAATCTGCGTCCTCATAATTGATGGCTTATCAACCAACCAACTTGACTGAGACAAAAGTGGCGTTCCTGTGGCCTTTAAATCAACCTGGCTTGGATCCTGCATGTCGCCCGCCGTATACCATTCAATCAATACCCGATCAAACGCGGACGTGCCAGTAAGAGGAATAATCCTTGAGTCGTTGGCCTGCAGCACGCCCTTGTAGTCGTCTGTGTTACGAGCGATTGTAACGCAAGTGTAAGCTTGGTCTAGACTCTGATCGCCGACGCTTTGTTGCACCATAACCTCACCATTTTGTGGCGTCGCTATACCCGTTAGGCTGACATTGCACTCACTAGAATCAATGTTGCTTCGCGCCGTATCACAAGCTGGACCAGCGCTGGAGCAAACAGACATATAGTTTAGTAGAGCCCTTTTAGCATCTTCAACCCCAGCCTGAGCCGAATCGTAAGCGCTTTGTGATAAATCAGAAGTTGTCGCCTGCTGCTGGTCACTTGTCATCAATTTTGCAAAGCTAATTGTAATAATCGTAATCAAGAGAGTCGCGAATATAACGACAAACAATGATACCGCGCCCTTCTGTTTATTTATTATATTATTTTTAATCACTTTCATAGTTTATTGTAATGCATTCACAGCCCTAACCACTATGTCGAACTGATTAATTGAACAATAATTTAGATCAGACGCGAGATCAGATGGTACCCGACACGAAGTTTGACCGGGCATCAAAGCCGCCTGGTCATTAGTACCAATAACATAAGATATACTGTACAGACTTTGGTTAGATTTCGCGTCAGTTGAGCTATTGGAAATCACAAAACTATGCATAGCTAAATCGCGATCACCCGACGCCAGCAATTCGACAGCGCCAGTCGAATCAATAGATTTAGTCGGTGTCGAACAGTACGAGCCAGCACTATCTGGAACTTTCACGAATCTTATCTTAGATGTTGAATTGCCATAAATATTACTATTGCTACCATTGGCTTTAGGGTCGCTCAAAGTTACACCATAATTCCAAACATAGCTATATTGTCCAACACATAAACGGCCGCCCCAAGACCTATCAACATATTTAGGTCCAGGAACCGCAAAGGGAGCCGACTGTGAAATGCCCCGTTTTAAGTCTGTTGATATTGTCCGGCCAGCTTGATTGACTTCTTTAATCGTTAGCCCCCGAGTATAAACATTGCTGATTTGAATAACCGTCATCGCAATTGCCAGTAGTAGCGCTGACACAAATGTCATCGCCAGCATTAACTCAATAAGCGTAAAGCCTTGTTTGCTATGGTTCATATAACCTCACAATCGTACCCAAGGTCATTGGAGTCGACAAACCTAAACTATCCCAGCAAGCGCGAATATGAAAATCAACATATTTATTTGAACTATCAGATTTTACCGCCTCGACCCACAAGCCTTCCGATGAAAATACCGGTGCCAACCTCAGCTGGGAATATGTTTGAACATTAGAAGTTATCGTTGTGCGAGCTTCTACCTTAACGGTTGCAGGATTAATAACGAAAGCCTTAGATGGTGGCGTACAATTGCCAAAAGTTGAGGCTTGAGTAATCTGATTCGCGATAATTTTTGGCCATTCCCCCGAAGGTTGCCCAGACACCGAATTTGGATATGCGGCCACATACGAATCGTGTATATATCGCAGAGTCTCAGCCTGTGCGTCCATCTGTTCACGTACTAAAGATATCTCAAGAGCCCGTTGACCAGTCGCCACGCCACTATTCATGATAGAAATGGCACCAACGGCTACCAGGCTAAAGACAGTTATAGCAAATAAAGCCTCGATTAGAGTATCGCCCTTTTGCATATTCTTGTCTTTAACTAACATTTACTGTCAAATCCCGGTAGATTTAAGTTGTTAGATCTAGTCTCGATATCATTTGCGCTGGTTGCATAAGCATTAATCGATATTGCCATATTATTTCCCGTAAATAACCCGTTCGAATCGACACAAACGGTTCTCTGCGATTGAGCATAGATACCGCCCGTTACACCGAGGCCAGCTACAATCACACTTTTTAGAGGCGTATTAACGTCGTCGGCAGTAAACGTATAAATTTCGCCACTTTGAGGCGAACGGATAATCAAAATTGAGATAGCCCGAGGTGTTGTAGGATTCCTGAATCCACCACCGCTAACTGGCCAGGAAATCTGGGCACCCCACTCCAACTGAGATGTCTCCGTACTAGATGGTAGCGTTGCCAGGTTATAAGATTTCATTAAATCTACTTCCGAAGAACCAGCTGGTACGCCCCCTTCGTGACCAATAACAGTACTTGTAGTAATCGTCGACTGATCAATGGTAATGTGTTTGCCCATGACAACACAGCTTGACTGACCTCGTGGCTTGGCATCACCAGAAGTACCGACATTAGCACTAGAATCACAGGATATATTTGTAGTCTGTGCCTGGTTTTGAACGTTAACCGTATCGGAATATTGTTTTTGTATTAATGACTTTAGCGAAGTAACGCTGTCATGGTAGCGCTGAATATTTATAGAAGCTCCAGTGCCAATTAAAACTGCGACGACTAGAGCCCCTGTAATAGCCAGGAAAAGCATGGTCTCGATAAGTGTAAAGCCTTGTTTATATGAGCTGCCCATTTAAACATAATTATAGCATAAGCGTTCGGTGGTTGAATCTATATCAACAGGCTGGACGTATACCAGTCAATCAAGAACACACCGACTAACTGTGCCAAAACTGCCCCAATGATTAAAAGTGGCCCAAAAGGTATGCGGGAATCACTTTTCAGTTTTTTTAACAGCATTAAAGGAATAACTATTAAGCAGCCGACTAAATTAGCCGCGAATAACGCCACGAACGCCAATCCCCAATCGGCCAGTAGCAGCGCCAAGCCTAAGCCGAGCTTTATATCGCCAAAACCTATCCAGCGACCTCGGGAAATTTTATAAATTAGATAGTATAATCCGCTTAGAATTACGACAGAACCAGCAAGACTCATTAAAGTATCTACTTTATTACTTGAGCTAATTATAACTGTGGTCGCGCTGACAATTCCCAGCCCAATAACCGAATAGTTAACCTTGTCTGGCAGCATAAACCATTTGATGTCATAAGCAAACATCATTGCTAAACCAACGCCAGATGCCAGCCATAGTATCAGGCGAGCTATTTCTAGGCCGTTGTCGAGTGTATATGGCCAGACCGCGTAAGATAAAACAAAGAATAAAGCCACGCCAAACTCAATTACAGGTTCTAGATAGCCAATTGGTTTATAGCAACTACGGCACTTACCTTTTAGAAAAATCCAGCTGACCAGCGGTATCAAGTCATACCATTTTAATTGATACGAGCAGTGCAAACACTGGGAACGGTCTTTCGATAATTTAGTCGACATTAGTTTTTTTAGACGATGATATTCATTTTTATCATAATCTTCGTTATTAGCCTTATCATCTGCCAACTCGTCTGCCCGTAGCCGCCAAATAGTCGCTCCGGCGAAACTACCCATACAAAGTCCAACTAGGGCTAGCCCTACATAAATTATAATATTTTCCATAAGCACTATCATATCAGTTGACGCTGTAAATCAAAAGAAGCGCCCAGTCGGACGCTTCTTGGATAATCTAAAATATGATTAGCTGTCTTGGCAAAAGTAGGCACCGCCACCAGATTCAAGTTTCGTAACGACCGTAAACTGTCTAGTCGTTCCGTCTTTAAGGACCTGCTCGGTTGCCGAGCTATCACCACAGGTAGTTTTTTGGGTTACCCATATTTCGCCATCTCCAGGCTTAATCGATTGAGCACCGGTTTTATTATTTACTGTACTTACAGTAGTATTCGAAGACACACTTGGGTTATAGGAGGTCAACTGATTGGCATCCGGAAAGAGGCCACGATTATTACTAGAATATGTCGTTACTGACGAAGCTACGCTGCTGACGTCGTTTTTGCGAGCCGTGTCACGCTGACTCTTCTGCAATGCTGGCAAAGCCGTAAATACCATCAGGAATATTAATCCAGCGATAGCCAGGACCAAAACAACCTCAATGATTGTAAATCCTTTTGTTTTTTGTTGAATGTTCATAGGAATTTTTTCCACCTTTCAAATGAACGTTATAATCTCTTATCAAGACGCTTATGTATATAGTAACCTATGCATATATGAATGTCTAGACATTTATACCGTTAACCAGTCCGTAAATTGGTAGCAAAATTGCCCCAACCATACCGCCGGCCACCACGGCCAAGACAACCATTAAGATAGGCTCTATTGACGTTGAGATGTTACGAATTTCTTCGTCCAGTTCTTCTTCGTAAACCTGAGCAACCTTGCCCATCATTTCATCAATTCGGCCCGACTGCTCACCAATCTTAATCATCTGAGGCACTAGCGGCAAAACGTAATCTTCGGGTTCCAAGGCCACAGACAGCGCTTTTCCTCCCTTAACTTTTTCAGCCGCTCTAATAATACTTTTTTCAAGAATCGTATTGTTAAGCGAAGTTCCAGTTATCCTTAACATGTCGAGCATACTAACCCCTGTACTTAAAAGAGTTTGCCCCGTACGGGTAAAGCGAGCCATGTATAATTTACGGAACATCTTACCGAATATCGGCATATTAAGCTTTAATGAATCCTTTAGCTTGATACCTGAATCGGTTTTTAAGTACTGAATAAGGAAATAAGCTATTATGCCGACAATCATTATTGCTAACCACCAGTAATTTGCTAAAAAGTTAGCCACGCTGACCATGATTTGCGTAATTAGCGGCAGTTCTTTTTTCAAATCCAGATAAAGCTTTTCAACCTGCGGCACAACTGTAAATAACATGAAGGCCATAACGCCCAAGATAACAACTAATACGATAATCGGGTAAGTCAGGGCACTTTTTATTTTGCTGGTTGTCGCGGCATCTTTTTCTTGTTGATTGGCGACACGCTGCAAAGATTCGTCAAGCGTACCGGATATTTCACCAGCCGATACTAAAGCAATAAAAACCGGGTCAAACACTCCTGGATGCTTGGAGAATGACTCGGACAGCGACTTACCGCCTTCAACAGAGGCCGTAATTTCTTGAATTATGGACTGTAGTTGTTTGTTCTGAGTTTGTTCAAGAACCGTATGTAAACTCTGCGATAAAGGCAAACCAGCGC
>Ga0302272_1000747_pt1 | contig 14817 bp, 10 predicted proteins | sample III_Bog_N1_2_FD_198772 | JGI IMG/M metagenome (GOLD analysis project Ga0302272, IMG submission 198772) | Peat permafrost microbial communities from Stordalen Mire near Abisko, Sweden - III_Bog_N1_2 | ecosystem: Environmental > Terrestrial > Soil > Wetlands > Peat | place: Sweden: Abisko...
CGGCCTACACTTAAGTTGCTCTCGCGGTTCCCCGCCCTCTTTGGCGCGTTGCGCCAGATTTCTTGTTTTGCCACCCATTTCGCCTTGTGAAACTCTTAATGCAGCCTTATGTTGCATGAGTAGTGCAATATAGAGTGGTTTTTCCTCGATACCCACAAAATATTGGGTTAATTGAGTTGACGCCCCTTGGTAAGGACAGTACAGTTTCACTGGTGCCATCCAAAGCACTCATGCGCCAGGAAAAAGCCGGTTAAAGTTCTACGCCCGATGAGGAGTCTAAGTTGCTCAAAATACAGAAGGTACAGATTCTAGGATTTAAGTCGTTTTGTGATCGAACCGAGCTCAAATTACAGGGCGATTGTGGGTCCGAACGGATGCGGCAAATCGAACATTTCCGACGCGATTTCCTGGGTCTTGGGCGAACAATCAGCGCGCTCTCTGCGCGGCGTCAATATGCAGGATGTAATTTTCGCGGGCACGCGTGAACGCAAGCCCTTGGGAATGGCGGAAGTCACACTGACGTTGGTTGATCCAGAGGTATACGGTTCCGCCAGTGAACCTGAGATTGAAATCCAAGACGAGCTTCCCGAGTCGGAGTGGGACGAGCCTTCCCTGCGCGCCGCATCAGCGACTGAGGCCGAGAACTACATTGAAGAGGTTCGCCCCGGGCAAGGCGACGAAGAAGCGCCCGAAGGTCACGCGGAACTTCCAGTTGAAACGGCAGCGACGCCAACACCCCAACAGGTAGTCCTGAAAATTCGGCGCAGGAAATTCAAGCGCGCGTTCAAGGCGGGTGAGATTGCGGTAACGCGGCGGCTGTTCCGGTCAGGCGAAAGCGAATACCTGCTAAACGGCAAGTTGTGCCGATTGCGCGACATCCAGGATATTTTCATGGGTACGGGCCTGGGGCCGGAGTCGTACGCAATCATCGAGCAGGGACGCATCGGGCAGATCCTCAGCAGCAAGCCGACCGACCGGCGCGCCATCATCGAAGAAGCCGCGGGCATCACCAAGTTCAAGACGCGCAAGCGGCTGGCGGAAGCCAGACTGGAAGACGCAAAACTAAACCTGGCGCGCATCAATGACATCTTCGACGAAGTGACGCGGCAAATGAATTCGCTGAAGCGCCAGGCCAGCAAGGCTGAGCGCTACGCCAAGCTGCGCGATGAAATGCGCGCCAAACTGCGGGTAGTGTTGTCGAGCAAGTTTACTCAGCTCGACACCGACGCGGCCACTCTGGAAGCGCAGCTTACGGAACTCGCCAACGAGCTCCACACAAAGGGCGAAGCCGTCCAGGCTATGGAGAGCGAACACGGCGAGCGCACTCAGCGCGGGTACGCTATTGAACGCGAGGGCAATGAAAACCGCGAACAGTTGAATTCGCTGGTAATGGAGATTGACCGCGCCGTGGCGCGGCGTCGCACCAACGAAGAGCGATGCGCGGAGTTGGATGCGCGCTCGGCCGGCGCACAGGCCGAGTTGGCTGGCACCGAAGAACAACTGGCGCGCCATCAGGAAGAGTTGCAAACGAATCGAAACATCCTGGACTCTGCTAATGCCGACGTAGCTGTGGCGCAGGAAGAATTGAAGCAGCGGCAGCAGGAGTCCAACAGCGCATCGGAAACGCTGATGGCGGTCGAGCGTGAACAGGAGCTGCGGCGCGCAGGGATCCTGCAATCGGTATCGGCGGCGTCAGCGGTGCGCAACCACATCACGCAGGCTGAAGAGCGCATTGCCGCGTTAGACCGCGAGTCGGTGCGGCTGGACGAAGAAACCAAAACCGCGCACCAGCAACTGGAAAGTTTCGGTGGTCAACGCGGACAGTTGGGCTTGGAGTTCGAATCGGCGTCGCAACGCGTGGCCGCATTGTCGGGCCAGATCGACGAGAACCGTCAGCGCCTGGACGAGACGCGCGCGGCTGAGACACATGCCAAGCAGCACCTCGATTCCCTGCGGGCGGAATACGCCGGCCTGATCGGCAAGAAGGGCTCGCTCGAAGCGGTGATTACAGAGCACGGCTACTCGACGGACTCAGTGCGCCGCTTGTTCAAGTCGGGCGCGATGAACGGTGGGCGCGCACCGGTGGGTGTGCTGGCGGATTTCCTCGAGGTTGAGGACCGCTATGAGCATGTGGTCGACGACTTCCTGCGCGATGAACTGAATTACATCGTGGTCAAATCCTGGGACGCCGCGGATGAAGGCCTGCGCCTGCTGAGCGGAGACGTGGATGGCCGGGCGACGTTCCTGGTGCATCCGGAGGATTCGCAAGCACGGTTCTCGTTTGCTGCTGAAGAAGTTGGCTATCACGGCATACAGCGCGACAGCGTTGTGCCATTGAAACACTGCATCCGAGTACTGGATGGCTTTGGGAAGTCGCTGGAAGTGATCCTGCCCAAGCTGGGTAACGGATATATCGTGCCTGATCCGGCGGTTGGGCGTGACCTGGCGCTGCAGAATCCGGACGCGTTCTTCCTTTCGCAATCGGGCGAATGCTTCCACAACGTAACTGTGACCGGCGGCAAGCAACGCAGCGAAGGTCCGTTGGCGATGAAGCGCGAGCTGCGCGAAGTGCTGCAGCAGGCGGCAGACGTCGAACGTTCGATGGCCTCAGAGCAAACGCGAGTGGCCGCACTCACCCGCGACATCGGCGAGCTGACGACTCTGCTCCAGCGCCTCGAAGACGAGAAGCGTGAAGCGGAGCGGCAAGCTATGACGTCAGGTCACACCTTGCAGCAACTCGACGGCGAGATGGTTCGCGTGCGCGAGCGCCTGGCGACCTACGAGCGCGAGCTGACCCGCCTGGTGGCGGAGTGCGGCGAGTGCGAGGTGAAGATTGCGGCAAATCGCACTGAGTTAATGGCGCACGAGGAACGGAGATCTGCGCTTGAAACCGAAGTGCAGACGGCCCAGAGCAGCCTTGACGAGTTGCGTCACCGGCGCGATGAAGCAGTGCAACATGCCAGCGATGCACGAGCTCACCTGGCGACGCTCGAAGAACGCCGTCGCGGTGCTCTGTCAACCGTCGTGCGCCTCGAAGCGATGGTCACCGAAGTCACGTCGCGGGTCGATAAACTCAAGGGACAGATTGAAGGCGCCGCCGCGGAGAAAGAACAACGCGAACAGGAAAACGCGCGCTTGGCCGAGCAGGAAGTTCAGTGGACTGTCGAGCGCCAGACGGCGCAGCAGCGCGACGGCGAGTTGCAGCAGGAATTGCAGGCTGTCCGCCAACGCCTCGCTGAACTGGAAGAAGCGCTAAAGATCGCCCGCCAAGCACTCGATGCAGCGCGCGACCGGCGAGGCGAACTGTCGGCCGAGCAGGCGCGGCTTCAGTCTGATGAGCAGCACATGGCAGAGACCTGCATTCAGGAGTTGAGCCAGCCGCGTGAAGAGTTGCTGGCCGACGAGACGCTGGTGCGCCTGACGGGCGAGGAACTGGCCAACGAAGAGACGCTCTACAAAGAGATGCGCACGCGGCTCGAAAACATGGGGCCGGTGAACATGATGGCCCTCGAGGAGTACCAGGAAACGTCGCAGCGCCACGAATTCCTCGAAACGCAACGTCAGGACCTGCTGCAGTCAATCGAGAACACGCTGAACACGATCAAAGAGATCGACGCCATCTCGCGGCAGAAGTTCGAAGAGGCGTTCGCGCGCATCAACGAGAATTTCTCGCAGACGTTCACTAAGCTGTTTGGTGGCGGGCAAGCCTTCATGCGACTTACCGACATGGAGAACGTGGCAGAAAGCGGCATCGACGTGGTGGCTTCGCCTCCCGGCAAGAAGTTACAGAACGTGCTGTTGCTCTCAGGCGGTGAAAAGGCGCTGACCGCGTTGTCTTTGCTGATGGGCATCTTCCAATATCAGCCGAGTCCGTTCTGCATCCTCGACGAAGTCGATGCCCCACTCGACGAAGCGAACGTCGGGCGTTTTACTAAACTGGTGCAGGAGATGAGCGGCCAGACGCAGTTCATCATCATCACACACAGCAAAAAGACCATGGGCATCGCTCCCATCATGTACGGGGTCACAATGCAGGAGCCTGGTGTGTCGAAGCTGGTGTCGGTGCGGTTCCACGAAGAACCGGCGCGGCTCTCCGCGTAGGTCAAGAGCTTCCGCAATAGGAGCAGAGCGCGGCCAACAAGCCGCGCTCTTGCTTTTTACCCGCCCGACACGGGTAGTGTGGCGTAGCCCACCTTACTTTCCTGCTGCGCTGGAGCTTGCCCCGAAGGTAATGGCGGTGTCGCTACCGCCGAAATCGATCTCCTGGATAGTTCGCCCTTGCGTGCTGAGAATCAGCTGATTCAGCGACACCTTCTTCTCGACGGGCTTGATCTGTCCCTGGGCGGTGGCAATTTCCTTCTTGCCCTGGATGAATTTCACGTCGGCAGTGCTTCCGTCGACGGTGTATTTTACGACGTAGGTTCCGGCTGGCAGTGTGGTGCCGTTGAGGTTGGCGTCCTGGCGGAGTGTGATGCTCTCAGTTTTCGACTTCGCGACTGCACTAACGGCAATGCCTAGCGCGAGCGCGAGTAGTGCGTACCGTACAAAAGTTCGGCTCATTGAAACATCTCCTTGTTTTGCATCCTGTCATGGGGATCTTTCGGCAGCGGCAGGCTGTCGCCTCACGCTGGCTGTGATTGCTACGCGAAAAGACTCTGGAAGTTCACAAAAGGGAGCGCCGGTTTCAACGCGCGCGCAACTGCATCCGGCATGGGATCCGGGGCGTTCCGCGGCACATCAATGTGTACCCGTCACAGCAGGGCACTGCTGGCACACTAATGCAGCGGGATGAACGTGACGAATTTCGCCACGAGTCGCGTCACTAAAGAGATGGGCGTGAGGTGGTGGAACCCGGTCGGTGTGTCGCTGCTATCCCCAACCCATACGCTTGCGCAAACTGGTCACATGCGCCGTGTGGTGCGCGGAGTGCCAGGCGTAGAGCCCCAACATGCGGTTCAGGTCGAGCACCCCGATCTCCGGGTGCCGCAGGGTGCGCGCGAAGTCCGAGGAGTCCATACCACGCAGAAGGACGACCCAACGGGTGTGTAGTGCGCTGAGAAGTTGGAGCGACACGTCCACAGGAGTCCCGGCCGTGTCGGCCAGCTTCGCCCACATGTCTTCCTTGTAGGTCTTGATTGTAGGCTCGTACTCGGTGAGCGCCAGCTTGAAGCGCATATAAGCATTGGCGTGGCTGTCAGGAACATGGTGCGCCAGTTGGCGTACCGTCCAGCCTTCCGGGCGATACGGCGTGTCGAGCTGCTCTGGTGACAGGTCCGCAACTGCGTTGTTGAAATACCGCGGTAGCTGATCGATGACTTCGATGTACTGGGCGCGGCGCTTGGCCATCTGCTCTTCGTTGTCCGGAGGAACCCACTCAAACTTGCCAACGGGATAGCGCAGATCTTCCATCATCATCTCCTGATTGCGGGCTGCATCACAATTCTTTACGTATGCTACTCAATCGAGCGAACCAAGTCAGACGGTAATAGTTCTACGGTGCATGAACCCGGCAGCATTTCTGGCTTCACGGCCGGCACATCTTTCGTGTCAATCGGCGTCACCGCACCCGGCTTCGCAGGCTTCTTCGACGGCGCCTTGCCTTTTGATGGCGGAGGCGCGGCTACGGTTCCGCAAGTCACGGTTCCGCGCCGCAGGGCACGCACTGACGATGGCCCAGGGAAAACGATTCCCAAGTCAGCGGCCTTCACGATCTCTGCAAGCGCCTTGATTTCGGCGTCACCGCTCACGAACTTCACCTGCTCGTTCTTGGTGGGAGACGCAAGTACGAAGAAGTCCCCAGTTCCCTTTCCGTTACCACCGATCTTGTGCACGCGCATCGCTGTCAATTCAGCAGCGGCCCTCTTGATCTGGCCGTCGAGATCTCCGGACACACCCAGGGCCGCAAGTCGCGCACGCGCATCCATACTTGGGGACTGTCCGGTAAGGGCGAACAGATAATAGCGGATTGCCTCGTCTTTGTTCCCGCGTTTCGCGGCAATGTCGCCGATGTGCAAAGCGATATCGCCGTTCCCCTTGGCATCCCACGAAGCGCGAATGTACTTCTCCGCGACGTCCAGGTTCCCGCGCTTGAATTCGACCCAGCCCTTCGTGTCCCAGATGTTGTAGAGAAGGTTGGCCGTGAAGAGATCCTGGGGACGAAGGTTGTCGAGGTTCACATCGCGCAACTGCGTTTCCACCGCGTTGATGGCGGCGTCTGCATATTGGCTCGCACGCTCCAACTGCACATCTTGCTCGGCCAGTGAGTAAGCGATGTTGTTCCACACGACGGCGGTCGGCGCCAGTGCGATGGCACGATCAAACGCCTCCATGCCCTTGTCGGTCTGGCCATTGGCGATGTATGCCTGTCCGAGCGAGATCTGCAGCAGCGGGTTCTTGTCTTGCAGCGACGCCGTTTTTTCCAGCTCAGGCACAGCCTCACTCCACCGCTTCTGCTTGCTGTAGAGCAACCCTAGGCTGCCATGCGCAGCAGCATCGAGCGGGCTGATTTCAATTGCCTTCTGGTACTGCACTATCGCCTCGTCGTACTTCTGCGAGCCTTCATACGCCAGGCCCAAATTGGTGTGCGCGTATTCGTCGTAGGCGTTGACGTCGATCTGCCTCTGGAAAGTGGCAGCCGCTTTTTGATATTGATTGTCGGCCAGATAGGCGCGGCCAAGATTGTTCCACAAACCTTTGTGCTTGGGATCGGCTTTCGCCACACGTTCGAACAACTCAATCGCTAATGTGAAGTTGTTGTTGTTCGCGGCCTGCGCTGCAGAATCAAACAGGTCGTCAGGCGACTGTCCGGCGCCCAGCCCGGCGGTGCCGGGCGCTTTGTTGTCGAGGTTGATCGTCTGCGCCTGGTCGGCTTCAACCGTGCGACGGAACGACGCATAGTCTTCGCGGCGCTCGAAAGGAATTTCCGCCATCGTAACCTTCATCTTGCGATTGGCGGAGAGTTGACCTGCATCGAACTTGTAGCTGGAGTGGTACTCGGCGTAATCGCGCTTCACGTCCACACCGATGGGCAGCCGCACCCCGTACTTGGCCGGGATACCGAGCTTGACCTCGACAGAAACTTCGTTGGAGCCGCCCAACTTGATGGGCTTGGGAGTCTTCGTATCTTCGTCCGGAGGCGGAGGAAGCTGGAAGCCCAGCACCGGCAAGGCCAACTTCGGATCCGAAGCAGACCAGTCGAAGTAGTTGCTCACCGCGAGGTCGAAGCCGATTTCAAAAGGCTTGTCGGTATTCGCGGGGTCACCCACGTTCAGGTTCGTAATTTCCCCGCCCTTCATCGCCGTGGAGCCCAGCATCATTTCAAACAGGTTCTTCCACCGGTTGTTGCTCACCTGCCGAATCGCGTAACGAAGCCCAAGTTCAGAGTCGCCGCGAGCTACATCGCTGAAATGCGCCGTGAGTTTGCCTGTCTCGTTCACGCTGCCGTCAATCCGGCTGCGGTCGTAGCTGGCAAACGGAAGGTTTGCAGGTGTGCGTACAAGGGCTGACGCCCCGTTCGGCGCGACCGCAAGCGCCTGCTTGTCACGCAGCGGGAATGACAACATTTGAAAGGGAGCGACACCGTTCGTGCTGTCGAGCCAGACTTCCTGACCATCGACGTTGACACGCGTAATGACGTGGTCGAATTGCGACGGCGACGGGATATCGGGGTCGAGTACATGCTGCGAACCGATCAGCACCGAGGTTGAATCGAATCCCTCAGCCGCCAGCAGTGCCCCCAGCAGCGTGTTTTTGTCCTTGCAATCGCCGTAACCGTTAGCCAACACTTCGGACGCGGCGTGTGGCTGATAGCGGCCTAAGCCGAACGACAGGCTGACATAGCGAAAATCCCGCGAGACGAAATCATAGAGAGCTTTCACCTTCTCCATGTTGCTCGTCTTGCCCTGCACAAGCTCGGCGGCCTTGGCCTTGATGGCATCGTTGGAAACGCGACGGTCTTTCTCCAGTCCGGCGTACCAGTCGCCCATCTGCTGCCAGCTCTCAAAGGTAGTCAGCTGCACTGAAGGCGGTTCGTCTTCGTCGCGTCTGCGGGCATTCCGTCCCTTTTTCTTGTCGGCTACTTCCTCATCCTCCAGGTGCGAGTGCTTCCAGCGATAGATGCGGCGGTCGCCCTCGTCGGTGACCTTGGGCTCGGCGCCGGGCTCGTTCTTCAGCTTCACCTGGCGCGACTTGGGGATGTTGATTTCCAACTGCTCATCGAGCACGATGCCGCGATCTCGAAAATCGTAGCTGGTCCAGAATTGTCCCGGAGTGAGCGGATTCACGATGTTACGGATGAACCGGTACTCCAGCACGTCGCCGGGCCGCAGCGCAGGCACGCTGATGTGCTTCTCGTGATAATCGGTGTACATCAGCGCGTTGGGGTAGGTTACGTCTTGAATGGCCGACTCTTGCGCAGTCACCACTGTGCCATCAGGCTTTATGACGCGGACGTAGGCGATTTCCAGCTTGTCGCTGAGTTGGCTGTAGCCGACCTTTAACTGCCCCAACGCTTGTACGCCGGCATCACTGTTGACCTTGACGCGGGCGTCGATCTGCTCGCGTCCCGTGCCGTCATTCTCGAAGCGAAACGACTCGGAAAGAAGTTCCGTAACGTAAGCCTGCTGCGAATAGTCGGCCGAAGGCTTCGCGGCCGGAGCGGGTGACTGGGCAAAAGCACAAGCAACAAGGACTGTAGAGAGGAGAGCGAGACGGAATGTGCGCATAGAAGTAGGTAAAGAATATGGTACGCGGGAACCGAAGGGATGGGAATTCGCTACCTTTACCTATTCTGGGGGATTACCAGCGTCCACGAACTCAGTCGGAGGCCACGGCCCTCCCAGGCGCAGCCGCACCCCTTCCGACGGCCCGGCACTGCGCAATGCCGCGATAAACTTTTCCCGGTCATCGCGCCCAACCAACGCATACCACACGTGCTTACGGCGATCTTGACGGGACCGCCAATCGCGCACGATGCCGGTAGTGACGGTCTTCAGCTTGCTATCGATAGCAGCAATTCGGGATTCCGACTCTTGCCGCCGCTTCAGATACTCCCGTCCGCTGACCGGTGTCGCAAGGTCGGAGCTTTGCTCATCAGCCCACGTCGCAGTCAGTTGATATTCAACCGTATCTGCCAGCCGCTCGAGCGCGCTGGCATAGTGGCTATGGTGTTCCGCGACGAGAACATCGATAGCTTCGGCACCGGAAACCACGGCTGGAAACGGAAACGAGATCGCGGTCGCGCGAATGGCGACATCCTTCAGCACCTGGCGAAACTTCTGCTCCGCGGGAACGCGCACCGGCGGCTCGAGCAGCGTCTCTGGATTCGCGATTTCACTCCAGTAAACGCGCAGGTCCGATGCCTCATGCGCACCAACTGGCTGGTCGGCGATGCCAGTGAGCCCGGAGATAGGCTCGGCATGATTCGGTGTGACGCAGTAGAGAAGACAGGCCAACTTTCAGCCTAACATTTCGCTTTTCGCTTGTCGCTTCGCGCAAATGAAAGACCCACTCAAGCCGGAAGCACGAGTGGGCCGATCTAACTATCCACTGTCTTGCTACCGCCGCGGGCCGCGTCCACGACCGCCACGGTCGCCACCGCGTCCGCCGCCCGGGCCACCCCGGCGAGGACCGCGATCGCCACCGCCAGCAGGCCTTGGCGGACGGCTACCTTCACGGTTGAAGTTCGGCTCGTCAGCAGATTCGTGTCCGCCTTCAAACGCCACCTGGCCGCCAGACTCCTCGGGAGCCTCGGTGCCTTCCGGCAGTTCCTCGCCACCCATCTTGGCGCGCTGCTCCTTCAGAATGGCCTTGCGCGACAATTTGATGCGGTTGCCTTCGACAGCCAACACCTTCACGAGGATCTGGTCGCCTTCCTTCAGTTCGTCGCGAACATCGTTGATGCGATGCTCGGCAACTTCGCTGATGTGCAGCAATCCATCAGTTCCCGGAATGATTTCCACGAACGCGCCGAAGTCCGCCAGCCGCGTCACTTTGCCGAGGTAGGTCTTCCCTACTTCGGCGGTGGCGGTGATGTCGGAAATCATCTGCAACGCCTTCGCCGCAGCTTCCTGGTCGCTCGACGAAACGTTCACCTTGCCGGTGTCGTCCACGTCGATCTTCACGCCCGTCTGTTCGATGATGCCGCGAATCACCTTGCCACCCGGCCCGATGAGGTCGCGAATCTTGTCAGTCGAAATCTGCACCGTGTAGAAGCGCGGCGCAAACTCGCTGATGTTGGTGCGCGACTCGCCAATCACCTCGGTCATCTTGTCGAGAATGTGCAACCGGCCATGCCGTGCCTGCTCCAGCGCTTCGCGCATGATCTGCGCCGTGATGCCCATCACCTTGATGTCCATCTGCAGCGCCGTAATGCCAGCACGCGTTCCGGCAACCTTAAAGTCCATATCGCCGTAGTGGTCTTCCGCGCCCGCGATGTCGCTCAGGATGGCATATTCATCGCCTTCCTTCACCAAACCCATCGCAACTCCGGCAACCGAAGCCTTCAACGGGACGCCTGCGTCCATCAAGCTGAGCGAACCGCCGCAAACCGTCGCCATCGACGACGAACCGTTTGACTCGAGAATGTCAGAAACCACGCGCATTGCGTACGGCCAATCGGTCTCATCAGGCAGAACTGCCGACAGAGCCCGCTCAGCGAGTGCGCCGTGACCGATTTCGCGACGACCCGCGCCACGCAGGAACGCCACCTCGCCCACCGAGAACGGCGGGAAGTTGTAATGCAGCATGAAGCGCTTCTTGGTTTCTCCCTCAAACGCTTCCAGCCGCTGCTTGTCTTCGCCGGTGCCCAGTGTGGTAGTAACCAGCGCCTGTGTCTCGCCGCGGGTGAATACCGCCGACCCGTGAGTGCGGGGCAGCACGCCGACTTCAACCCAGATATCGCGAATCTGGTCGAACTTGCGGCCATCCGGACGCCGCTTCTCTTTGATCACCTGCTCGCGAAAGATCTCCTCGCGCAGCAGGTCGAAATACTTGCCGGCTTTCTTGCGTCCTGCTTCGTCTTCTTCCGGAACCAATTCTTTTACTTCGGTCTTCAGCTTTTTGATGAGACCGTAGCTCTCGTTCTTCTGATACTTCTCGGTGTTGACCGCGTCCGTCAGCTTCGCACCGAACTTCGTGCGCAATCCGCCGAGGTACGCTTCGTCGGTGACCACCGGCTCAACCACTCGCTTCGCCTTGCCCACCTTCTTCGCGAGCTCGTTGATGGCGGCGCAAATCTTCTTGATCTCGGTGTGACCGAACTCGATGGCGTTGACTACCGTCTCTTCCGAGACCTCCTTCGCGCCCGACTCGATCATCACGATGCCGTCCAGGGTGCCGACGACCATCAGGTTCAACTGGCCCGCGCGCTGCTCGTCGTACGTCGGGTTGATCACGAACTCGCCATTCGCCTGCCCGACGCGCACCGCGCCAATTGGGCCGTGGAACGGAATGTCAGAGATAGTCAACGCAACCGACGCGCCGTTGATGCCGGCGACATCCGGGTCGTTCGTGCTGTCAGCCGAAAGCACCATGGCAATGACCTGAGTCTCGCAACGGAAGCCTTCCGGGAACAGCGGACGGATCGGACGGTCGATCTGGCGGCTGGTAAGAATCTCGCGCTCGCTCGGGCGTCCTTCGCGCTTGATGAATCCGCCCGGAATGCGGCCGGCGGCGTAGGTGTACTCGCGGTAGTCAACGGTGAGCGGAAAAAAGTCGATGCCCTCGCGGGGATCGGGGTTGGCGCAAGCTGTGGCGAGAACCGCGTTTTCGCCAATGCGCACTATGCACGATCCGTGTGCCTGCTTGGCATACTTGCCTGTTTCAAAGCGGATGGACTTACCACCGTGCAGATCTACTGTTACTTCGTGTACTTCTGGTTTCATTTATTTTCCTTCCGTGGAAAACGCAACCGATAAAGTCCCTGGCCCGCTGCGGCCCTGACTGTGAGTGGTCCTGCTGCTCGACGAAATGGAACGTACCGCGAGACAGGATCGATGCGGCAGCGGCATAGAGGGATTGGAGATCATGTCAGCCGAGAGGGGCTGGAACCGAGTGTGCGGGCGCACACCGCGCCCGTACCAGCTCGAACAAAATGGACTGTCCCGAAAGGCCACAACCCAATCGGGGTCCCCGGCCAGCGCACCATTGGCGATGGCGGGGAGTTTAACGACGCACAATACGCTTGAAAGCGGTATTTCAGTGGCTGGCCAGCTTACTTGCGGATGCCCAGTTTCTGAATGACGACCTTGTAGCGTTCGGGATCGGACTTTCTGAGGTAGTCCAGCAAGCTGCGACGCCTGCTAACCATCATGAGAAGACCGCGCCGGGAGGCATGGTCCTTCTTATGCGTCTTAAAATGCTCCGTCAGTTCACCAATCCGTGTGCTCAGGATCGCAATCTGGACTTCCGGCGAACCGGTATCCGTGTCGTGAGTACGGTACTGGTCAATCAGGGCGGTTTTTTTCTCTCGGGCTAACACTGCTTAGGGTGCGCTCCTACTCTGTTTTAGTCGTATGTTGTTACGTCATAAAGAATAACATGAGTCGGTGTATTTCGCGATGCTGTCTCCATTTACCAGCCAAGTTCATGGCGGCGAGGCCGTGGGCTTTACCCAACCCCGAAAATAGTGATGAAAGAAAACAGGATCACCGACGGCACACACACGACCATCGCGATGAGCCCGAGACCCCGAACCCATGAGCTGGCCCACTTTGCCCGAAAGGCTCGACGGCCGTAGATTGCTCCAAAGGCCAGGGGCAGCGTTATGAGGGCATCGAAGACTCGATTGTTCGTGAATCCGCTCGACATGCCCAGGCAAAATACAAGTACGGACAATGCAGGACAGAACAGCGCCACAGCTGCTGTCCGAACCGGATATAGCGTTTCCTGAGGCTCAATTTCGAGAAGCTGCGGAAGACGACTTCCCTTGACCCAAAGGGCAACAGTCAATGCAATAAGCCCTGCTAACGCTGCATATCCTGCAACCTCGGCCAGAGGTGACGCGTACCACACTCCCATGATCAACATCTACAGCCTCTGCTATTCATTCTTGTACCCGCCGCCCTTGTTACGCGCCTAAAATGCGTCGATGGGCTAACCACTTCCGGCCAGCCCACTCGGTGACTTAGGAAGGCGTCCGCCACCTAAGACCTTTAAACCGCGCAAAATCACGGTCCAGCGTAATCCACTCACAGCCCGCCTCAATCGCCAGTGCGGCAAACCAAGCGTCAGCCACAAGATTCCCTCGGGCGTCTGCATCAATGCACAGACTTGAAAATATCTCCCAATGCCGTGAACCCGGTTGGATAACCGCGCAATTAGGGTGCTGCAGGAGAAAATCACAGGCTCTCAGTGCATCGAGCACCGGAGTTGGTCGCGGAAAAACTCTCGGATGAGTTGCAATACGAGCCACCGCACTCAACACCTGCGGCGACATCCCAAAGCGACTATCCCCGCTTGTCACTTGGTTCAGCCAACTCCGGCAAAGTCCGTGCTCGCTGCCATCAGGATTGAAAGCTTGCAGCAGCACATTCACATCTGCAAGGATCATCGGCCTTCCATTTTGTCCAAAAGGTCGGCGGAATTGTTCAAGTCAATTCCCGGCATCACGCCACCCGTCGACTCGAAAATCGGTAACTCATACTTCTTTTTCGGACCTGGTTTCGGTCCCGCCAACACCACCTTCAGCCCTTCCTCAATCATCGAGGTCAGGGTGCGGCCGTCCTCCGCGGCTTTTTTCTTGGCCCGCCGCAGGAGCTCATCCGGGAGCAACACCGTAGTTCTCATATGTATATATGTATCTATTATGCATACATATGTCAACTCGCTTACAGCTATCGACGCCCTCAGCCCACCGTGCTCTAATTCTCCCGCGAGGATTCGTCCCCTATGCTCCGTCAGCACACTCTCCTGCTCGCCTTCGTTTTCGGTGTTGGCGCGTTCTTCTGCGCGGCTCAACAAGCGCCAACCGCCACTCCCGAAAAGGTCAGCGCTGCCCTCACCCAGCTCGATCCCTACATTCGCGCCACCCTAGCCAGCACCAAGGTTCCCGGAGTAGCGGTCGCCGTCATCTACAACGACCAGGTCCTACTTCTGCGCGGCTACGGCATTCGCAAGGTCGGCGATCCCGCGCCGGTCGATCCCGACACAGTTTTTGAAATTGCCTCGTTCTCCAAGCCCATCACGTCGACCATCCTCGCGTCGCTGGTCGGCGAAGGCAAAATCCATTGGGACGACAAAATCCTCGACCTCAATCCCAACTTCCAACTCTCAAATCCCGACACCACCAAACAAATCACAATCCGCGACTTTCTCTCGCACCGCAGCGGACTCGCCACCGAATCCGGCGACTTGCTCGAAGACCTCGGTTATTCCCGGCCTGACATTCTGTATCGCATGCGCTACCTGCCCCTGCCCGGCGTATTCCGCAAGTCATATGCGTATAGCAATTTCGGCTACACCACCGGAGCCATCGCCGCTGCGGTCAAGCTCGGCAAGCCCTGGGAAACGATTGCCGACAAGCAGCTCTACTCCCGCCTTGGTATGACATCCACCAGTTCGCGCTTCTCCGGCTACGAAGACCGCGCCAACAAGGCCGCGCTGCACGTCTTCCTCAACGGAGAGCCGGTCAATCGCTTCGTACGCGAAGCCGACGCCGAAGCTCCAGCCGGCGGAGTCTCCTCCAGCGCCCGCGACCTCGCCGAATGGGTTCGATTGCAGCTCAACAACGGAAAGTGGAATGGCAAACAGCTCATCGACGCGACCGCGCTCGATGAAACCCACAAGCCCGTGATCTGCACCAGCCCAATCGACCCTGCG
>Ga0302272_1000748_pt1 | contig 14803 bp, 8 predicted proteins | sample III_Bog_N1_2_FD_198772 | JGI IMG/M metagenome (GOLD analysis project Ga0302272, IMG submission 198772) | Peat permafrost microbial communities from Stordalen Mire near Abisko, Sweden - III_Bog_N1_2 | ecosystem: Environmental > Terrestrial > Soil > Wetlands > Peat | place: Sweden: Abisko...
ACGGCTACTGCAAGTAATAAAATCTACGATGGATTGACGACCGCCGCAGTTACACTGAGTGATAATCGTGTATCCGGCGATTTGTTGACAGTATCATATACTTCGGCTGTTTTCGCTGATAAGAATGTGGGGACGGGAAAGACCGTTACGGTAAGTGGGATTAGTATCTCCGGTACAGATGCTCAAAACTATACATTGGCAGGTACATCGACTACCACAACCGCTAATATCATAACTAGAACCCTAACGGTTACGGCTACTGCTTCTAATAAAACCTACGACGGTTCTACTACCGCCGCAGTTACACTAAGTGATGATCGTGTGTCTGGTGATTTGGTGACAGTATCATATACTTCGGCTGTTTTCGCCGATAAGAATGTGGGTACAGGAAAGACTGTAACGGTAAGCGGGATTACTATCTCCGGTGCAGATGCTGCTAACTATTCACTGACAGGTGCAACTGTGACAACATTGGCAGATATCACTAAACGTGCTATAACCATTACTGCTGATGCAAAGTCGAAAACTTATGGAGATGCCGATCCTGCCTTCACGGCTCAGGTAACGGCAGGAACTATTCAGGGTACAGATATAGCCAGCGGTTCGCTTACCCGGACTCTTGGTGAAAATGTAGGTAGCTATGCCATTACTCAGGGCAGCTATACCTATGGTAGCAACTATACTGAAACCTATATTTCTGCTAATCTGACCATCACTAAACGTGCGATCACCATTGCTGCTGACGCTAAGTCAAAAACCTATGGTGACTCAGATCCGATATTCACAGTTCAGATAATTTCTGGAACTATTCAGGGTACAGATGTAGCCAGCGGTTCGTTGAGCCGTATCTCTGGTGAAAATGTAGGCAGCTATGCCATTAGTCAGGGTACTTACACTTACGGCACCAACTATGTGGAAAGCTATGTTCCGTCTAATCTGACCATCACTCAACGTGCTATTACCATCGCTGCTGACGTAGAAAGTAAAATCTATGGCAATTCTGATCCCGCATTGACAGCCCAGGTCACGGTAGGCACTATTCATGGCACAGATTTGGCCAGCGGCTCACTGACGCGTGTTTCCGGTGAGAATGTAGGCAGCTATACCATCAATCAGGGTAGTTATAGCTACGGGAGCAACTATGTAGAAACTTATGTTTCTGCTAATCTAACCATCGCTAAACGTGCTATCACCATTAGTGCTGATGCCAAATCGAAAACTTATGGAGATGTCGATCCTACCTTCACCGCTCAGGTCACGGTAGGAACTATCCAGGGCACAGATGCAGCAAGCGGTTCACTGACCCGAATCTCCGGTGAGAATGTTGGCATCTATGCTATTAATCAGGGAACGTATACGTACGGTACTAACTATACGGAAACCTTTGTTCCTGCTAATCTGACCATCACTAAAATAGTCAATGTTATCACTTTTGCAGCAATAGCAACTAAAACCTATGGTGATGCAGCATTTACACTATCAGCTACGGCAAGCTCGGGACTAGCAGTGACCTATACCAGTGATAATATGGCAGTGGCCACAGTTTCAGGTAATACGATTACTGTTGTTGGAGCCGGTACTGCGCATATTATTGCCAGCCAGCCTGGCAATAACATTTACGCAGCTGCAGCCGATATAGCACAAACACTGATTGTGAATAAACGTAATATAACTATTAATGCTGATGCAAAATATAAAACCTATGGTGATGTTGATCCGGGCTTCACATCTCAGGTAATATCCGGATCAATTCAGGGTACTGATTTAGCTACAGGGGCATTGGTTCGTATGGCAGGTGAAAATGTGGGTGCGTATACTATTAATCAGGGTACTTATACTTATGGTAGTAATTATGCTGAAACTTTCGTTTCGGGTACTTTGACTATTACTCAACGTGCTATCACCATTACGGCTGATGCTAAGAGTAAAACTTATGGAGATGCCGATCCCGCATTCACAGTTCAGATAACTTCCGGAAGTATTCCTGGAACAGATGTAGTAAGTGGTTCGCTGACTCGGGCATCCGGTGAGAATACCGGGAGTTACACCATTAATCAGGGGAGTTATAGCTACGGGCCCAACTATGTAGAAATTTATGTTCCGGCTAATCTAACCATTGGTCAACGCTCTATTACCATTACCGCTGATGCAAAGAGCAAGACTTATGGAGATACTGATCCTGTATTGACGGCTCAGGTCACGGTAGGCACTATTCAGGGTACTGACGCAGCAAGTGGTTTGCTGACGCGTGTATCCGGTGAGAATGTAGGAGCATATGCTATAAATAAGAATACATATACTTATGGTGGTAATTACAATGAAACATTTGTCCCAGAGAACTTGACCATCACTCAACGTGCTATTACCATTACCGCTGATACAGAATCAAAAACTTATGGAGATGCCGATCCGGCATTAACAGCTAAGGTAACAGCCGGGACTATTCAGGGAACAGACGTTGTAACCGGTGAATTGGTGCGGCAATCAGGTGAAACTGTCGGTGTTTATGCTATCAATCAAGGAACTTATACTTACGGGAGTAATTATGCAGAGACCTTTGTTCCGGCAAGTTTTACAATCAATAGGCGTATCATTACCTTTACAATAACAAATGAATTAAGTGCTTGTGAAAATACCAATATAGAGATTGATTATACTATTCTGAAAGGAACTCCCATTCTTTATAAACTCACATTCGATGCAAGTGCAAATGCACAGGGAATTCAAAATGTTGCCTATACAAGTTTGCCTTCAACATCAACCGATGGCATAATTCCATTTAGCATTCCGAAAGGAGTATCATACGGAGTATATACCGGCACTTTACAGATGCAGGATCGATTGGGTGCTGAAAGTGATAGTTATCCGTTTCAATTTACGATAAATATGTCTTCGGATTATATTATTTCAAAATACGACGATGTGGTGGCTTTAGACAATAGCAGTAATATTTTCGCATCATATCAATGGTACAAAGACGGTTTAATTATAGATGGAGCTACTGAGCAGTTTTATAACGATCTAAGCGGATTGGTTGGGGTTTATTTTGCTAAAGTTACAACTGTCGACGGTAAAACATATATTACTTGTTCGAAGAAATTTGATATTCCTTTAAAAAAGAAGAGTGTCAGAGCATATCCCAGCTTGCTGGCATCAAATCAGGTTTGTACAGTCCAGGTAGATGGATTTAGTGAAAGCGAACTGCAAGGGGCTTCATTATCGGTTTATACTGCTCAGGGTATCTGTGTGTACCGGATTCCAAAAGTAGAAACACTGAATTCGTTGAGCTTGTCTGTCCCTCAGATTTATATTGGCCATATAACATTGAAAAGTGGAAAGGATTACGTCTTTAAAGTAATTGTTGCAAATTGATAATGATGGTTATACGGATTCTTGATTTGTTTTTTTACTAGCAACATAAGAAGAAAGAAGAAAATACGGAAATGAGAAAGCAAATTATAATAGGATTAATGTTGTTAGTAGGGCTAGTCTCGCGAGGGCAGGAGGGGATGCAGTATCTTTATTTCCATATTGGTGATGGGGTAAATAATCTCTCTTATAATCTTCAGAATGGTACGGAGAAAGGGCTGTCTGGTAATTCTATAGACGCAGGTTATAGTTTCTTTTTTTCTCCCAATTGGGGTTTTCAGGCCGGTTTTGGGCTCCAAACGTTTGGCGCACTTTCCACTCTCAATTATATATATAAAACTCCTGCTGTTGATACGGATGGAGACTCTTATGAACTTCGCATAAACTATAAAAACTGGAAAGAAAAGCAACGGGCATTGTTTATTGATATGCCTGTATCCATACAGTATCGGTATTGGATTGGAAAAGATTTAGGACTTGTAGACAAGAATAAATTGGCCCTTTTAGTTTCGCTGGGAGCTAAGGTTTCCATTCCTCTGAATGCTCACTATAAAACCACGGGAGGTGAAATTGTAACTACCGGGTATTTTAGTAAGTGGAATCTCGAATTAAAAGATATGCCGCAACATGGATTCTTAACCATTACGGATACGTACACAGGTAATGTGTTTTTAAAACCTTCGTATGTGGGGACTCTGGACTTTGGAATCCTTTATAACCTGAATGAAAGGCTGGATTTATATCTGGGAACTTATGTAAACTATGGACTGAATAATATATTAACTGCAGGCTCTAAAGAAGTATATCAGCCGGACGGAGTATACAATGGAACTTTAGCAAGTTCTCAAACCGATAACCTGAAACTGAAAGCGTTTGGACTAAAAGTCGGGGTGTTTCTACGCTTAGGCAAAACAAAATCAAGTTGTAAAAGCTGTTTTTAAATAAAGAGCAAATCTGAGTAACTTGTTTGTATTTTAGAAGCATTACTCCAAAAGGAAAAGGAAAACAATTATCGACAAGTGAAGGAAAAATATAAGGATATATTCAAATCATGAAGCAAAGTGTACTCATACAATCAAATAAATTTAGACAGTCGAACATAACAAAAATGCACCAATGCTTTCTATAAAAGGATCTGTTTTGCCATAATTATTACAGTTTAGTTACGAATAACATACTGATTTATTATAAAATAGATGGTTTTCCATACATGTTTCAATTATATAATAGTTTCGTAATCACTATGAAATATAATACCATTAAATTTACAACTTAATGGTATTATTACAATAATGACATTGATAAACTAATGGTATTAATATGATTCAAAACTACAAATTTTAAAAAAGTAATGGAAAAGAAAAAAACAGGAGTGATTAAGACACTCATTTTGGCTGTTGGAGTGTGTATTTCACTGTCGGCATGTACTGATTTCATGGGCAATACACAAGCTTCAAGCAGTGCTTCGGGAACTTCTACTTCAAGTGCTACTAATCAACTATCAGCCGAGGAACAAGCTCAAATTTTAGCAGATGCACAGACCACTGCCGACAATTTTGAACAGGCATGGGATGGCACTTCGTCGTCGGGCTCTAAAACGCCGGCTCAGGTAAAATCTGCTGATTCAACTAACGATGCTGTTTTAAGTTTTATGAAAAGTAAAATTCAGGTAACCAAACAGCATTCCGGCAGGTATCTGTCTAAATCAACTTCGCCCGATTCAATCAGCAGTATGAAAACTCAACTACTTGCCAACCTGAATGCATCTGTAGATTCGGCGTTTACAACGTCCTCAGACTATAAGGAGATAGTAAAAGCATTTTATAAATCGTATGTAGATATCTTTTCTTCTTATTATTCAACTGATTCATTACAATCTACCGGTTATAAAACAGCTGTTGACAATCTGATAAAGAGTACTAATAATATTGTTTTAAATAGCACAAGTCTTGGAAAAACTGAAGTAATTGATTTATTAAAAACTACTGCAACACTAAGTTCACTAGACACGAAAATGGTTGCTAGAATGACTTCGTCATCCAAACAAAATGCATCACCAATGCAAAAATCCTTTTGGGATGTTTTCAATCCGAGCACTTGGATCTCAGCTTTAGGTAAAGTTATTTCAGGAATATTTAGTGGAGATCCGCTTTCAGGTATGCTACAATTATACACAATGAGTTGCAAAGGTCTGGCAATTTCAACAGGTCTGGAAGTTGCTGATATGGTTAATTTAGGAGGAAGCTCTGTAATATCAAAAAGTATATATACGAAAACGTTTACTACTACTTCAAATGCTGGAACCGGTGTTAAAACATATCTGTTATACGGAAAAATCACTGATGGAGATGTGCGATCTCTTGCCAGTACAGCAGCTAAAACCTATCTTCATTCTCCTGGTTGGGATTCCCGAGATCAGGTAACAACCACTTTTGATTGTAGTTGTATGGGACCAGGTGCACGATTAGATCCGGGTCAGTGTATATACTCGGCAAACAGATCATATATGCTTAAAATGCAAGATGATGGAAACTTAGTTATCTATAAGATATTCTATTATTTGCCTAGTATTGCAATTGTCAATGGAAAGACTACGTTTGTATGCCTATATGCATATATGTCTGCTGTATGGTCTCCTCGTACTGATATACAATTGTCAGCAAATAGGAGTAAAGGTCCATTTTATGCCTATGTGAATGCAAACAATCGACTTATGGTTTGTAATAGCAATAATGCTTCAGTTTGGATTTCTCCTAATTATACCACTACCGCTAGTGGAAATCCCAATGGTTTTATAACATTAACGAATAATGGCTATTTATATGTGGTGAAAAATTCTAATACTTATGACGCAATATCTTATAGATAATAATTATAATACTTACTGCAGATTTACAGGTCAAGGAAGGAGAGATTTTATAGTCTCTCCTTTTTTTTCTGGAGGTGTAATTATACCATTTTAAATATTATCGTAATAAACGTATAAAAGAGTTGGGTATTCATTACTTGGTGATCTGTCCTATTTACAGAAAAGTCTATTAATATTTGGCAATTTCAAAAATAAAGCATACTTTTGCACTCAGAATAATTGCACGACACTACGAAGCCAAAAGTGACCAAAAAAGATGATGGTTAATTTGGGACTAATTCGTAACAGTTAAGCATGTGACGGTTGTAACATATTGATAAGTAGAAAAATAAGCGCACAGGTTCATTTACCTCAACGCTCACGAACAAAAAAGAGGTTCACTTTAAAGGTGAAACCTTTTTTTTGTTCTAACAAGTTAGGTTGTTAGTTTTCCTCGATGCGCATGCACGATTTTATGGATGCGCATCTATGCGTTCGTCGGTGCGCATCGACAAATTGATGGATGCGCATGCACGAAAGTGTATTTCTATAACACTAATTCTTTAAATAATTTTTCTACTTCTGAATCTAGGTTTTCGGCATATCCCGGGTGTGGGCGTGAAGTCTGAATGCAGGAACTACGCACGGCAGTAAGCCAGCGGAAACGTTCGGGGATGTCGAACTGAGCAATGACACCTCCTTGCTTGTGTCCACAGCAAATTTTCTCAAACGACAGCAACGTATTTTCAAGCAAATCGAGATCCAACTCGCTGGAAAAAGAATTCAACCGTTGCTTATCGAGCTTGTACAGCATGCGGATATACTTAGCCCGCTTAGAGAACAGGATAATGCCCACATTGATGAATTCTTCGCGCTCCACTTTGGGCAACACGCGAATGACGGCATATTCAAATAAGTGTTTTCCTTGCATGGAGAGCTTCGTTTAAAAAGTTAGCGGAGTTTTCTACTCTTCGGGATAAAAATTGATAATATACCTCGCGAATATCGTTAGCGGACAAACCTTCCTCTGCGTTGGTTGCCCATTCGTCGGGAATCATATTCACAACTTCACGAATAACATCCGGAGTGAGTAGTTGCCTGAATTCGGCGTCTACGATTTCCAGTTTATCGGCAAAAGGCAGAAGTACGTGATCTTTAATCAATGAGAACGGACTGAGTGCCTGTTTTTCCCAGTTTGTCCAGGTATGATGAAAATAAAGAGTCGCGCCGTGATCAATAAGCCACAAATCTTTGTGCCACATCAGCATGTTGGTATTGCGCACTGTACGATCAACATTAGTCAGAAAAGCATCCATCCACACAATTTGCGAAGCCTGTAATCCATCTACCTTAGTAGTGATAGGGTCGAAGGTTAGTGCTCCCGATAGAAAATGCAGCCCCAGATTCAATCCGCGACTACTCTGCAACAGATCCTGAATTTCTTCATCACCCTCGGTTTGTCCGAAAGCTTCGTCGAGTTGTACAAAAACCAGTTCGGGTATACGCAGATGCAATAACTTGGCCACTACTCCGCCAATTAATTCCGAGATAAGCGCTTTGGCTCCATGTCCGGCTCCACGAAATTTGACTACATAATTGAAGCCGTCATCAGCTTCGGCCAATGCGGGCAACGATCCTCCTTCACGCAAAGGAGTGATATAGCGGGTTACATTTACAGTACGCAAATCCATATTTTTCTTTACAAATTTATGCTTTATTTCTATATACACATGAAGACAGCCAGTAATCGTCTCAATATAAATGACATGAATTTTAGATATTCAATATCAAAATTTAAGCATCAGTCCTTAATTCACATTGACACTGCAATTATAAACTATATAATATCAACTCAATTTTGCCATTTTTAAATTACTATGGTCCATAAACAATATAACTTAAGTTTATTTCCTTTTATTATTCCCAGATAAGCATCAGCCCCGCCTACTCCAGGATGTTCAAGTCTAAAATACACCCTATCTTTATTATATATAGCTATTAAAAAAATATCACCTGCTGAATATATTTTTGATAAAGCAGAAATGAATGAATTTCTGTCATCGGCAACCAAACTTTTTGCATTTACATATTTTTTATTCAAAGTAATCAAATTGTCATTATTCCATGAAAGGAATTTGGCTTCTGCTAATACTTTTTTATATTGTTCATATTTAGAGTTATTTTTAAAATTCGGATTTTCTTTTCTTTCTAATTTTATCAACTTTGAAACTTGCATTGTATCGACATACAAGATCTGAGAAGGATTTATGACTCCATACAATTCGGATATGCCTTTTGATTCTGCTAATTCAATCAAATTAGTCACAGACCATGTTCTATGCAGCTCATAAATTAATGGTTTCGTATTCTTTGGTTGACTAAAAGAAATGGTTGAAATAGACCAAATAACCAATAAGATAGTACTTTTCTTCATGCTAGATTAAAGTTTGAATTTATTCTTTATTATACCGCAAACGTCTTTTTTGCTTTCATTATCTCATTGGTATCCGTGGGCTTCACCACCGATTATTTATATCTACTCCCGTCGCAAGATCATTGTATTTTCTACAATACTATTTTTTTCTGGCTTTCAATTCTTTTAAGCCCCTTAAGGGGTTTGGGGTCATTATCCTCTAAAGAGCACTCTAAACGCTTCTTCCACCTTCTTGACCTGTACCAATTCAATATTGAGTTTGGCACTGTTGATGCTTTTCAGGTTGATTTCCGGGATAATCATTTTGCGGAATCCCAACTTTTCGGCTTCCAGTATGCGTTGTTCCATCCGGTTAATGGGGCGTATCTCGCCCGAAAGACCGACTTCGCCAGCCATACAAAGCTGTTTTTCAATAGAGAGATCCATGTTTGACGACAAAATTGCCGAGATCACTGCCAGATCAATAGCCGGATCGTTTACCTTGATGCCGCCGGCAATATTAAGGAACACATCTTTCTGCGCTATTTTGAATCCGGCGCGTTTTTCGAGCACGGCAAGCAGCATGTTGAGTCGACGCAGGTCGAAACCGGTGCTGGAACGTTGAGGTGTGCCGTATGCCGCCGAGCTCACAAGTGCCTGAACCTCGATGAGGAACGGGCGAATACCTTCGATGGCCGAGGCAATGGCTACACCGCTGAGTCCTTCGTGATTTTGCGACAGCAGCAGTTCCGACGGATTACTCACTTCGCGCAGCCCGTTTTGTTGCATCTCAAAAATCCCGAGCTCCGACGTACTTCCGAAACGGTTTTTTATCGGACGAAGAATGCGGTACATATAGTGTTGATCGCCTTCGAACTGGAGTACGGTATCTACAATATGTTCCAATACTTTGGGGCCGGCAATGCTACCTTCTTTGTTGATATGACCGATAAGCAATACGGGCGTGGCAGTGGTTTTACAAAACTTCAGCAGGTTGGCGGTACATTCACGCACTTGCGATACCGAGCCGGGCGACGACTCGATCAGCTCCGTAGAGATGGTCTGAATGGAGTCAACAATCACCACATCGGGCTGAATATTCTGGATATGTACAAATATTTGTTCGAGCGATGTTTCGCTCACAATATAGCAGTCGGGATTATCAAATTTCAACCGTTCGGCACGAAGCTTGAGTTGCTTCACACTTTCTTCGCCCGAAATATACAGCGTTCGTTTTCCTTTCAGGTTCAGCACTACCTGCAACACTAATGTGGACTTACCAATACCCGGTTCACCGCCAATCAGGACTAACGAACCAGGTACTAATCCGCCTCCCAGCACCCGGTTCAGCTCATTGCAACTGGTGTCGATGCGGCTTTCTTCGGATGTTTCCACATCCGAAATGAGTATCGGTTTTTGCTTGGCAATTTCAACTCCGCCTACGTGAAATTTTGGTGTGGTATCTTTGCTGATTACTTCCTCAACATAACTGTTCCACTCACCACACGACGGGCATTTGCCTATCCACTTCGGGGAGTCGGCACCACAATTTTGACAAACGTAAACGGATTTGGTTTTGGCCATAATATTGCTATGATAATGCTTTTGCTATGATACTGTGCTTAGACCAAAATGATATTTTATGGCCTGAAACCTTAGAATTACAAAAGTATAAAAAAATATCATTGCGGCATTATGGTAGGGTGCCGATAAATAATCAATATGCGGTAGCTCGTTTGAAATCATGTAGCCACTAGTTGGGATGAGCGAATGGATGAAATCAAGTTAGATAAAGAGAGAGAGATAAATAAATGTTTAGCCAAATATGGAAATACAAATGACACAACACAGTTCGTTAGATGACGCTTTTAATGGAAATTAGTTTTATACCGAAATCATGTTACAATTTTATAAATAAATACCCATAATTGGTGATTGCCATTGCTGTGAGCTGCGGCTAACTTGCGGCCTCAATTAAACAAACAAGAAGATGAACAAAACAAAAGCAATTTACCTTTATCTATTTTTTTTAATAGCCACATTTTCAACAGAAGCAGCTACTGTAAAAGGGCTTGTCATAGATAGTAAAAATAAAACAATTCCAGGTGTTTCTATCTATATAAAATCGATACAGAAGGGAGCTGTAACCATTATGGACGGCAGTTACTCTCTTTCCGGATTGTCGGGCGGAAGTTATAGCATCCGGTTTAGCTTTGTAGGATTTCAGTCGGAAGAGCACACTGTGATTTTAGAAAATAAAACAGTTTTAGATTTGAATGTTCAATTGAAAGAAGAGACAAATTCGCTTGATGAGATTGTGGTGTCGGCAGGCAGGGTGCCAGAACGATTATCGTCCATACCTGCATCGGTTACTTTAATCAAGTCGGGCGATTTGGATGAGCTTGGTAAGTCTACTTCTAACATGAATGAAATGTTGGAACTGAAAGTTCCGGGCATGGCTTCTCAGTCGGGCAGTTTCTCTAACTGGGGACAAACATTACGCGGACGTAAGATATTGACTATGATAGATGGTGTTCCGTTGTCAACCCCACTAAGAAATGGTCAGGTAGACATGAAAACCGTCAATGCAAATGATTTGGAGCGGGTAGAAGTGCTTAAAGGGGCTTCTTCTATTTACGGAAACGGAGGTGATGGAGGTTATATTAACTACATCACCAAGATGCCTGAGAAAGGAAAGAAAATTTCGGGTACTACCGACCTGTGGGGTACTCTGAATTTAGCTAAATCGAAAGAATCTTTGGGTGGTGGACTTTATCAGTCGCTGAGTGGCACTTCAGGTAAGATTGGTTATGTTGGAAGTTTTAGTTATGAGAAAACAGGGAATAAATATGATGCACATGGAGTTCCGGTTTTACCAACTTATGGTTTAGACAATACTAAAATCATTTCAACATTTGGAAAAATTAATTATCAATTATCGGACAAACAACAGTTGAGCTTATCGGCCAATTATTATAAGTCGAAACAAGAAACTCCTTTTGAACCGGTGTTGTCTACTTTAACCGTTTTGAATGCAGCCGGAGATTATGTGCTTACTCCGGGCTATGGTAAGCCCAAATCGGCTAACTATCCGGAGTCACCTACCGGAGCATCTTCGTTCAACACGGTGCTGAAGTATAATTTGGATAAGCTTTTTGGTGGTACAACATCTTTTTCTGCTGATGCTTATTATCAAAAGTCCCGAAATATATTCTTTTACTCAACCAGTTTTCAAAATGGTGGGCAGTCGGTAATTAATTCGGAAAAAATAGGAGTCAGACCTGGTTTTAATACTGTTTTGAAGCTGTCGGAAACCAGTTTTTCTTTTATTTATGGTGTAGATGCATTGAAAGACAAAACCAATCAGGCTTTACTTGATGGGCGGATGTGGATACCAGACATTAAATTGCAAAGTGTGGCTCCTTATTTTCAGACTAACATAAAAATAGATAATCTGTTTAATATAAAAGCCGGTGTGCGGTACGATGATATGCGATTGCATATAAATGATTACAGCACGTTGCCTTATTCAGCAAAACAAGATGGCAATTTTACTTCGGCTGTGGCTGTGAAAGGAGGTAAAATGCAGTTTGATAACCTGGCTTTTAATATAGGACTGAGGTATGTAGAGAGCGAAAAATTTATTCCGTATGTGAATTACTCTCAAAGTTTTTCGCTACCCGACATGGGTAGTATCCTCCGTAGTACGGATAATCCCAATATTGTAAGTAGTGTAGATGTGGAGGCAGCTGTTACCAACAATTATGAAGTTGGTTTCTTGGTTTACCTGAAAAATATAAAAATAGAAGCTGTAGGGTATTACAGCAGCTCTAATATTGGCACCGGACTAACTTTTAATGATGCAAAGAATCGTTTTGAGCCTTCACTCACTCCTCAGAAGATATTTGGTGGAGAGTTCTCTGTGGACGGCAAATTCTGTAATAATAAATTATTGCTGGGTAGTTCTTTTTCATGGGTTGAAGGGCTGAAGTATGTGGGTACGAATAAAAACTCTTTTGTTTATGTGGCTGGTGATGTTATTGCATCGCCCAAACTAACCGGATATGCTTCTTATCGGTTTACTTCCAAGCTGTCGTCAAATGTGAGTGTAGTGTATACCGGTGACCGCAACCGATTTGCACCTATTCTGAATAAAAATAATGTTTGGGTATACAACAGTGGAGAGGCTCCGGTGAAAGGATATGCTGTGGTTAATATGTCTGTATCTTACGATTTATTGTCTAATTTGGGCATCTCGTTAGCCGTAAATAATCTTTTGAATAATTATTACTTGCCGGCTCGTTCGCAATGGGCTGCACCGCTCGGTAGTCAGACTTCTGTGGCCGAAGGTGCTAATGCCCGGTTGTCTTTAAAGTATAGTTTTTAATTATAACTGGTTTGTGGTATATTCTTCGTTTTAATCAATCTGTATTTTATTGTTCAATGAAAGAGTAATTATGCAAAAAAGGTGGAATCATTTTGTTGATTCCACCTTTTTTGCGGTTGTATTTCACTGCTTGTATGTATGAGTAAAGCCGATAGTGCTGCTTGTCTTGTCAGTAAGATTGATAACTCAGGACTTTTATCAGAGTTCTTTTTTTCGCCAGTTTCCTTTTAGCAGATACCAGTAGCCCAGTCCGCCTATAATGCTCCAGTACACAAATTCCGACATCCACACCACGGCTACGTGACTGGGGTGTATGATGGTGGTATAATATACGTAACTGAGATAAAAGAACAGGGTCAGGAACTCGATGGCAAAGGCTGTGCGGGTATTTCCGGTGCCTGAGATGCCATTGAATATGATGTTACCCACGGCGCAGAATATCATGGCTACCGATACCACGCGCATGACGGGTACGCAGGCTGCTATGAGGTCGGGGTTGTCGGTGTAGATGCGTGCAAACAGTTGCGGAAACAAAAATGTGAGTGCCAACACGGGTATTACCAGCAGTAAGGCTATGCCCACCACGCGTTTGATAAAAGGCAGTACTTCTTCTTTTCGGCCTGCCCCGATGAGGTTGCTCACCAGTGTGTTTACGGTGGTAGAAAGTGCAGATCCGGGAATCATAAGCAGGGTGTAGAGGCTGCGACCTATATTGGTAACGGCCAGCGGACGTTCGCCCATGCGTTCGATAAAGATAAAGAACATAAACCAGGTGGATATGGAAATAAAATACTGGAACATGATGAAGATGGACAGATCCAGAATAGATAAAATGGTTTTGAGTTCTACTTTTCGGAATTCAAACAGACCGTATAGTTTCATGTCGGTGCGATAGACGGTGTGCCAGATGAGATAAAGCAGGGTAACTACCTCGGCAATGACCGATGAGATGCCTGCGCCTTCGATGCCGAGACGTGGAAAGCCAAAGTTTCCAAAAATAAGCAGGTAATCGAACACAATATTGGTGATGGCCATCAGCACAGCCGACACGGTGAGCACCCGGGTTTGGGTGATGCCCACATATAGTCCGCGGAAAATGACGTTGATAAACGAAAAGAAGAAACCGTAGATGCGCCAGTCAAGATAAGCAATGGATGCGTTGTATACGTGCTCCGAACTGACCAGCAGTTTCATGATGTGTGGAACGCCTTTGACCGAAAAACCAAAAATGACAAGGCTTATCAGGAAATTGAACAGTAATCCGTTGTTGAAAATAGGTCCTATCTGCGAAAAATTCTTTTCGCCGTTGCGGCGGCCTATCAATATCTGTACTCCCTGGCTAAATCCGAAGCCAATCATATAGATGGCAAAGTAAAATACTCCACCTATGGCCGATGCGCCCAGTTCCACTTCGCCCACACGACCCAGAAAAGCCGTGTTAGTGACGTTGATAAGGTTTTGCGCCAGCAGAGTAAGAAAAATAGGATAGGTGATGTTGAATAGGTTTTTATTCGAAGTCATATAAGCTACAGGGTTTAGAGAAACAGGAGTTGGAATGTTTTGCAAAGGTAATAAAAATTCAAGTTTGATACATATTTTAATGTCTGTCGTTTTGAAACAGTTGTTTGAAACAGATGTTCATTGGCTGTGATTCTTTTTCGTTCGGATGTAGTCAGTTTGTGTTGCTGTTTATCCGGCTTTTGGTATTATATTTGCGTTCCGTTGATCAAAATTATAAACTTTTTGGCTGTATGAAAAAAAGTATTGCTTTTATTGTTTTTGCTAC
>Ga0302272_1000750_pt1 | contig 14781 bp, 10 predicted proteins | sample III_Bog_N1_2_FD_198772 | JGI IMG/M metagenome (GOLD analysis project Ga0302272, IMG submission 198772) | Peat permafrost microbial communities from Stordalen Mire near Abisko, Sweden - III_Bog_N1_2 | ecosystem: Environmental > Terrestrial > Soil > Wetlands > Peat | place: Sweden: Abisko...
GTAAAGCGAGCAGCAATATTGTGCTCGTGGCGGCTTACCTTATCGAGTAACACACAAAACTCGACATCGATTGCACCCTTGTCGCGCAAGGCTTGCGAAACTTTATTCAAGGTACGACCAGTGTCTAAAATGTCGTCGACCAACAGCACACGACGGCCGTGCAAGTCAATTTTTTCAAGGCCTTCGAGCTCTACTACCCCGCTCGATTGCGCCGCTTTCCCATAACTCGATGCCTTTAAAAATGCAATGTCTTTGGGCTCTGCGAATTGCCGAGCAAGGTCTGCTATGAAAATGAACACACCGTTCATTAATCCAACGATCACAAAATCATCGCAGCCATAAAAAGCATGAATCTCTTGTGCAATCTTTTCTACCCGCTCAGCAATCGTTGCACGCGTAAGCAAAGGCTTTGCAGATAATTTTCCCAACACGTTAGCTCTCGATCTTTGGCAATGCGAAATTCAACCACTGGAACATGGGGCGAAGCGGCTGGAACGAGGTTGCTGGGTTCTCCAAGAACGCCTTGTATGCAGGATAAGCGAGGTTTTCTAGGCTCGTCTTATCGATGTCTACATGAATCCAATCCGCAAGGGTAATGAGTCCGGTAATCTGCCCCACCGTCTCGTTGTCATGCTGCTCGGATGCATGCAGCAGTAAGGTGCGAATGCGATTGTGAAACCGTTCACCTAGGCCTGCAAACGAAAGATGAATCCCTAATGTCTTGACTTCATCCACAAGCTCTTTGCCATGGGAGAGTAAGTCAGGGGTCACGAGCTCAAGGGAGCGTAAGGCTACGCGGTGAATCTCGGTATTTAAAAGCACCGCAAGGCTTTCGCGAATGGCCCCAGGCAAGCTTCCCGAAGTGTCGGCAAGGCAATCAAGACTAAGCGAATAGCGACGTGCAAAGTCGCGAAAATCTTCGGCGACGCGCTTTAGATTGCGGTCTGCAGCGAGCAAGTTGATGCGTTGCAACGAGTCGTTAAATAGATCCTTAACGCGCATGTGCAAAGCCTTGGGAACAGCACGCGTAATCGCTTCAATGCTTCGCGTGTTGTCCACTGGAAATTTTACACGGCTTGCGGCATCGGGGCCTTCCATAATAAACAAATGCGTTCGCTCTAACGAGTCATTCACGACCAGTACAGCTGCATCGTGGCGCTCTTGCGTTTCAGTCAACTCCAGGTGGAATTGGTATAGCGACTGACTTTCTGCACTTTGATGCGAAAGGATATGCACCTTACAAGAATCTAAGTCGAAGGAGTGTGGCGCATCGAGTTGCATGTGCAAACGCGCAGCGGCCTCGCCCAACAAACGAAGCCATGCGGGCACCTGTTGGCGCACATCGGCCACAAAAATTTCTGCGCCATTGCGCTTCGATTCATTGCCCTTTGCGCGAGCTAAAATTCCAAGCGTTTCCGATTCAAGAGAATTTCCCCAAAGATGGAAGCGCTGCAGCAGCTCAATTGCGCGTAGGGCGTAACGCAGATTCTGAATAGGCTCAATGCCTTCGATGTCGTTAAAAAACCAACCGCAACTGGTAAAACTAAACAGGCAAAATTTCTGAATTTCAAGGAGCGCTAGAGCATCAGCTTGATCTTCGGAAGATTCCAAATTGCTTAGGTAACGCGCTAAAAATGCTTGTCGATTTTGTGGATCGTTTGGATGTAATAGCACATCGATATATGCATTGCGCACAGCCCAAGGATCTGTTGAGGTAAGGCGGGAAAGCTCGGCTACAAAAACCTTGTCGGCCTCGACCTTCAAATGATTCAAGGCGTCGCGCAAAGGCCCGCGCCACTTCTGATCCCAGCCTTCGCCGCCACCGGTGGAACATCCGCAATCGCGATACCAGCGACCCACACCATGCGCGCAAGACCAAGCACAGCCTTCACCGTGCACATTCTTGATCATCGCTTCATGAGTCGGTGGAAAGTGCTCCAAGAACCAGCCATAGTTCACGGGCACCATGTTATGCTCGGGAGAGAAATACTTAAACATCCAAGCCGCACACATATCGCCAAAGGCTTCGTGATGCCCGTACGATTCACCATCGGTGGCTACCGAAATCAGTTGTGCTTCGGGGCGCTCTGGGTTCCATGCATCTTTGATCTTGTGGCCAAAGGTGTCTGCATTGCGCAATAAATGTTCAAAGCCCACCGCACTTGAAAGCCATGGATGATAAAAGAAAACATCCAAATATCCATCGCACAACAAACGACCATGCTCGTCGCGCGGATAGATTCTATAAGGTCTGGTGGTATCGATATCGGTATTCGAAGCATCGGTCCAATCAGAGTCGCCCAGTGCGCGAAAGCTCTGCGCTTGTGTGGGTGAAAGAATTGTGAAGCGAATGCCTTCTTGAATCAGGTCCACCACGGTGTCCATATTGATCGCAGTCTCCGCGAGCCACATGGCTTCGGGCTTACGGCCGTAATGGAATTCAAAATCGCGAATGCCCCAACGAATCTGCGTAATGCGATCTTGCTTCGAGGCGAGTGGCATAATGATGTGGTTATACACCTGTGCGATTGCGTTGCCGTGCCCCAGGCGCTCAAAGCTTGCGCGGTCTGCCTGCTGAATGCGCTCGTACACTTCGGGCATGTGAAACCGGATGTACGAAAGCAACGTTGGCCCCATGTTGAAACTCATGTATTCGTAATTATTCACCAACTCACGAATGCGCCCATATTCATCGAGAATTCGCGAAGCAGAGTTAGGCCCATAACATTCCTTGGCAATGCGCAAATTCCAGTCGTGGTGCGGCATGGCGCTCGGCTGGTGCTCAATGGTTCCCGTCCAAGGATTCTCTCGTGGAGGCTGGTAAAAATGGCCGTGAATCGTGTAATACAAAGGGTGCTTTTGCGCGGTCATGGAGCTGTCCAAGGATAAAGGGAGCCATCGGTGGAATGCACCTCGTGGCTAGCAAGTTGCATCTTCAGCAGGTCTAGTCCTTGCTGGATAATTTCAGCGCGATTTGTGCTTAACGCAGTGAACCAAAATTCAGATTCTTGATTCACGCGGATATAGCAGCGGTCAGCAATGCTTTGCACACCGATCATGATCTCTAACGACCCCGGCTTCCCGTCGATCAAAACATTCTGAATCCAGCGAATACTCTTCATGTGTGTAAAAATAGGCAATTAATTGAAATAACGCTTGGCGGGTACATTGTTAGGGGGTGCCTTTTCTCAAGTGCATCTTCGCGGTGACACCCCCAGGGCCTCAATTGCTATCGCAATGATCGGCCTCCCCCAAATGCGGACATGAATGCTGATGGTGTTACGCGATGCTTTTAGGGCCTGAGTAAGCTGTTCAAAAGTCTTTCCCGCTACGCCTCGTCATTCCCGCTTGGCGGGAATCTCACACCGACCCCACAATCGGGTGAGATGGTGGCCAAGCCTCCATGACAGAAAGCCCTTGAATTAACCCCTTGCCAAGCCCCCGAACTTACAGGTTCGCTTACGTACAAAGTAACCCTGGAGGTGACATGCTTCGACTACGTCCCATATTCTTCATTCCGTTGTTGATCCTTGTCGCAGTAGCGATTTACGCTGTTACAACAAGCTCCTATTCTGTGCAAACGCGCCTGGCAGACGGAAGCCTGGTGAGCCAACAGATGCAACTCCAGCTTCGCATTTACAACAATTCCAGCACGGATCTCGACATGAAGACCTGTCAACTGGTGTACCAGTTTACCGAGAACACGGGGCTTGAAAGCCTCAACGCAAATGTCTGGTGGTATTCGCAGGGTGGCACAAACGATGTGCAGGTTGTATTTGCCGCAGGGGCTGGCAACGCGCGAAACTTCACCATGTCGTTCTTGAACGGAACCGTGCCTGTAGGCGGCTACGCTGAAATTCAGATGGGAGTCCACAAAAGTGATTGGTCAAACTTCGACCAATCCGATGACCCTTCTGTACCCACAGGTACAACTTGGGCAGACAACAACCGCGTGCAGATGCTCGTAAATGGTGTCGCAGTATGGGGGCCAAGTAATGGATCTACTGCACCATCTTCTGTCGTACATAACTCTTCGGCAGTCAACACTAGCGCCACCTCATCTGCAGCGATTGTTGTGCCTGTGAATGCCGCAGATCTACTTAGCAACGTCGATGGCTTTGGAGTCTGGGGCACCGATGGTGTTTGGCTTGCAGACCGTGCAGCAGGGAGTGGCGAAGGTGTTTCTCTTTACGGCGACGTGGGAACCAACAGCTATGCAGAAATGGGTGCGGACTCGCGCATTGCGGGAAGTCTTTATGCGGGTGACAAAGCGTTCCTTCGTTCACGGGCGTTTTTAGATGGCGACCTGCGCGTGGGCAGTGGCTATTCTGCGCAAGATGGCATCACCATCAAAGGCAAGGTCAATACCTTTGACCCAGGCGCAAATTTTGTGCTGCCTGCACAGGATCTCACGAGCCAAGTGGGAACAACCGATGTTTCGGTACCTCCCGATGGCGAATACACGCTTGCCCCAGGTGCATACAACAACCTGCAAGTATTTTCGCGCAGTAAGCTTCACTTGCAAAGTGGCACATACACCTTCCGCAATTTCAAACTCGAACCCGATGTGACCCTCGATCTCAATGTGGCTGGTGGATCGTTGAAGCTGAACGTGCTAGAGTCGTTTGCACTTGCAGACCGCACCACGATGACTTGGGCAAACAACAACGTGAACCCACTCGCTTTCCAAGTTTACCAACAAGGCACAACAGACTTAAACATTGGCACCGACATGAAAATTGCAGGTCGCTACCTTGCCCCCAATGCTAAGATCCACCTCGCTTCGCGGGTGCAGCTTGCGGGCTGGCTCCAAGGCAAGAGCGTGTACATAGAACCCGATACCAAGGTATGCGAACCACCAACCCTCGACATGTTTACGCATTCGCAGATTGCTTATGGACCAAGCTTTGATCCACTGCAAGAAGAATACACAGCCAACGTGAGCACAGCCGTGCAGAGCCTACAGATGTATGCGACGGCACATGGCAATACCTCGCTCGTGAGCATTGCAGGCGGGCAGCCCGGCGACAAGATCGCAATTCCTTCCGCAGGTCAGCGCATTATTCTACGCGTTACCAATCCTTCCAAGGGATTCATCATGTCTACGTGCGGCGAGGTGCAATATGCGCTCACGGTCAAGCCCGTAGCAAACCCTGTGGTGCGCGTAATGCAAGGTTCGCAATGCACAGGAACCGCCTGCGATGGATCTAGCTGGGCCAAGGCATACAAGGACTTGGCATCGGGGCTTGCAGATGCAAGGCAGCAGGGTAAGCAGTTACAAGTGGCAACAGGAACATACAGACTTAGCGGTGACCGTAACGCCACCTTCCAAATTGGTGCAGGCATGGATGTGCGCGGTGGATTTTCTGGACTCGATGGCGAGAGCGTTGATGCGCGTAAAGGCGATATCAATAGCATTGTGTTGAGCGGAGATATCAATGCCGATGACGGTGCAACATGGCCGCCAGAATCGCGCACAAATAAGAACACAGCAGACAATGCATACCATGTGGTGACCATGTTTGGTGGGCATGGTTTGCCTTATGCGCAAACACTCGATCGTGTGAATATTCAAGGTGGCGTAGCCGATGGGACCGGCAGTGCAGGCGTGGGCGCAGGCCTTCTCGTGGTTGGTGCCGCACCCTATATCGATTATGTCATTGTGCAAAAGAATGAGTCGAAGGATGGAGGTGCAGCAATCTATGCGAACCTAGCCGATACCTTGCGGCTCACCAATTCGTATGTGGTCGACAACACCGTGCAAGCGGGCAAGGGCGGCGCGTTCTTGCTGCAAGGCACCAACCTTGTAACCGTAAACGATGTGGTATCTAAGAACAATGCCGACGAAGGTGCTGTCATTGCAGCAGATGCCTCTTCTGTGTTCTTTACGCATGTGACAGCAGCCTACAACGTCTCCGCGAAAAAGGCTGCGTGGTCGTTCACGGGTTCAAGCAACGGCAGCGTGGTCAACACCATCGCTTGGGAAAACCTAGGTGCATCGAACACAAACGCGCAGGTGTCGCTAGCGAACTCAATGGTTATATGGGATCACAGCGATGTGCAAGGGGCGCTTTTAAATTCAGCGTGGAACCCTGCCTACGGAAATGATTTGACAGGGAACATTAGTTCAGATCCAAAGTTCTTGAATGGCGCATTGCCTGTGGGTACTGATGGCACGTACTACGGTCAAGATGATGGACTGCAACTGCTTTTGGGAAGTCCAGCAATTGATGCCGCAAAGCTTGTGACTTCAGATGTGATGGCTGCAAGTGACATATTCCAAGTGATCAGACCTTTTGGAAATCTGCCTGATATGGGTGCTTATGAATATTTTAAGGTGCCTTCGGGAAGCGATATTCAGTTTGGATATACGGGATTGGTGACAGGCAAGTTTACAATAGTGGAAGAAAAAGATCTCATTAGAGTTCATGCTGACAACGGTTTGATTCCTAAGCTATATAAGAGTGGCGCCGCTTTTACGATCAGGGTAACAACGAGCAAGAATACACATCTAAAAGACTCCTTTTACGCAGACATTTGCACGCGTGCTGGTTCATCTGATTGCTATTCCAAGAGCTTAAAAGTATGGTTATATCGCGTTTCCTCCAATGATGACAATACGTATACATATGCAACACAAAGAGTTGTAAATGGAACTCAGGATGGGAAACCGATCATCTTCACAATAGAAGATCTTGATGGAGAAACAGACCTTGCGTATTTAATGAAAGCAAGCTCGCATAACTTCTCCATACACTGTTCTGTTCCTCATAGTCAGTTTTAAACCCGATAGAGAGAGCCTAAAATGAATTTCATAATTAAGATGACTGTTATTGCTTGCATTGTTTTTTTGAACTCTTGCGACTCAGACTCCTCGGATTCAACTGACTCCAACTCAACTGATCTTCCAAAGACAGGGGGCGTGAATGGCGTGACATTCTACTCCACGTCCTCTACGACGTATGGATATGACGAAGAACCAGATAATAAAGTTACGATCTCATTACCAACAAAAGGAACAACGCAGTTGGGGGTGAAAATTGAGCAAACCTATAGCGCAACAAGTTCATTCGTTCAAACATCAAGCAGTAGTGGATATGTAACAGAATTCGTTGGAGTATATAGCTCTTTCCCGTTGACAACAACGTCTGGGATTTCTACTGATCTTGCGAGTCTAGCTACAAGCAGTAATAGCGTTTCGATTTTGTCAAACGCAACAACAGATTCTAAAGATGAACTTTTTGTTAGTGGACTTAAAGATGCTACAGAATCTCCCACACAATTGCACTTCGCAGACATTAATACGTACGAATGGCACAGCACAGATTTTCAAATATTTTCAGCAAGCTTCTCTGCTAGCTCATGTTCGTATGGTTTAGATCAGTATGGCAATTCTTTGAGAGCCTCAAATACAAACGCCTTGTCATATTCTGCTGCCGTAAGTGGTGTAAATGACGTCTTTAAACAGGCCATTGTGCAAATGAAAGCAGGGTCTAACGTCGTACTCAACAAAACATATAACAATGATCCTAATTGTAATGGCTCCCTAGAGATGGTTTTTGATAATAGCGGAAATTTGCAATACAATGATCAGCTTAATTTACTTCTTGCCGAGCCACATACAGCCTCTATTGCCGTTTTTCAAGTTCCACAAATTGATGTTTTAATCCCGCGAGGGATAGATAATTATGATCAAGTTTCGGGCCCTGGACTCTACTTGCCGAATGCAATGCTAACGGGAGTTGTATATGCAGGGGAAGTCATTGAATTTATTCCTGTGTCTGTTGGCACTGATGAAAACGGTAACCCTTGGCTGCCTATTGATCTCCAGATTAAAAGCGTAAGCAGCAATTATAAATACGTTTTTTTGTCGGGATCAATTCCAGCAAATTATTTTTTAGCGTCGGTTCTGGTTAAGAATGCTCACATCTATGGCTGGTCAAGTAATGCATCTAAAGCCTCCATAGTACTTGATCGTAATGAAACGCTTGAACCTGGGGAATTGAAAAAGAATATTGCCCATGAGCTTGCTCATCAACTAGGTGGTATCAATTTTAAAGATGACAATTCATTGCCTACTAGCAACCTGATGCACCAAGGATCAAAGCTTGGTACACATCTCAATTCGGATCAATGGGAAGCGCTTCAGAAAGGAACTAACTAATGGTTCGTATATATCATGTGCTTGTATTTGTGCTAACTCTTTCAATCACCTCTTGGGCAGAAGAGATGGAGCCTGATTGTGTGCCATCCTTGCAATTATACGTTCACCAAGGGAAGGGAAATGCATTGGCTCAGGAGTATATTGGTCAAGTTCTTAAAGGGTGGAAGAGTCCTTATTACAAAGGTCTTGGAGACATGGCCGAAAATGTGATGTGGGCGGCGGGAGGTAAGACACAAGCCATCGAAGATCCAGAGGTATTCCGCGTAACCTTTTGTTTAGAGATGATGGCTGAACATATGGATTTTAGGCACTATTATGGATATTTCCATCCGCGAGCAATACGGTATAATTTGGATTGGTTAACGATTCATGTTGATAAATGGTGGGATATGCTTTCGGTTGTGACAAGCCTTGGTCTGAGTGCACAAGAAGAGAATGCTTTTTGTAATAAAGGAATGCCCGGGAAAACGCAAGAATGTGAACGCGCTTTTTTAATAAGGGATATTGATCTTACCCAGATTGATACGCTGAAGGACGTGAGGAAGCTTAAAGACGTGATTTTCCGCTATCTTCATGTTCGAGATGATCGCTTAGCAAAACTCTTGGTGCAGCGATACAACGACCCCCTTGTAGAGATTGCTACAGGGGGAAAAGAATCAATTCGAAATACAATTCTTTTATGGTTTTCAACCACATACACCGGAGAGTCTTGGATCCGAATAGGAAGAGAGAAGAACCATTTTACTTATATAAAATCAGTTGAACAAGATGCGAAGGCACAGAAAGCATTCCACCAGCAATTTATCGACTGGGCTTGGAGTACTTTTCAAGTGAAGCCACGTCGACCACTTGGTGACAAAGATCTATGGCTTACTTACTCAGATCAGATTGGCGTATTTTAATCTCTAGGGTTGAATTCGCTAGTTGTATTGTGACAGCATTACACGAATTGAAGGTGCCAAGCGCCGATTGAGTAGGGTTCTTTGTACCACGACTTAGCTAATGATTAAGTCCATCACATTCATTTTTCTCTCTATCTTGCTCATACAGGTGCAAGCCTTTGCGGCGGTTTCATCCAGTGAACGAGAGTTTTGCGATCTCGTTAAAAGTCACTGGAATTCCATGAGCCCTGGGCTAAATCAATTTTATGGAAAAGACAAAGCTACGATGCAGGCTTTCTTTGTTGATATTCAAAAAGAATGTCGTCCAGGTATTTGGACACGAATTCCCGATGTGGAAGGTAGTGCAGACAATATTGCATTTCTCTTTCGTTTCGCGAATATCCCCGATGACACGTTATTCAATAAAATTGTAGTCCCATGCATCGCCAATTGTAAAACACAAGTTGCCAAGCACATATTCAGTGGCTTATGTTTTTCCAAAAAAGCAATCGAAGTTCACCGTGACTATCTTCGGAAGCATATCGACATTTTGTCAGTAGAATATTTTTCTCTACTAGGCTTATCTAGGAGTGAAGTAAAAAAGGCTCTGGATAGCCAAGGTTACACGCCTGAAAAATTGTTCCACTTCTTGTATTTCTCGATGACGAGAGATGCATATGCGCGTAAGCTCATCATCGACTCCATTCAAAAAATTTCACGCTTTGAACAGGCAAGAATAATGATTTTAGAACTAGTCCCTTTGAAAGATCAGGAAATCATTGTCGCACTGTTCCAAAAGCTTTGGAAAAGCAATTTGGTGAGATACACTCAAAACATTGAAAATCAAACAATCAAAGAGCATATTCGTTCGGAGCTTGTGCAATATACGCTCCAGGCGTACAAGGATTCGATACCAAAATGTGAGTCATTCCCAAAGATTGATGATATCAAAAGTCGTTTTCTTGCTTCGATGTATTTATCAGGTCTGAGTCGACAATGCATGGATAGGACAAACACAGGTCGCTCAACAGAGGATTACGTGAGGAAATGGAATTTATTTTCGAATAGCTGGTCAAGATTTTTTAGCCAATGCATGAATATTTCTGTTGACTTGAATGGAGTGGCAGATTCTCTTGCATTTGCTGATGAAACCAATACGGTGCTGGTTCCTTGTAATCCGCCCCAGCCTGGCTATTTATGCTTTGATTATGCGGCAAAGTGCAATACACCTTTTCATTAGCAAATACCTGTACAATGGTTATTGGTTGGTGGAGGTTGCAGAGGCCTCTGCAACGCAGCAGAACCAAGTGTAGAGCCGCTGTGTGATGCCCCACTGGAAATCCATTGAGGCATACCATCAAGGAATCCAATATGGAAGCCCTAAAGTAAACGCACTCGCTACACTAGATGGTTTCAAAAAAGACTATACCGCAGATCATTTGGTGCAACTGCCGAGTCGTCAAAACAAACATGCCACAAAAGATGAGACCATTATGGAGATTACTGGCGAGGTAATCGAATAACTTTGAAGGCTAAGTGGGATGTTGTTTCCCGTAAAGAATCACAACCCTCAGAAGCACCCTATGGATTATGATTTGCGAACCAAATTTCAGGCCTAAAGAACAATTCAACCCAACGGTTTGCATCGGCTTCTGCGAACTCTCGTCTCAATGGCAATAAGGGAATGCGAGCAATATTCGCTTGTGCTTGAGCAATGGCAACCAGTTCCGCAGGCGCAGAATCCAGCACCAATACAACATGGCAAAGATCCATACTGCTGGGGCAATTTTTCTCCGAGCAAAATTTCCCGTTTCCCCCACCCTGCAAGGCTTCGGAGCCATTTCCGATCAAACAAAATTCTGGTGTATGCCGCAAATATGGCAAAGCCCGATGACCTAGCATTGCTTTGATCGCAGGCGATTCTTTCTGCCAAGATTCGGGTGAGAAATCTCCAAGAACCCATGTTTCCCAACGAGCATTGAACATACGTAGATCGTTCATGAGAGCTCCCCTGGCATACAACGCACCAACTGGGCAGCCACCCCTGGGATGGTTTGGGAAACCTGCGCATACAGCCACGGATATTGCACACAGAGCTCTGCCCACGGCACAAATACATGTTCCAACAGGTCTTGATGAGTCGCACCCTGATTGCGCGAGTCTTGAATATCCGACTCAATTCTCTTCAAGAATGTGCTAAGAAAATTCGCTTGCCGAAGATTGAGATCATTCATGGTGCGACGAAAATTCTGGTAGTGTGGAGAGGTTAAAAAATCAGAATAGAGAATCAGAATATCTAGACGATGCGTTTTAAAATCACTCCAGCCAAAATGGGCTGCGCTTGCAGATTTATTATGGACTCTAAAGGTCGATAACTCGCTAGGCAAGAATACCAAGCCATAAGACACGGCAATGCGCGTCCAAAATTCGAAATCCACAATCTGATGCATACGGGAATGAAACAAACCCACACGGAGCACCACATCTTTGCGGAACATGGTATTGCTTGGCTCGCCCACAAAATTATAGGCCTGAAAGTTTGCAAGCATTACGCAAAAATCACTGGGGCTAAGGAAACCACCGCTGGGCGCTACTTCGCGCAGAGACACCAAGCCGTCATAAAGCTTGGCAAAAGACTCGGGAGTGTTGGCTTCAATTTGAAACTTACGTGCGTTCACAATAAAAGAACATGTACCATCGAGCCAAGGCCGCACCGCAGGCAAGTATTCCGCAGAAAGCAAATCATCTTGAAACAAAAACTTGATCCATTCTCCGCGAGCCTGTAGAATGCATTGGTTCCAGTTGCCCACCAATCCTAGGTTCTTTGCATTTTCAAGAATTCGAATGCGCACATCGCGAGTTGAAAATTCCTTGGCAATGCGTAGCGTGCCATCTTGAGAGCAATCATCGGAAATCAAAATTTCAAGATCTTCACCGACCTGCGCACAAGCTGTCGCAAGGGTTTCCGCCAAATAGCGTTCCCCGTTATAGGTTGGAATGCAAATGCTGATGCGTGGTGCCATGTGGGAAATATAACTGGACTCCCCCAAGAACTGTAGCTACTACTTCAGCTCGTTTGCACTCGGAGTAAATTGCCGAAACCAAGCCAGTTCGGAGTAGCGCCCGCGTAACTCATGGATCGCAGCCCCAACAAAATACAGACTTCCCGTACATAACACGGGGCCTCCGAGCAACTCGGCAGCACGCAATGCCTCGGGAACTGTTGAAATCACTTGGCAGGGAACATTTTGGAAATGAACGAGCAGCTCTTCACATTCGCGCATTTTAGGATGTGGAGTGCGCGTTAAAATCACTTGGGAAACCAAGGGGAGCAAGGGCGCAATGATTTCTTGGGGGAATTTCGTTTTGAGAATAGCAAGCACCAAGGGAAATTTTTGACCCGGATAATTTGCCCGCAAAGTCTCCGCCAGCCTTAATGCTGCATGGCCATTGTGGGCACCATCCAATAGCCATTCCACAGCTTGACTTTGTGGATTACGAAGCTCTTGTTGTCGACCGGCCCACACTGAATTCAGCAACGCGTTCCGTGCCAATGAGTCCTCAAAGCCTTGCCGCAAAAGGAACTGAGCACATGCCATGGATAAACTTGCATTCTCTTGATACAGCAAGCCTGGTTGCGGAAGTCGTAGCGATGAGTCCGTAGAAACACGCACAGCAGTTCGATTTAATTGTTTCTCTTCAACATCTACAATTGCACACAAAGTAACATCTTGTAGGTTGTGGAACAACGGAGTTTGCGCCTTCCATACCCCTATTTTTTCGTAAAGAATTTTCTCGAGAGTATCACCCAAAATCTCGGTGTGATCAAGCCCTATACTCGTTAGAACGGAACAGACGCTATCCACCAAATTGGTGGAATCTAGCCGTCCACCCAGACCCGCTTCGAGTACAACATAATCCACATTTTGTTCCGCGAACCAACAGAATGCAACAGCGGTCAACGCCTCAAAAAAAGTCGTTTCAAGATCTGTAGAGGCTTGCTGTACCTGGCTTAGCAGTCGATTTAAGTCTGCGGCTGGGATCGCAAAATCACCCACACGCATTCGTTCACGCATGCTCACCAAATGAGGGCTCGTGAACAAGGCGACCCGCTTGCCATGCGCCTCTAGGATTCGCATGAGCCAGTACGATGTTGAACCCTTTCCGTTGGTTCCCACAATGTGTATGCAGCGCAAAGATTGGTGAGGATTCCCAAGGCGCGCGCACAGTTCGCGAATATTCTCAAGCCCCGCCTTCATGCCAAAAAGCATTCGGGATTCAAGCCACTGTATGGGAGTGGAGAGTGCTAGAGTGCTAGAGTGGAGAGTTTTAGATGGCATTGTTTTACGATGGAGAACAAGGTACACGAACCACGATCATTTTGCAAAGCACGAGATGTTGCAACTTTCCACTTTCCGTTTTAACGCTTTCCACTTTACTCTTTACACTTTACACTTTACACTTTACACTTTCAGCAGCGCTTCTGCCTTTGCAAACTGAGCTTCCAAGGATTTGCGACCTGTGCCACCTTCAATATTGCGGCGATTGATCGAGAACTCGAAAGTCAACATTTCCTTGAGTTTGCTGCCTTCCGGGAGGTTTGCCCATTCTGCATCGGGCAATTCAGTAAATTCAATTCCGCGCTTGGCTGCTTCGCCTACCATGCGTCCAACAATATGATGCGCATCGCGGAAAGCAACACCGCGTTCCACCAATAAGTCCGCCAAGTCAGTGGCGAGAAGGGCTCCGAGCATTTTCTTTTTCATGGTCTCGAAATTCCAACGCGCACTTACAAGAGCCTCGTTCATGACACGCAAGCACACAGACACGGTTTGCACAGAATGAAATACCGGTTGCTTGTCTTCTTGCAAATCGCGGCTGTAACTGAGCGGAGCGCCTTTGACCATTGTAAACAACGCCGTGTAGTTGCCCAACAAACGCGCCGATTTGCCACGGATCAATTCCATGGAATCGGGATTTTTCTTTTGCGGCATCATAGAAGAGCCACTGCTAAACGCATCGTGCAGAGTAAGGAATCCAAATTCTGCCGTGCTCCAGTTCACAAAATCTTCTGCATAGCGACTCAGCGTAGAAGCAATGATCGCAAGGTCTCCCACGAATTCAAGCGCCATATCGCGATGGGTAACGGCATCGATACTATTCGAGGAAACACCCGCGAAGCCAAGCTGCTCGGCCACTAAGCGGCGCTCATATGGGAACGCAGAACCAGCCATGGCTCCCGAGCCTAGAGGCAATTCGGAATGGAGCTGCAAGAAGTTTTGCAGACGCTTGAGATCACGTTCGAGCACAAAGAAAAACGACATGATGTAATGGGAAAAATAGATGGGCTGAGCCTGCTGCACATGAGTGTAGCCGGGCATCACATGACCCATGTGAGCCTTTGCCAAATCAAGAATGGTCTGCTGCAAAGCCTTAACTTCTGCAAGAATTTCAACAGCACGATTGCGCATGTAAAGTTTGTAATCGGTCGCTACTTGATCGTTGCGGCTACGACCGGTGTGAATTTTCTTCCCTAGGTCGCCAATGCGCTCGGTAAGCACGCGCTCAACAGCCATGTGAACATCTTCGTCGCTTTCGTTGAAAAGAGCCTTACCCGCTTTTACATCGGCGAGAATTTGTTCAAGACCAACTTGCACCTTTTGCATATCGTCGGTAGTCAAAATTCCGCTTTGCACAAGGCCTCGGCAATGGCCAAGAGAACCTTGAATATCTTCA
>Ga0302272_1000766_pt1 | contig 14592 bp, 14 predicted proteins | sample III_Bog_N1_2_FD_198772 | JGI IMG/M metagenome (GOLD analysis project Ga0302272, IMG submission 198772) | Peat permafrost microbial communities from Stordalen Mire near Abisko, Sweden - III_Bog_N1_2 | ecosystem: Environmental > Terrestrial > Soil > Wetlands > Peat | place: Sweden: Abisko...
TTGCTGTTGGAGTTCAATAAGATAAGGCGATTTAAACTCTTCGTTTTCAATAGATTTGAACAGTGTGGTGTATTTTTCAAATGTTTTAGCCACATGCGCCAGTTGCGAGTGTGCGCTACTAATCTTTTTGGTCTGATAGCCAATAACCGCCAGCGACACAAATATGGGTAATATCAACGAACTCCATGTGAGGATGCCGACTGCGGCAAGTATTATCCACAATATATTGATGAGAGCCAGCGCAATAGCAACTATTTTTAACAGGCGCAGTTTTTTGTCACTCCCCTCAAGCCAATTCATCAAGCCAGCCATTTCGCGTCCATTTTCGGGAATTGACATACCATTGGCCTGAAAATCCTGCATAAAATCGTTCTTTTCGCTCAACTCCCGTATGGCATGTTGTTTTGCGGTAATTCTTTCATTGCTGAGTTCCGATTTACAAAGGTTTTCGGCCAATTTGTTTTTACCCATGCGGGTGGAACAACGGTTCAGATATTGATAGAGCGAGCCTTTTCCAAAGATATCAAAATCGTTTGACAGATAAGAATTCAGGTAGCTGTACTCATTGCCAGTTTCCCGTTCAGCATATTGATGTTCCAGAAACAGCACTTCGGTCTTGTTTACTCGCAGCTTGTTTACCAAAAATGTCTCTTGGTCATTTAGGCGCAAATTGCGGTTCACAAAGTACATAAACAGCACAAACGAAACGAGTGCAACGGCTAACAGTGGCAGTGCATAATTGAATCGGAAGTACAAGACAAAGAAAGAAATAGACGACACAAACCCCAGCAGGCGAATCCAACCAAAGAGATAACTGCGCTTGCGTATTGCTTTGAGTTCGCTTTCGAGTGAGGCAATTTTGTCAGTATAGTATTGGAGTGCTTGCATAATTATTTTTGAAGGCAAATGGTAACTGATTTTATCAGTGAATACTCAGGTAGTTCCTCAGTGTTAAGCATTTGATTACACTGAGTTGCGCTGAGAAACAACAGGAGAACCACTGAAATAAACTCCAGATTATCACTTGACTTTATTTGAGCATAATTGTAGTAGGCAATGCTTTGCGGAGTGCTTCCCGGTCTATTTCAAAATAATGATAGGGATAAAGCACCTTTGGGTGAACGGTTTTGGCTGCTTCGATAAACTGCTCATCGGTCATGGTGTAGGGCAGATTTTTGGGTAGAAAAGCCACGTCAATATTGCCGAGCTTTGTCATTTCGGGAATATTTTCAGTGTCGCCGGCAATATACACCCGAAACAAACCGAACGACAGGATATAGCCGTTGCCGATGCCTTTGGCATGATAGGGTTGTCCGTCAGGACGTTTGTGCAGAAGATTGTATGCGGGCACTGCCTCAATCGTAATTTTCTCCCAGACAGTTGTTTCGCCGTTTTTTAGTATCTGAGCTTTTGCTAAGCCGGCCGCTACTACCGTGGCAGAGGTAATGAATTTGGTATCGCTTTTGGTGATTTTCTCCAGCGCTTTTTTATCGAAATGGTCGGGGTGTTCGTGAGTGATAAGCACCAAATCGGCTTTAGGCAGCTTGGAGTAATCGGCGGTCTTTTCGTAAGGGTCGATATGTATCACTTTTCCGTTGATTTGCAGCATCACCGACCCATGATTGACAGGTGTTATTTCCAATTTTCCAAGTGGAGTGGAGTAGGTGTCGGTGTGAAGTTGCGCCATTGATATAATCGGGAATAAGCTGATTAGTAAAGTGATAATTGTCTTCATAATAATTGGTTTTTAAGCTGTTTGAACGCAAGTTTACAAAAATAATCACGAATAAATTTTTGTGCTTTTTCTGTGGATTTTAGTGTAATGAATCTGATTTCAAAGAATGATGTTGAGCTTTAAGCTCTTTCTGATAATCAGCACGATTTTTTTGCCAATCAGAAATATCAGTTTGCTTTATCTCTTTTTGCCATTGTATTTCGGATATTTGATAAGCGCCCCAGCAAAAAAGAATCCAAAATAAGGTTCCGCTTAATAGCAGACTCAATCTTTGCTTATATTTCTTTTTATAGTTTTGTTGTTTTAGGGTTGAAAGTGAGTCGTTTGAAGATAATCGACCTGTCAGATAGAATATTGACAGCAAAAAGATGATTGACATTTTTAAAAAAGTATAGCTCTCTTTTTCATTCAATAAAAGTTGTTTGTCCCACTTGTGATCAATTTTAGCCATTGACTTTTCATAATCTTTTCTCCATTTTCCCACTTTGCTTTTTTGTTCAGCAAATGAAATATTTCTATGTGTTAGTTCTAGTTTTGCTTGTTCGATAGCCTCGATTTGGTAATCATCTGTCGAACCGTTAGCCATGCTTATCAATTCATCTGTATCTCGACTTTCAATAGGTGGATAAAACTCTTTCATCTTATATTTATACAAATTGTTAGCTTCCCAAATTGATTTTATTCAACTATAGACTTTAATCATTTTAAATATAATATCTTGATTCTCAAAGTTCTATTACTCTCTTTTCATCGTTACTTTTTACTGCCGCTTCGATTATTTGCATTACACGAATGCCATCGTCTTCGGTTACGGGCATGGGCAAATGTTGTGTTAGCGCGGTATACACACCCTGATAGAATGCCGAATAGTTTCCTTGCAGGGTTTTTACCTTTTCGCGCACGGTGACACCCTCTTTTTCGTAGTTGATAATACCCTGTTCGGCTTCGGGTTCGGTGCCCCAATCGTCACCAACAGGTTTCACCCCTTTCAGCAGTGTTGCTTCCTGCACATCGCCACGCGATTTTAGAAACGACCCTTGCGAACCGTGCACAATGTAGGCCGGCAGAGGCTCTTTGACAATATACGATGCTTTGATTCGCACCCTGAGAGTAGGGTAGTAAAGCAATAGGTCAAAGCAATCATCCATCACTGAAGTGGGACGGGTGATACGGATATCGGCAAACACGGCTTGCGGTATTCCAAAGAGGAACAACGCCTGATCGATGGCATGAGGCCCGAGGTCTTTGAGGATTCCGGCACCGGCATTGGGTTCTTCTTTATGCTTTTTGTAACTCAACTGGAGATTGAAGCGGTCGTAGTGAATTTCTACTTCATTCAGTTTACCAAGCAATTGACTGTCGATTACCTGTTTCACTGTTAGGAAGTCGCTGTCCCAACGGCGGTTCTGAAACACGGCTATTTTTTTGCCCTGTTTTGCAGCCAATGTTTTCAATGCCAACGCTTCGGCCACCGTAGTGGTAAATGCTTTTTCCACCACCACATGTTTTCCGGCCTGCAATGCACGCGTGGCGTATTCGAAGTGGGTGTAGGTGGGTGTGTTGACTACTATCAGTTCAATGGAGTCGTCAGCAAGTAGCTCTTCCAGCGAGTTGTATGACTTTGTATGCGGATAAGCCTCTTCAATCAGCTTGGTGCTTCTTTCCCACGCACCCATTAAGTGAAAACCGGGATTCAGCTCAATAAACGGAGCATGAAACACTTTACCGCTCATTCCGAATGAGAGAATCGCCGTATTAATTGTTTGCATAATAATCTATTTTTTTGACAGCAAATAAATCTGTTTAGGGACGCAAATTCTGCTTACTTGCTTAAACCTTAATAATGCAGATTATAAAACCTTGAAACTTACTTAATCATCCGTTCCACAATAGCATCCACGTGTATTTGAGTGGTGTTGAGTACCGGAATATTGAAATCTCTTTCGCTCAGCATCAGGGGTAATTCGGTGCAGCCAAGTACAATGCCGTCGCACTGTTCACCGGCAATAATTTCATTGCAGAGCGCTATCAGTTGTGCTTTCTTTTCAGGAATCACTATACCGTCTTCCAGTTCGGGGAAGATAATATGGTGAATAATATCCTGTACTTCGGGAGGTGGTACTATCAGCGCAATGTTTTGATGATCAAACTCTTGCTTGTAGAAACTGCTTTTCATGGTGAATCCGGTGCCGATAAGCAGCACTTTCTTCAGTGTTAAGGAGATGGCACGTTGGCAGGTGGCTTCTACAATGCTGATTAGCGGAATGGGTGATTGAGCTTCAATCATGTTGAACACCACATGTGGTGTGTTGGAGGCAATGACGGCAAAGTGAGCACCGGCACTTTTCAGTTCGTGGATAGAATTCAGCAACAATGCAGTGACTGAAGGATAATCGGTTGCTGCAAAATAGTCCAGCATCTCCGTCATGTTAATGCTGTTGATGAGTATACGGGGATAATTATCGGCTCCTTTTACCAGACGATAGCCACTAATGATGCCTTTGTAATAATCGACAGTCGATTCGGGACCGATACCTCCCACAATACCCACAATAGGTTGATTATTATCCATAAAAATTGATTATTTGGGATTGTTTCGCCACAAAGGCACGAGAGCTCTAAGATATGCCCATATTTCTCCTCCCCTTCGGGGAGGTCGGGTGGGGTATTAATTGAAATGATACAGGAAGACTACCGAACCCTGAAACGCCGGTTTTTTGTTTCCTTCTATCTCCATTGTCACACCGATTTCGGCTTTGGTAATGCCTCTTAAGTTTACCGCCGATACCAATTTTGCACGTACTCTTACCTGGCTTCCCACGGTTACTGCCTGATTGAATTTCAGCTTTTCGATGCCGTAATTGACCAATAATTTGGTGTTTCTTACCTCTACAATCTGCGCCCATAGTACCGGCAATAGCGATACGGTGAGATAACCGTGTGCAATAGTGGTTTTGTAGGGACTTTCGGCTTGTGCCTTTTCGGTATCCACATGAATCCACTGATGGTCGAGCGTGGCATCGGCAAAGGTATTGATTTGCTCCTGTGTGATAGTCAGATAGTCGGAAACACCTAACTCCTTACCGATGTAGGGTTCAAAGTCCTGAAAGCTGGAAAGAATAACTTTACTCATATTTGCGTGTTTAATATATTGTTCATTTTAAGAGGATGCGGCACAATTCTCAAATTTAACCGACAAATATACGAACATTCGCTTAAATTATTTGGCTTTTTTGTGCACAAGTGGATGAAAAATATTGCTGTACTTTTTTCCGGTACTTTAGGTTATACAGGAAATAAAGTTGCCAAATTTATCAGGCTTATTATTTAAGTGTTGGGGATTCTGCTTGGGTATACTCTTTCTAAATAAGACAGGTAATGTATAAATTGCATTTACGCGTTTGCCATCTTTTAGCGCCGGATGCCATTTAGGCATACTTCTTACCATTTTCAATATCTCCGCATCTTTATCAGCACGAATACTGGTACCCTTTTTTATTGCTGAAAGAGTTCCATCTTTTTCCACAATAAAGTAAACAATTAAAATTCCATGTGGACAAGTATCGCAATCTGCTGGTGGATAACGGATAGCATTATGCATGTATAGTTGAATTGAAAAGAGCCCACCCGGAAATTCCGGTTCTTTGATGTACTTAAAATAAGGGAGTTCATTTCCTATCGTATCCATACATTTCCCTTCAATTAATTTGCCTTTTTGATAGATGTCATTGCGTTTAACGTTGCCATTATGCCAATAAGTAACTGATTTACCATCAAGGATTCTTATATTCTCTATGTCTTTGCAAGAGGTAATACTGTCCAGCCAAACCATATCTTCATGTTGACTTGACAAAAGTTTTTTATTCTTAAAAAAACTCTCTTCTGCCCTGATTTGTCCCGTTTTGTAATAGGTTTTTACGAGAATGTGGCTGGAGTCACTATTTGTGGTAGTTTTATAGTAGTTTGCTTTTTTCGGAGAACTTACACGATTACCGTCTTTGTTGTAATAAACGGTAGTTTGTGCGGACAACGAAAGCGAAAAGATAGATAAAACGATAAAGGAGAAGAGTTGTTTCATGGCTATTCTAATCTAAAGATTACCGGCAAAGTATATTCGTAACTTGTGACATGCCCGTCAATAAATGCAGGACTCCATTGTGGCATTTTTTTTATTATTCTCATTGCTTCAGCGTCTAAATCGGGGTGAACACTTCCCACCACAACGATGGTAGTGATTAATCCATTGGGATCAATCAAAAAGGTAAGAACCACTTCTCCCTGAATTCCATCCCGGTCACAACTTGCCGGATATTTAATATTGGAGGAAATAAATAGTTTTAATGCCTCTTTCCCACCCGGAAATTCCGGTTCAATTATATAGTCATAGTAAGGTACCTCTATGCCTTCAGGATCGTAGCATTTGCCTTCTAATAAACTATCTTTTTCGTACAAATCATTACGTTTAATTTGTCCGTTTATCCAATAGGTTAGAAAGTGGCCATTGAGTTGTCCCTCTTTATACTCTGCTTCTTTACTGGGCTGCCCGTTCGAATACCAATAAATTTGTCTCCCGTCAAAAGTGTTATCCTCATAGTCAGAATAATTTTCAATTGATAAAAGCTGATTGGGTTGTTGATAGTTTTTTACAGTCACTCTATTGCTGTCAAGTAAATTGCGAATAGAAATCCGGTATGTTTCTGCCCTTGCCAACGTAGATACCCGATATCCTCTATAGTCGTAAAAAGTGGTATCTGTTTTTAGACCGAAGTGTATTGGCAAGTTATAGGTGAATCGTGTAATTTCCCCGTCAATCAATGCGGGTTCCCATTTTGGCATCGCTTTTACCACTCTTATTGCTTCGGCATCCAACGCAGGATGTGCGCTTTTCGTGATTGCAATAGATGAGATGGTACTGTCGGTATTTACCACAAAAGAGAGTTGAACTTCTCCCTTTATTCCATTTACTTTACATGAATCGGAATAATGGATATTACTTCTCAGATAGTGGTGTAATGCTTTATCTCCACCCGGAAATTCCGGCATTATCCGGTAGGCAAAGTAAGTAGTATCTTTTCCTTCCCGGGTAAAACATTTGCCCGCAATTACATCCCCGTAGTGATAAAGGTCTAAGCGCCTTACCTTCCCATTCTTCCAAAAGGTGTAGAATCTTCCGTGTAGTTTGCCCTTCTCATACGCAGCATTCAGGCTAAGTAATCCATTTTCATCCCATTCTAAGGTTCTTCCGTTCAATATTTTTTTTGTGAGGTTAGAGTAGTTATGTTCGTACGAAATTTGTCCCGATTTTTGATAGCCTTTCACGGTTACTTTATTGGTATCGGTTTTGTCATAAAATAGCATCTCGTATGTTTGCGCCTCGCCCAACGTAGCCACTCGATTACCCTCTTTGTCGTAATAGACGGTGGTTTGTGCGGTAAGTGAAAGCGAGAAAGCACATAACGAAATATATATGAGGAGGTATTTCATACTTTACTGAAATTTGAAGTTGACAGGTATAACAAATACCATATTTACAGGTTCACCGGCAATAAGTCCGGGACTCCATTTTGGCATGGATTTTAGTACCCTTATCGCTTCTTGGTCAAAGTATTTATCTAAGCCTTTTAAGATTGTAAATGAAGATGCGTTCCCATTTTTTTCAATTACAAAAGCACAGACTACTCGCCCTTGCCCCCCTCCACAACCATAAACTGGTGGGTATTGAATATGTCTTGCTAAAAAATAAAAAAGTGAATCTCCGGGAAATTGAGGTAATTTCTGATTAAATACATGCGGCACTATTTTTCCCTTATCATTGAAACATTGCCCTTTGATGAATTCCCCTTTTTTGTATGCGTCTTTACTTTTCAGTTTGCCATTGGGCCAATAAGTAACTGCTTCCCCATCCATTTCTCCATACAAATAGTAAATATCTTTTCGCGATTCGAGTTTAGTTAACCAATCTTTCAGCTTGCCATTTAGAGTGGAATTAATCCAATGCCAGTAACTTACTTTTGCTTTTAGCTGTCCTGTTTTGTAATAAACTTTCACGGTAACACGGTTCGTGTCGGTACGAATAATCGTTTTATAGTAGTTTGCTTCTTTCAACCTAGCCACCCGATTACCCTCTTTGTCGTAATAGGTGGTGGTTTGTGCGGTAAGCGAGAAAGCAATTGCGCATAAAGCAATAAAGGTGAAAAGTGTTTTCTTCATAGTATAATTCACATATCATCAAACGGCAATTTATAGAATAGCATAGTTAATTCCTTAATCCGATGTTTTATAAAATTGAATCAAGTAATTAATGTGCAAATATATAATTTTTATTTTTGCAAAAACTAAATTGGACTATTTTTTTATAAAGGAAAATCGGGCATCACACTAGAAGATAAATCAATCTGTATTTATAAGAAAATAAATTGATTTACAGGTTGTTTTTCAATGAAATAAAGCGTCTTGAAAACAACGAGTTACGCGAAAAAGCGTTTGTTGAGGAACTCCATAAAGTGGTCTTTGTAAGAGTCGGAGATGGGGATATGGATTTTGCCGAAGACAATGCGGTTGCGCTCAATGGTTTTAATTTTGTCGAGCTGCACAATAAAGGAGCGGTGCACTCTCATAAAGCGGTCGGACGGGAGTCGCTCTTCCACGCTTTTCATGCTCATCAGCGAGAGAATAGGTTCGGGCACGCTCTCAAGGTAAATCTTCACGTAGTCTTTCAATCCTTCCACATAGAGGATATCGCTCAGTGTGATTTGAACAAGTTTGTATTCGGTCTTTACAAAAATAGTGTCGTTGATGCCCTCGTTGCTACTTTGATGGCGCAACAAGTCGAACCACCGTGCGGCTTTGTTGGCCGCTTGCAGAAACTCCTGATAACTGATAGGCTTGAGCAGATAATCTAACGCATTAACCCGAAAACCATCTAAGGCATATTGTTGAAAAGCGGTAGTAAAGATTACTTTAGGCGTATCGCCAATCATTTTGGAGAACTCAAGTCCGTTGAGTTCAGGCATTTGTATATCGAGAAAAAGCAGGTCAATGTCTCCTTTCTGCACCATTTCCATAGCCGCAAGTGCGCTGTTGCATCTTCCCGCAAAGTGGAGGAAAGGTGTTTTCCGCACATAGCTTTCGAGCAGGTCGAGCGCCAGTGGTTCATCATCAACAATTAAGCAATTGAGCATAAGGATGTAATATTAGAGCAAAGAACTTTGAAATAAGAGCCAAGACATATCATTTGTGAAACAGGATTGTGCCTTTTTATCAGAATCTGATTTTCAACTGTGTGAAATAGCTATCGTCGCGTGCTTCTATTCTTAAGTCGTGCTTTTGAGGATAGAGCAAATTCAACCGTTTTACCAGATTTTTATGTCCGATGCCCGATCCGCTCTTATCGGTTTCCGATTTTGGGAAATAGCTGTTTTCGACCGTGCAGGTTACTTCTTTGCCTTGTACCACCGATATTTTAATACGGATAAATGATGGTTGCGAGGAGCTTATGCCATGTTTAAATGCATTTTCGATAAGCGAAATAAAGAGCATGGGTGCAATCAGATCCACACCATCAGCCGATGCGATGTCGGTAGTAAGCTTTACCTGGTCGGTAAGCCGCAGCGACATCAGGTCAATATAGCTTTGCAGAAAACTCAGCTCTTTGTCCAATGGCACAAATGCGGAATTATTCTCGTAGAGCACGTAACGCAACAGGTGACTCAGGCCGTGTACTGTCTCTTGTGCCTGCTCGGGGTGCACCGGAATAAGTGAATAGATATTATTCAATGTATTGAACAGGAAGTGCGGATTCAACTGATTCTTCAGGTTCTTGAGTTCCGTTTCGTAACGGTCTTTTTCCGTCTCTTTGCGCATCGAATCCATTTTATACCATTTCCCTGTCATACGGATGGCCACACTGAGTCCTGCTGACAAAAGCATTGAAGTGACATCTCTGAATACAAAAAAATAGGTGGGCGGTCCCATTTTATCATGATGCATCATTGAACCGGTAAATCGCTGTTGAATGTGGAGCACAATAGCGCATAATATGACTAACAAAATATTGGTCACAATGAATTTGCCTATTTGCTTGTCGAACAGGAATTTGTCGACCAACAACAGATAGTTGATATAGAATACGATAAAGAAACTCAGCGTATTGACGAAAAATCCCCAGTATTTTCCCAAATCAGGGTCTGGACTTTCCATCAAAAAAATAAATGGAAAACCGAACAGTACACACCAACCCAGCAAGTGGATGAGAATTTCTATTCTGGGATTTTTTTTATTTGAACTCATATTTTTATTGAAAAATACTTAGTATGATTGCAAAGATAATAACTTCTGACAAGATTTTTAGCACAAAGAAAAAAACAAGAATCTGTTTCTAACACGGTTCATACAATGCGCTCAAGAAACATTAGCCCTCACCCCCAACCCCCTTTCCCTTAGAGAGGGGTAATCTGCTTGTAACATGATTGATGCATTGTGTTGAAAAATATTTATGTCATATTAGCATTCTCTCAGATTTTCAGGTTCCCCTCCCTCGGAGAGGTTAGGGGAGGTCATGCTTATTCGTACCGTATTGCATCTATCGGGTCGAGGCTGGCAGCTTTGCGCGCCGGATACCATCCGAAGAAAATACCGGTGACCGAACATACTATAAACGAAAGCAATACTGTGTATATCTGAATGTAAATAGGCCATCCGGCTAACGTGTTAACCAAAAGCGATGTGCCTATTCCTAACAACACTCCGATGATACCTCCTGTGACACTTATCAAAACCGCTTCAATAAGGAATTGCAGCAAAATGTCCACACCCCGTGCACCGATTGACATTCGGAGTCCGATTTCACGTGTACGCTCTGTGACCGACACATACATAATATTCATGATACCGATACCACCTACAAGTAATGAGATGGCGGCTATTGCTGCCAAAAGCACGGTCATCATATCGCTGGTAGAGGTCATCATCGAAATCAACTCTTGTTGCGAACGCACCCTGAAGTCGTTGTCATCTGTATCGGCAAGCTTGTGGCTTTTGCGCAGAATTGCTTCTATTTCTGTTTTGGCGGAGTCGGATACTGATTCGGTTCGTGCCGAAGCAAAAATTCGATTGAAGTAAGTAATTGCCGAAATACGTTTCTGCACAGTGGTATAAGGAGCCAATATCACATCGTCCTGGTCTTGCCCCATGGAGTTATTGCCTTTGGCCGTAAGCACGCCGATAATGCGCATCGGAATACTTTTGAAACGAATAATTTTGCCCACAGGATCTTCACCATTGGTAAAAAGATTGGTTTGTACCGTTTTGCCGATTACACACACCTTGGCAGAGCTTTTGATATCTTTGTCGGTGAACATATCGCCATCGGCAATGGTATATTTGCTGATATTCAGATAGTTTGGATTAACCCCCGACATGGAGGTAGGCGAGTTGTTGGTGCCGTAAATGACCTGTCCACTGGCACTTACCATTGGTGAAATGTCCGACAAATATTCATTTTGAGTGAGCAGTGCCTGATAATCGGCCGGTTTCAGCGTTTGCATACTGCTTGCGTCCTGTCGCACACCACCCATCATTCCCTGACCTGGTTCCACAAAAAGCATATTGGAACCCATGCTCGATATTTGAGTCTGAATGCTACGTTTCGAGCCTTGTCCGATGGCAAGCATGGTGATAACCGAAGCCACACCGATGATGATGCCGAGCATGGTGAGAAATCCACGAAACTTATTATTGTTCAATGCACGGAGTGCAATTTTGAACAAATTTCCAATATTGACATATCGATTAATCATTGAGTTTGGGTAGTTTTTTTAGCATCTCGCTGGCAGAAGCTATATGTGGATTGATAGTGTCTTGAATTACTAATCCGTCGCGCAGTACAATATTTCGGCTGCTAAAGGTAGCTAACTCAGGATTGTGAGTGACGAAAATAATGGTACGACCCTGTTTTTGATTTAACTCCTGAAACAGGGAGAGAATCTCGAACGAGGTGCGGGTGTCGAGGTTACCGGTAGCCTCGTCGGCCAGTAAAATAACCGGCTCATTGACCAATGCCCGTGCAATGGCCACCCGTTGTTGTTGTCCGCCCGACATTTGGTTCGATTTGTGTTGCAACCGGTCGGCAAGCCCTACAGCGGTGAGTGCTGCAATGGCCTTTTGGCGGCGCAACTTAGAGTTGACGGTGGAATTATATACCAATGGCAGTTCCACGTTTTCCACCGCAGTTGTTTTAGGGAGCAGGTTGTATGATTGAAACACAAAACCGATTTTACGATTGCGCAACATGGCGCGTTCGTCTTTGTTCATCTTTTTTACCGAAATGCCATCCAACAGGTAATCGCCACCTGAAGGAGTATCGAGGCATCCCAACTGGTTAAGCAGTGTCGATTTACCCGACCCGCTCGACCCCATGATGGTGACAAACTCGCCTTCGTTGATTGAAAACGATACATCTCGCAATGCATGTACGGTTTCATCTCCCACCACAAAGTCGCGTTTCAGGTTGATAACTTCAATTATTTTTTTTGACATAGAATCTTGAGTAATTAACAGTTGACAATTAACAGTTAATGATTATTGCTTGGTGGTTGTCTTTTTTCTGCTGTCACCCGGGCGTTTAGGCATAAACGGGCTTGTTTCGCTTTTTGCACCTGCATTGGCAGGAGCTACCTCTGTGGCTTTGTAGCCAATCACTACCTCATCGCCAAGGGTAAGGCCTTGTTTTACTTCGGTTTTGATACCATCAGTATCTCCAGTGGTAATATTTACGGCCACTAATCCGGTGGGTCTTTTTACCCATACTTCTTTCTGTGCGTTGGTGGCTTTATTCACCTTCTTACCGTTTGGATTAAAATTCAATGCTTTGTTGGGAATAACAATCACGTTCGTTTTTTGCATAGTGACAATATTTACATTGGCTGTAAGTCCCGGTTTCAACTTTGTGTCAGGGTTGGGAGCTTGTATAACCACTTGGTAAGTTACTACATTGGAGGTGGTAGTTGCATTCAAACGCACCTGAGTCACAGTACCATTGAAACTATCATTCGGGAAAGCATCTACGGTAAACATTACTGCTTGTTTCTCTTTTACCTGTCCGATGTCAGCTTCATCTACGTTAGCAATCACTTGCATGTGAGTGAGGTTGTTGGTGATAGTGAACAGAGTAGGAGTGCTCATTGCGGCAGCTACCGTTTGTCCTTCTTCCACTACACGCGACAGCACAATACCGTCAATGGGTGAGTAGATGGTGGCATAACCGAGATTTGTTTTTGCCTTAATGACATCCGACTGCGATTTTCTGTAGTTCAGTTTTGCTGTCTGATAGTTATATTCGGCCGTCTCAAAGTCGGTTTTGCTTACTGCTTGTTTGGCGTACAACTCATTGATACGATTAAAGTTTTTCTCCTGATAGTCCATCAGGGTTTTGTTGACACTCAAATCGGTCATTGCGCTTTGATAGGTCGAATTGAGCACTGTCTTGTCAATTTCGGCCAGTAGCTGACCTTTTTTGATGATGGAGTTATAGTCCACATAGATTTTGGAAATGGTTCCCGATACCTGTGTACCTACTGTAATTGTCTTGATAGGCGACACGGTGCCGGTAGCTGTTACAGTGGTAGAAATGGTTCCTGTGGTCACTTTTGCCGTTTCAGGAATTTGTGGTGCTGCTTTTTCTTTTTTGAAAATAAGAATGGCTACCACGATAAGCAGAACTGCTACACCGATGCCGATGGCTATTTTTACTGGCTTTTTCATACGATAATTAATTTGTTTTTAAAGGATGTATGGAACTCGTCACGACAAGTCGGAACTCGTTTCATTTGGCAATATGGTTTTGTTGTTTGTTTTATTTTTTTACCCCTAAATCCCCTAAAGGGGACTTCAACAACTATTTATTAATGCAGAATCTTATTATTACTACTGTCCTTAAGTCCCCTTTAGGGAATTTAGGGGTTGCAACGATTGTTCTTTGTTCCGGTTTTATTGTATCGGAATATTTTGATAGAAATTGAGCAGTTTAAGATTGAGCACCGATGAATATTTGGCTTGAATCAACTCTTGTTGTGCCGCAAGATAAGTGGTTTTAGCAGTGAGCAGCTCCACCGTATTTTTCATTCCAAGGTTGAATTGCTCGGTGACAAGTGAATAGCTGATTTCCGAAGATTTTACTTTGTCCTTGGCTGCTAAGTATTTGCTTTGAGCCGACACCACATTCTGATAGAGTGTTTCGATAGCCTGAAGCAAAGTCTTTTGTGCTGCCGTGTAGTCAAGCTTTGCACTTTCAATGTTGTATTGGGCTTTTTCTACAGCCGATTTGTTTTGACGGTTGTTGAAGATAGGAATACTCAGCGTGAGCCCTGCGCTTTGATAGAGATTGTTGTTGAATTGCGCTGTAAATTTCTCGTTGGCGTTGTACTGATTGCTTGTGCCGATGCTGGCTGCAAGCGACAGTGTAGGCCAGTATGCACCTTTTGCCTTGTCGTATTCCAGTCCTGCTATTTTAATGCTAAGCTGGCTGTTTTTTATCTCGGGCCGACCTGCCAGCGCAATTGTGTACAGTGAATTTTTGTCGGGAATAGGCACAAGCACATCTTCGTCTTTCAGCTCAGGAAAGGTGAGATTCAACTCTTCGTTAATGCCTAATTCGAGCAGTTGTTTAAGTGTCAACTTATACAGAACTAACGTGTTCTCGTCCACTACTAAGGCGTACTTGTCGCTGCTGTACTGTGTTTCCACCTGTGCAAAATCGTTTCGGGCAATGGAGCCGGCATCGAGAAGTTGTTGCGACCGTTTAAGTTGTGCTTCCGAAGATTCAAGCGTTTGTTTGTTGGTTTTTACCGTTTCGTTGGCAT
>Ga0302272_1000767_pt1 | contig 14592 bp, 13 predicted proteins | sample III_Bog_N1_2_FD_198772 | JGI IMG/M metagenome (GOLD analysis project Ga0302272, IMG submission 198772) | Peat permafrost microbial communities from Stordalen Mire near Abisko, Sweden - III_Bog_N1_2 | ecosystem: Environmental > Terrestrial > Soil > Wetlands > Peat | place: Sweden: Abisko...
AGCATCAATAACATAAATATCACCTTCTGAAATTGCTTCAACAGGGCATTCGCTGATACATGAACCGCAAGCAATACAATCTTCTGAAATAACGTAAGCCATTTTTCTTAAAATTTTTTGTTAGTACTAATTAGTCCTGCAAAAATAGGACTTTTTCCAGACCTAAAAAAACTTTTCAAGTATTATTTTTGCTGTTTAACGCAATATTCGATGACTTGTTGGTTATTTTAGCTTATTTTTGAGGATTCTAACAACGATCATTCTTTTCCTCATTATTTCAAATTTAATCTCCATACACATACTTTAAATACTTATTTCCACCACCCTTTTTTACAATCAGACATAACACACATACAAACAGACTCTTATATTCATGTTACATTTCTATTAAATTTTCATGAAGATACGATTATTTAAATCTGTTTTAGTAATTTTGCAATACAAATAAGCTCTAAGAAAAAATATAAAGCCGAGCTAATCACATTTTCCACAATAAGCTAAAAAACAAATAATTATAACACAAATAACGCAAAAACAATTTTGTTATGAACAATTCTTTTCTCAACAATTTCATTCCGAAAGAGCCCAAATTTTTCCCGATATTGAAAGAAATGGCTGATGTATTATTAGTAGCTTCCGATTTAATTATAGAGTGCGTTCAACACAACGATCATGAATCAGCCATTGAGTATTATAGAAGAATCAAAGAACAAGAGAAAAAAGGGGATGTTCTGAACAACCGTGTTTTTGATGAACTGAATACCACATTTATTACCCCATTTGACAGGGAAGACATTCATCATTTAGCCAATCGCCTGGATGATGTAACCGATTATATCAACAGTTGCGCTAAACGTATTGTGCTGTACAATCCGAAACAATTGCCAAAAGAAGCCATCGACCTTGCACTGTTAATTCGTGAAGGGGCTGTATGTATCGGCAAAGCAGTTGATGAACTGGATGTGTTGAAAAAGAATTCCAAGAAAATCAAGGAATTTTGTGCTGAATTACATGCCATTGAAAACAGAGCGGACGATGTGTATGAAAATTTCATTATCGAACTGTTTGAGACCGAGAAGAACGGAATTGAACTGATCAAATTAAAAGAAATCATGTATGAGTTGGAAAAAGCCACTGATGCTGCAGAATACGTAGGTAAGATTATCAAGACGATCATAGTTAAGTACGCATAATAACTCCAACACAACGAGATGACACTTTTAATAACCATAATCGTACTGGCTCTGCTATTCGATTTTATAAACGGTTTCCACGATGCTGCTAACTCTATAGCTACCATCGTATCTACCAAAGTACTTTCGCCTTTTCAAGCCGTAATATGGGCGGCCTTTTTCAACTTTGCCGCTTTCTTTATTGCGAAATATATCATAGGGGAATTTGGAATTGCCAACACTGTTTCAAAGACAGTTTATGCAGAATACATTACATTGCCTGTCATTTTCGCGGGTATTGTTGCTGCCATTATCTGGAATCTGGCTACCTGGTGGTCGGGAATACCATCCTCATCCTCGCATACACTGATTGGTGGATTTGCAGGGGCAGCTATTATGCATAGCGGATTCGCTTCCATACAAGGTGCAGTGATCATCAAAATTGCAGCCTTTATCGTTCTGGCTCCATTTATCGGTATGATTGTTTCTTCTTTGCTGACAATGCTGATATTCTATATCTGCAAAAGAGCCAACCCCCACAGGGCAAATCTATGGTTTAAGCGATTACAACTGGTATCCTCAGGACTGTTCAGTATCGGACACGGGTTGAATGACTCGCAAAAAGTAATGGGGATTATTGCTGCAGCAATGATTGCTGCACATTCACGTGGAATAGACATGGGAATTACCAGCATCAAGGATTTACCCGACTGGGTTGCATTCTCCTGTTTTACGGTAATATCATTGGGTACTATGTCGGGCGGATGGAAGATTGTGAAAACAATGGGATCACGCATTACCAAGGTTACTCCACTCGAAGGTGTAGCTGCCGAAACTGCCGGTGCATTTACATTGTTCCTGACTGAAATACTAAAGATACCGGTAAGTACCACTCATACCATTACCGGTGCCATTATCGGGGTTGGAGCAGTAAAACGTCTTTCAGCCGTCCGCTGGGGTGTAACAAAGAATTTAATGATTGCATGGCTTTTAACCATACCTGTAAGTGCCGCCTTGGCTGCTTTCATCTTTTACCTGTTTGGGGCATTGGTATAGACCGTTTTCTACAAATTATAAAAAGGCTGTTTCGTTATGAAGCAGCCTTTTTCATTGGTGGCTGTACCATTCAGTATTATTCAAATACAATTGAATATTCATTTTACCTGACATCAATAAATAACCAACCGGTACTTGAGAGCCTCTTTTTGACAACATCGAAATGACCGGATTAACAAATCCTTTTGTGCTTAACTTATACTGATCCCCACCACACAACACACTTCATAGCTTCCAGAAGAGTACAATCCTGATAGCATTCCGTCACATTGGGAGAAGCTGCTTTTACCTGTTGACACTAAAACGGGCACTATTGATGGCTTTTATTTCATGAATATTCACTTCCAATGCAAGATGGCCTTGAAAATCAATTGGCCAAAGAATTGGAGCTTTGAAATATCCAGCATTGCAGCTGATGACAATGGGAAATCATTCCTGAAAATACATAGAACATCAAACTCAAAAAAGAACCAACATAAAACATATAAAATAATAAATTCATACCATGTCAAACGAACAAATTAATAAGGCTTACGACTTAGCTGTAGCTCAATATGCTGCAATTGGTGTTGATGTAAACAAGGCTGTAGAACAACTGGATAAACTTCCTATTTCACTTCATTGCTGGCAAGCTGATGATGTAAAAGGTTTCGAAGTATCAAAAGGAGACCTGACCGGTGGCATACAAGCAACGGGGAATTATCCCGGAAGTTCAAGGACTATACAAGAACTCAGGGCAGATATTGAGAAAGTATTGTCGTTACTTCCCGGGAAACACCGGTTGAATCTGCATGCTATTTATGGCGATTTCGGTACTGAATTCGTTGACCGTGATCAGATTGAACCAAAGCACTTCCAAAGCTGGATTGACTGGGCAAATAAAGTAGGTGTGAAGCTGGACTTCAACTCAACATTCTTTTCACATCCAAAATCCGAATCCGGATTTACATTAAGCAGTGCAGATAAAGATATCCAGTCATTCTGGATGGAGCACTTGCGTCGTTGCCGGTATATTGCTGCCGAGATAGGTCGTCAACAAGGTTCTGCCTGTATTCACAACATCTGGATCCCTGATGGAAGCAAAGACCGTACTGTGAATCGCTATGCATACCGTGAAAACCTGAAATATGCATTGGATACTGTCCTGGCTGAAAAGATTGACAGCAACTACCTGGTGGATTGCATAGAATCAAAATTATTCGGTATCGGCGTCGAAAGTTATACGGTTGGTTCGCATGAATTTTACCTGGCTTATGGCGCTAAGAATAACATGGTGGTTACCCTGGATTCAGGTCACTTCCATCCTACCGAAGTTATTTCAGATAAAATATCTTCCCTATTGTTGTTTGTCCCTGAAATCATGTTACATGTCAGCCGTCCGGTACGTTGGGACAGTGACCACGTTGTCATTCTGGATGATGAATTACAGCATATCACCCAGGAAATTGTCCGGGCGAATGCACTTGACCGTGTACATATTGGATTGGATTACTTCGATGCATCCATCAATCGCATCGGTGCCTATGTAGTAGGCGTACGTGCTACCCAGAAAGCATTGTTGCAGGCATTGCTCGAACCGATCGAGCAGTTGCGTATATACGAAGCAAACGGTCAGAACTTCGAACGCCTGGCTCTGCTTGAAGAAATGAAATCGTTGCCATGGGCTGCCGTATACAACCACTATTGTGCACAAAAAGGGGTTACCCCAGGCGAAGCATACATCGCCGAAATTCAACAATACGAAAAAAGCATTACCTCGAAACGGGTTTAACATTTCATTCCAATTGACACAATAGGATATACAAGAAATTCTGTTCCTGTACACTATTGTGTCAATTGCCACATCGTTGCCTTTCATCATAATACTCATCACCCGTTTTCAATCCTGAATTGAAAATGGTAAATCCAACATCATGAACACACTTCTCGGATTATTCATTATTGCTATTGGTAGTATGGGACAATCAAGTTCATACGTACCGATTAAAAAAGTAAAAAGCTGGGCTTGGGAAAGTTTTTGGCTGGTACAGGGTCTTTTTGCCTGGTTGTTATTTCCCTATCTTGGTGCATTATTGGCTGTCCCGGAAGGACACTCGCTCATGGAAATTCTTTCATCAGGAAATGGAGCTGCATTCCATGCATTGTTCTTTGGCATGTTATGGGGTATTGGCGGCCTGACATTTGGCCTGAGCATGCGTTACTTAGGCGTCGCCCTGGGTCAATCTATAGCCCTTGGCACCTGTTCAGCATTTGGAACAATCATTCCGGCATTAATGAATGGAACAGATTTAATGACTGGCAAAGGGTTGCTCTTATTGATCGGAGTAAGCATTGCCATTGCAGGGATTGCAGTAATCGGTTATGCCGGCAGTCTACGTTCCCGGAATATGACGGACGAACAAAAGAAAGCTGCAGTAAAGGATTTTGCCTTGGGAAAAGGATTATTGGTTGCATTGCTCGCAGGCGTAATGAGTGCCTGTTTCAGCCTGGGACTTGAAGCTGCTGAACCGATAAAACTGGCAACTATCGCTATGGGAACAAAATCCCTGTTTGCAGGTTTACCTGCAATTCTGTTAATCACAGCAGGCGGATTTTTGACAAATGCCGTGTATTGCATCTTCCAAAACATTAAGAATAAAACCATCAACGATTACTTCAGCGTATCAGGCGGAGTATTTATAAATAACGTTCTGTTTTGTGCCCTGGCAGGTATTCTTTGGTATTCCCAGTTTTTCGGGTTAGCCATGGGTAAAAGCTATTTCACCGAAGGTAGTGTTATGATGGCATTCTCCTGGAGCATCCTGATGTCCCTGAATATCACGTTCAGCAATGTGTGGGGAATCGTGCTGAAAGAATGGAAAGGTGTAACCAATAAAACCATAGCCGTATTGGTGCTGGGGATGTGTATACTTATCATCTCGCTGGTGATTCCTAATATCTTCTAACACGATCACGAATACGATTCAATATTTAAAATCTGTTTTAGATATTGAATGATTCAATACTTCCCGTTATAAAAAAAGAGTTCATAATTTCTTCTCCTGGAAGAATATTGAACTCTTTTTTTTAATAATACCGGATTATTCCTCCGTAGCAAACTGTAAATTAAATACATCTTTAGGGATCAAAAATAATCTTTGAGCTGGCATTTGTTATCACCGGAATAAAGGCTGTCAATGCCCAAAATACAATGACAGCTCAGGAATCAATCTAAAAAAGCAGCAGACATGATTATGATTTCTATCGATTATTTATTTGTAAATAAAGATGGGACGACATAATCCAGCCACTAATTTCACCCCTTTTTACTCATTATCCTGATATACTTCATAGGGGGTTGCCTTAGGGTTCCGAGGGCCTTTCGAGGGCCTTTCGAGGGATAGACCTCACTGAACCCTCACTGAACCCTCACTGAACCCTCACTGAACCCCCTTTGAACCCCCTCGGAAGTATAACCAGAAAAGAAATGGGATTTGAGATAAAAAAAAGATGAAACCATACCCTATCTGGCAGTATCTGCTTCCTGAATTGCAACCGGGAACCTGTGCCATACAGTTGAATGCTTACCGTGCTGAACCGGCAAAAGCATTGGGGAGTATGTCATTTCCGGCAATTCAGGTCCCGACAGAAAGGCGAAAACAACTATCAAATAAAATAGATGGGCTTAATCTTGTACAATAATCAATATTATTGTACGTTTGTATTTTACTTAACTATCGGAAAATATGATCATTCATAATCTAAAAAAATACTTACTGCTTGCCTTGTTGGTGCTGGAATTCGGGAATGTCTCGCGGGCAGAGGGTAATTTGCCTTATGTGGATCAGAAATTAATTCATTTTGGGTTCCTGCTAGGTGTTAACGCCATGGATTTTAGTGTAACATCCAGGGACAGCGCACGTGTTTCGACTTTAAAGCCCGGCTTTACGGTAGGTATTATCAGCGATTTACGACTGAACAGGTATCTGAACCTGCGCTTCACCCCTACCCTGCATTTTGGGGAACGGGAACTCAGTTATAAATTTAATACGGGTAAAGATTCGGTAACCATTTCATCGATTCCAATCTGTTTTCCTGTTTATCTGAAATACAGTGCCGAACGAACCGGAAATTTCAGGCCCTATGTAATCGCCGGGGCAGGTGTTTTGTTTGACCTGGCAACAAGTCCAAATTCAGACAATCCGGTTACATTGCGTCCGTTGGATGTCTATACCGAGTTTGGAGTGGGTTGTGATATTTACTTCTCATTTTTCAAGCTGGCACCCGAATTAAAATACTCCATCGGATTTGGCAACATATTGGTACCCGGCAGTGAGCGTGTAGGGTTAAGTCCTGCCAACAAAAGGTTCTCCGATGCATTATCCAGGCTTACATCCAAGATGATCACCCTGAGCTTTAACTTCGAATAATGCAAGATTTCGATTGAAAGCAAAAAAAAAACAATAGATACATCTATTGTTTTTTATTCGGTATTAAATGCGTTCGATTTCCTTGATTACTTTTTCCATGGCAGTCTGCCAATCGCTGAACAATTTACGGAAATACGCTTTTACAATTTTAGGATTGTCTTTTCCATCCGGGCAATTGGTACGTAAAATATATTCCCGATTTAATGACATAATGTCAACAACTAACGCATCAATTTTTTGATCATCAACATTTTTTGACACCAAACACCGGAAATACACATCAGTAATCAATTCAAAGGATACAAATTTAATCGTTTTTTTTAATTTTCTACGGCTTGCCATTGGGACTCTGTTTTATAATTTATTTCTACAAATATAAGCCATTATTATGAAAATGCCATCTTTTACCGTAAATTTGCGAAAAATAATCCACCGGTATTTACGTTTGTTCCTAAAGAGATCCATCAGTATATGACTTCGATATCACGAAAAATCAATTTCCCGCTTACCGTCTTCATTGTGCTGATGATTGCCATCGGGTTTATGGGATGCAACGACGAGATATTTTCAACAAACCCCAAAGACAAACTCTCGTTTTCGACGGATACACTTACCTTTGATACCGTGTTTACGACCATCGGCAGTACTACAGCAAAAATAATGATTTACAACCGGAATAATGTTGCCCTTAAAATAAGCCATTTAGGGTTGGCCAAAGGGAAAGAGTCATCTTTCAGGATCAATGTTGATGGGAGCCTGAATGCCAATAATCAGTTCGACAACATTGAAATCCGGGCAAAAGACAGCATGTATATCTTTGTTGCCGTGACTGTCGATCCTACCAATGTCAATTCACCGGTCTTTATCAAGGACTCGTTGGTAGCGCAGACAAATGGCATCTCTCAAAATATGAAGCTTCTGGCGTACGGCCAGGACGTAAAAGTCTTCCGCAACAAATATATACGGAACGATTCCACACTGACTGCCGAGAAACCCTATCTGATCATTGGCTACCTGACCGTGGATACCGCAAAGACCCTGACACTTAAGCCCGGGTGCAAGTTTTATTTCCACAACAATGCAAATATGACCATTTATGGGAATCTAAAAGCAGAAGGTACTGCTGAGAAACCAATTATCATGCGGGGTGACAGGCTGGATAAGATCAATTTCACCACTCCATTCCCATACAACAATGTTGCAGGCCAATGGGGAGGGTTATATTTGCTTTGGAAAGGCGGTAACCACATCATGCAACACGTAAACATGAATAGCGGTTATGTTGGGATTTACTTCTCGAACACCGACCGTAACACCATTCCCACCCTTCAGGTATCGGACTGCCGTATCACCAATTTCCTGTTATACGGGTTAGTGGTGCAAAACGGGAATGTCCAGGTCACCAACAGTGAGATTTCAAACACCAGCAGTTACAGTGTATTACTAAACGGGGGGAAGCACAGCTTTATTCAAAGCACCATTGCCAATTATTTCGACAACAGCGTATCACAGGCAACTAGCCGTGACCGCAAACCGGCTGTAATGATCATGAACCTGAACCGGGTATATCCAATGGAATCGGAATTCCGGAACTGCATTATCAGTGGAAGCGAAGATAATGAGTTCAGCCTGGTAACACGTTTCCCGGATCAGTACAAAGGCGTCTTCGATCATTGTTATATAAAGAAACCTGAATCTTTAAAGTTGCCTCAGTTTACCAATATCCATTGGTCGCAAAAAAAAGATTCTGTATTTAAAAGCATCCGGTACATTCCTGAAAGGAATATCAATTTCAATTTTATGCCTGATTCAGTATCACCTGCCCGTGGGTTGGCTGATCCAACTATAGCTTCACACTACCCGCTTGATTTGAATGGAAACAGCCGGTTAAAAGATGGTGCCCCCGATGCCGGAGCCTATGAGTGGCAACCGGCAAAATAAGACGGACAATGAAAAAAAGCATTCTAGTACAACTGATCTTGATTGTTAGCATTCAGCTTGCTGCCCAAAAGCAGGAAAAGCAGGATTTTAAGATCATGTGTTATAATGTCGAAAATTTCTTTGATTGTATCCCTGATTCGCTTTCAAACGATACTGAATTTCTACCTACAGGTGTACGGGCATGGAATTATACGAAATATCAACATAAACAATCGAATATTGCACGGGTTATTGCAGCGATCGGAGGTTGGGAAGTACCGGCACTGGTAGGATTATGTGAAGTGGAAAGTGATAAATGCCTGTCGGACCTGACCCATTATTCAGGATTAAAAAATTTCAGGTACAACTACATACACCATGATTCACCCGACCCCCGGGGAATTGATGTCGCCTTATTATATCAACCGCAGCAGTTTAAACCCATACAGGAGCGGGCAATAAAAATCAGTTTTCCTCTGGCTCCCGAAAGCAGGACCAGGGACATATTGTTCGTTTCGGGGATTATTCCTACCGGAGATACCCTACATGTATTTGTATGCCATTTTCCGTCACGACTTGGAGGTGAAATAGAATCACAGGATAAACGGAAGTTTGTGGCTTCTGTGATCCGTACAAAGGTGGATAGCCTCTTTACAGCCAACAGCCATTCAAAAATCGTTATCATGGGTGACTTTAATGATTATCCGACCAATTCAAGCCTCGTTGATGTTTTAAAAGCATACCCCTTAACCAACCCTGTTTTGGCTTCCGGGCTGTATAACCTCATGTACAACATGCAAGCGCAAGGGAAAGGCACGAATAAATACAAGGGGGAATGGGGTGTGTTGGATCAGATTATCATTTCAGGTGGGTTACTGAATCAATCAGGCAGATTCTATACAACCCCGGAGGATGCGCATATTTTCGATGCTCCCTTTTTACTTTCAACCGATCAGTCATACCTGGGGAAACAGCCTTTCAGAACATACTCCGGACTAAAATACCAGGATGGCTATTCCGATCATTTGCCGGTTTATGCAGACTTCCGGTATTAATTTATCTCAACGACAACATATGGATATTCAACTTTTTATTCCCTGCTTCATCGACCAACTGTATCCACAAACAGGATTCAACACGGTAAAAATACTTGAAAAGGCAGGGTGCAAGGTGCATTACAATTCCAGCCAAACATGCTGCGGACAACCGGCATTTAACAGTGGATACTGGAAAGAAGCGGCAAGCCTGGCAGAGAAATTCCTCACTGATTTCAATCCGGACATGCCTATTGTATCCCCTTCCGGATCATGCACCAGTTTTATCATCCACCACTACCAGAAAATATTGGCAGACCGTCCTGAATTACTTGAACGGCATGCACTAATAAAAGACAAGACCTATGAATTATCCGATTTTCTGGTAAATGTCCTGAAGGTGACAAACCTCGGTGCCCGGTTTCCATACAAGGTGACTTTTCATGATTCATGTTCAGCCTTACGGGAATACGGAATTAAGGATGAACCCCGGATTCTGTTGTCACAGGTGGAAGGTCTGGAGTTGGTTGAGATGGATGAAAGTGAGGTTTGTTGTGGCTTTGGAGGAACATTCGCCGTCAAGAACAATGCTATTTCCTCTGCCATGGTTGAGCAAAAAGCACAAAACGCACTGGCTGCACAGGTCGGTTATGTTGTCAGCACAGAGGCATCCTGCCTTATGAATATCAACGGGTATTGCACGAAGAACAACCTGCCACTGAGAGGAATTCATTTAGCGGATATCCTGGCCAGTGGATTATAAGTGATAAAGAAGTGCTGACCACACGGCCGTTATAGCCGCTTTAATTCCACAGTTACCGAGCTTCCGGCATATTCTTTCTGAGGCAATGCGATTCTCAACCCGGTTTGATTATTTTCTTCGTTATACGATGATTGGGTTGAGCGATACCTTCCGTTTACAGTCAATTTAAATTCTTTCAGTGTTTGGGTAGGATCGGCAACAGTTATGATAAGATTCCCATTTCCATTGGTTTCGATCATGACAAGGCCCGGATTTTTAGTCTCAACAAAATTAGCCCCCGCAAATGTGTTCACTCTTGCGGGCTCATGAAATACGTATTGAAACAACGAGTTATCTATCAGCCTGACAGCCTGTACCTTTTTGTTGTTCGTCAGAATCTCTATCGTTGGTTTTGCCATATACTCCTTGAATTGGGTCGGTGAAACAGCCGGCAATACGAAGTACTGGTAGGAAGAGTATTTTGCATCCATCCCATGGCTTATCCACAGGTCAAAGACGTTACCTGTCACTAAATCGGTTGAATACGGATCTGCTATCGCATGCCAGTTTCCGCTTTGCTTGCCGACAGAAACAGACACTGCCGATTCTATTGGGAAATAATATCCAATGGAGTCGTGCCATACGGATCTAACCTTAGATGAACTTAACACGGTATCGGACACCGAACGGATCCTACCGGCATTAAACGTAATCACAGCTTTCCCTTTCTGATTGCATTGGTTAATGCCCGTAATAATTTCTTTCCCTGTATTAGATGTAATATCGGTACCAAGGCACACTAAAACACCTCGATTGTAAAACCAGGATTTCTTAGCATCAATCCCATTCCTGGCAAGATGAAAAGTGGATATTCCACTGCCGTTATGAGTCAATCCGCCAACAAATGGATTCGGATTAAGGTAATTGTCGGTCTTAGGGTTTGGCTTAATGGAGTCAAGCAGAGGAGCCGTCACCCCGGGTATTTTATTCCAGTCCCAGAGAGGGAAAATATCGTTATACTCATCACCATCCCGAAGGAAAATGGTACATCCATCTGATATGAAATGGCCTTTCTTATTTTCGTTATTGGTAAATTCAGTCCCTTTTACCCTGGGAGAACAAGCCCGAACAGAGATATAGCTCTTTTCACCACGAAAAACAGTCAGATCAGACCTCCAAAAGTGTTTCGACATGGGCTTTTCAACAGTTGCCTGTTGCTGCAGGTTCCTGATTAGAAGACTATTATATTGATCTTTATACTGTGAGTCGACCTGTTTCAGTTGATTAGCGGCAACACAAAGTGTCATTGCTTTCCCTACCTGGGCTTGCTTAAACAGTTGGCGGTTGCAGGCACTAACATCCATATAGCCGTGCCATACAATCCAGTTTTCACCTTCAAAAACGTAATTCCTCAGAATGGACATTTGCGCAGGTGTGAATGTGAGGGTTGAGCCACCGAAAACATTTGCATAATAAGCCATGCTTGAAATAAAAGCCAACCCGTAATTCCCAAACTGCTGCTGGGGACCATGCTGGTGGAAGCTGTAATCAGCCTGGATACCTTCGTTGGGAGTAATGAAGATTTCAGAAGCAATCGTATCCCTGGCCATCTTGGTCAGGCTTTCATCATTCGTAAGGAGGGCTTTCAGCATAACATTACCTGCCAGCCATACCTTATTCTGTCCGGTCATCCTGAAGCCTGCATTGTTCATTACAGCAACAGCTGCAGACTTTTCCTTCTCACTCAGTTCATCTTCTATAAATAAGAAAATCAGTCCCATAAAACGTGGAATGCCTATCTGGTTATACCACCAGTTCTTGCATACCGGCTTTTTCAGAAACCAATAATTCAGTCCCTTATGTAATACATCAGAGACATACTTTTGTTGGTAGAACTTAGAATCGGGAGAAATATAAGCCCTACTCAGGTATAAGATCCGGGAGACATGATTGGTAGGGTCCCAGTTACTAAGGGCTTTGTCATTATAATCAATATCCGGCCAGGAACCATCGGAAGTCTGTGTTTTAATGATTTTGTCCAGATCTGAATTCTGCTGAAAAGTATTCCAGTACAACTCTCGTAAACTAACATCGGTAGTATTCCCTTTATTTGAAATAACAGAAGCTAAATCATACTGATCATTTGTTTTAAAAAACGGATTCCGGCTTAATTCAATAATCCGGCTCTTTAAAAGTGGGATAAGATCCTTATCTGCAAAAGCATTCGAATAAAATGCAAGCAGCAAGACAAACAATATTAGATTTTTTCTCATAAGGCACTGATGAATCAGGTATTCAGAAAACGCCATCGCATGCTGAACGATATATAAACATAAATACTTGCGTAATCTGAAACAAATAAGGTATCAACAACTAAAAAAGTTCAACTGAATGAACACAATGATGATATGCAAAAGTAATTATTTTACCGGATTTTGAACTTCAATTCGCTGTATTAAATTGATTACAACAAAAAAAGACCCGGTGTAACGGGTCTTTAAGGTTATACATGGGTAACAAACAGGGGCGTATCGGAATGAAGCACCATCTTATAGGCCAATCCAGGACTAAAGAGGCGGGCAAATATATTTCTCCTTCTGGAATTGAAAGCCAGCACATTAATCTTGTGGTTCGCCATATAATTATTCAGGAATTCAGGAGTATCGTTGGCATTCAACAAATCATAATTCGTTACCAACTGGGGATAATGATTGGCAAAATACGATTTTATCCCCGCAAGCATGACTTCACTCCAGGCAACGTTCTTATCAGAGGCATGAATAAAATAGATTTCCACATCTTCAGGACCGAAAAGAGAAATGGCCCTGTCAATGGCAATCAGATCCTTTTGATCGAAGTTTGTGAGGAAAGCTACCCGTTTAATATCTTCAGGAGATTGCATTGTCATTAAAGTCGGAACGGCAAATACCGGTGAAACACATGCTTCCATGACTTCAGCCGTAACGCTCCCTATCAATTCGTTTGTCAGTTTCCGTCCATGGGTACCCATAACAACCAACGAAGGAGTATTCTTTTTACAATAATCAAGGATCTGATCTTCGGGTACGCCTTCTTTCATTTCAAAACTGAATGGGATATTAGGCAGTTCACCCTTTGCAATCCTGTCATGAATCTGTTTAGTCATGTTCTCAATTTCTGAATTGGCAGAGCTGAGTATCTTCTTAAGCAACTCACTGTCGCTGATGCTGTACGTACTCATGTCATTGTTCGAGGAAATCGTGAATGCCGGGCTAAAATAAACATACAGGAACACTACTTCAGAGGCAAGGATATCAGCAAAATGAAACCCAAAATCAGTGGCTTTGGATACTTGATCGGAGAAATCAATTGGAATCAGGACTTTCTGCGTAGCAGTACTTCCAGTAGCTGGTTCGTGCTCCCAGGCACTTTCCATTTCTTCAACAATCTTCAGGGCACGGGGCAGATCACTCTCTTTAATGCGGACACGCACTCCTACCGCCATTTCCGGATGTTCCAGGTTCAGGTTATGAATCACCGTTACTATCCCATTTTCTTCCAGAACAGTTTTAATCATCTGTGCCCTCTTATACGTGCGAATTGCAAGGGTAACCAATTTGTCTTCCATAATGCGCTTTAATTTATCGATTTACAAATCAAGGTTGAATTTCTTCTGCTTCGAAATAGCTTCATTCCAATAACGTGGTAAAGATAGCCAATATTAACTAACAGAATGTTTATTTTTTGATTAAATTTTAAAGGAACTGAAAAAAATGGCCTACATTTGTATTAATATTTAAATACAATTGAAATCATGAATCCGAAAACTAAAAAAGGACTTACTATTGCAACACTTACCGGTATTATTGTGTTCGCATTGTTTCTGTTTTTCAAATTTTATTTTGTATTTGGAGAAGGTGTAAAGGCAGGAGAGTTGAATTACTTTGTACATAAGGGGTATGTATTTAAAACATACGAAGGAAAAATGATTCAATCTGGTTTCCGCTCACAAACAACCGGAACTATCCAGTCGTATGAATTCCCTTTTTCTGTCGAAGATAAAGCTGTGGCCGACTCATTGATGCGTTGCAGTGGAAAGGAAGTTGAACTTCATTACAAAGAATACCTGGGTGTTCTTCCCTGGAGAGGCGTCAATAAATTTATAGTTGATAAGATTGTCTCCGTTAAATAGTCCTGACTGACATGCCTATTTATAAAAAATTAGGCCTTTCATGGCAGACAGGTGTGTCCTGATTGTTGACTCAACACACATAATTTCT
>Ga0302272_1000768_pt1 | contig 14589 bp, 4 predicted proteins | sample III_Bog_N1_2_FD_198772 | JGI IMG/M metagenome (GOLD analysis project Ga0302272, IMG submission 198772) | Peat permafrost microbial communities from Stordalen Mire near Abisko, Sweden - III_Bog_N1_2 | ecosystem: Environmental > Terrestrial > Soil > Wetlands > Peat | place: Sweden: Abisko...
TATGATTTATTATTCAACTAAAATTCAAACTATTAAGAGCAAAATTCTTAATAGCAGAGTGCTTTGTACATCTATAATGATTAATGACTAACAAAGGAACTGTTTATTTAATTCACATTAAAGTCACCATTCTTGATTAAAGTCAAATAAGCAATAAAACCTACAAATATATTTAACAAATAAAATATGGATAATGAGCACTAAAAAACAGAGATAATGAGTTAATTGAAATATTGAGCCTCTGAAGAAAAAAGAGAATTTGTATAGTGATCTTTTCTTTTTTAGAATAATGCTTTTTGGTTTGATTTGATATAGGCATGTATAATCCTTTCTATAGCATTCTTTATTGCCATATATAGACCATGGACGACATGACAAATCTATTTGCACTGCATTATCCGAATCAATGTAAATATCAGGTGGAATAGTTTTGATTTCAGAAGTGTATTTTTATCTTTGTAGAAAAAAATATTCTGCTCTTAGATTACTACTTAGCCTCCTTGATTCTTCCATTAGAGATATTGCCCTATTTTGAAGTAACAAGAGTTATAAAGCATGAAGAAAGAATAGACTTATTTCTTCATAAATCCAATAACCTACCTAAGCGACCCTTTACTTATTTCTCTTAAGGTTTTACAGATGAACGAATAATCCAATATTTTCCACCTCGTGGTAGAGCTATGTTTCTTCATGTACGCACGCGAAAAATGGCAAGAAAGAGAAACAGGTCATAATATTACAAACAGTTAAGACCTGACACATCAAGGACTCATTTGACTTATGAGTTTGCCTCTTTTTTAAAAGCAGCGTATTGAGACTACTAGCATAAGTATTTCAGTGCTAGGCTCTATGTTTAGTGTCGTTGCTATACTTCTATCACGCCACTACAAGCTCCATTTAAATAATTTCTTAGATTAGAAAGAAGAAAAGTACAACTCAGAATTCATGCTTAAAAAAAATATGGGTACTCACTTGAGTATCGATGAAACCTCATTATCACAAGGAGAACTTAATACCATAGTTATCAATAAAGCTGCCAAAGGCAAAAAAGGTTCGTTAGTTGCCATTCAAAAAATTGAAGATCAATCGACTTAGTATGCTAACGAGCAGAGAAGTTACAAATGTCTTTTTATATATTTGCAGAGCTCTTTGAAAGGTCGATTCTACTATTGTTGCTTTAAAGCACGAGCGTCATTCTGGTTGAGATGTTTGCCACGACATAAGTGGTGGTTCCTTTACAGGAAACCCCGTTCAGAATATTCCTATAAGTCTTCATTATACACGTTGAATTCTTTAAAATCATTTGGACCTTGTCCAACAGCCACCCAATGTGAGCGACTTCCAATGTCAACGCCTGCTGCTCGAGGATTGACAATTTTCATTGAAATTTCGTCTTTCTCTGTCATAATTGTAGATTTTAAAAACTCTTTGGAGATGTGCTTAGTACATATACAGCATTGCACAGTGGCTCAGAGAAAATGAGATTGAAACTGTGGCTATGGAAAGCACCGGTACATATTGGCAATCGCTTTATGCGGTACTTATGGCTGAAGGTTTCCAGGTGATTTTGTGTAATGGTAAATTCACTAAGAATATCAAAGGCAAGAAAACCGATATTTTGGACTGTCAGTGGATTCAGAAATTGTATAGTATTGGATTGCTTTCGGGAAGCTTTTTACCGGACGAAGAAACAGAACAACTTCGTACATTTTGTCGACATCCTTCCAATCTTCTGGCTTCGGCAGCAGCGGCTTCCAAGAAAATGCAGAAATATCTACGGTTACTCAACCTTCGATTGGATGTAGTAGTAAATGATGTTTGTGGACTGACCGGCATGGCAATTATCAAAGCCATTTGCAGCGGAGAAAAGAATCCTGAGAAACTGGCTGAGTTACGTCACCATAATTGCAAGAAATCGAAAGAAGAAATTGCCAAAGCGTTGCATTCCAATGGACGAAAAGATTATCTTTTTACTCTCAAGCAAGAATTGGAAATGTACGAAGTATTTCAATCAAAAATTACTCAGTGTGATATTGAAATTGAAAATATGCTTGCTCAGACAATTGAGAATGATGATGACAAAAAGCAGTACCATATAGAAGGTAAGCCGTACAAAAAGATTAATAAAAATACACCAAAGAATATCAATTTAAACCTAATGGCTTATCAGTATTTCGAAGGGGTGGATTTAATGAGCTATTCCACTGTGTTGTCACTGATAAGTGAAGTTGGTGTGGACGGAATTAAAAAGTTTCCTACAGCAAAGCATTTTGCTTCTTGGCTTCGATTAGCTCCAAACAACAAAATTAGTGGTGGAAAAGTACTTTCAAGCAAAATTCCTAAAGGAAGTAACCGATTGAAAATATCACTCCGAAATGCGGCAAATGCTATTGGAAATTTGAAAGATTCAACACCTTTATCTGATTTCTTTAAACGAATAAATTTCAGAAAAGGAAGAGTATCGGCAATTAGTGCTACAGCAAGAAAACTGGCGGTGATAATCTGGAACATGGTGGTTAAAGGTGTACCTTATCACAACCCGGAAGAATACCTTTTCAGAGATCAGAAAAAGAAGCTTGGATTACTTAAAAGAATCCAAAAACAAATAACTAAATTTGAACTCGAAAGGACAGACTTCCAATTTGCCAATTGAGAAATTATCAATTATATATTTGGTCGTTAGTCAGAATTATACGAGGAGTAAAATCAGAGAATGTGATTTTTGCTTTATCCCGACTTCATGAAAATAAGCGAAAAATAGTTCAGGAGATGACACTCAATTTGTCTCTAACAATGAAACTCATCAGCAAGAAATGTTTCCCTAATACATCGTTGGTCTGCGACCGATTCCATGTACAGTGCTAAATGAATGAGGCTGTTAATGATTTAAGAATAAGTTATCGTTGGCAGGCTATAGATTTAGAGAATGCTGAAATTCAATTGGGAAAGAAAATGGGACAACGGAATATTCCACACATGTTTCCAAACGGAGATACCAGACGACAACTGTTGGCTAGAAGCAGACACATTGTACTTAAAAACTATGCAAAATGAGCCAATCTCAAACACAAAGAACTGAAATCTTATTTGAACATTATCCTGAAATTAAAATGGCATACGATGTTTCATTGGAACTTACTCAGATATACAATCTCAAAATCAAGAAAGAGATTACACTTACTAAGTTTGCTCATTGGTACAACAAGGTCGATAAGCTAAATTGCAAATCCTTTAAATCAGTGGTACAAACTATGCAGAACAATTACAGGGATATTGTCAACTACTTTATAATAGAAGTACAAATGCTTCAGCAGAATCGTTTAATGCAAAAATTAAAGCCTTTAGAGCTCAATTCAGAAAGCAAGAGATATTACATTCTTTATCTTTAGACTAGCTAACCTTTTTGCATAATATTCTTATTCCACCTACTTTTTACATTGATCCCAAATAATCTATCAAAATAACATTTTGATAGAAAATGGGTGAACGTAATTAGAAATTTCAAATCCCCAGCGCCCTCCCATAAGAGGGTGCTGGGGATTATCAGCAGAATCAAAATAAACTAAACAAAGCATTCCCTTTTCCAGTTACCCGGCAAAAAACTTAAATAGCAAATATTCAACAGTTAATATATACCCAAACTCATAACAACTAACAAGCTATGACAATAACTATTAACACCTTAATAATCATTTATAATCCACAATTGCAGCAGTGATAGTCGTGAGCTTAGGAATGAACCCTAATAAACTACTTTATACACTTTAGTTTCTTCATAATTGCTAACAGTTACAATATATACTCCGTGTACGAGTAAGCCCATGTCCACTTTTTCTCCTCCGGTAATGGCTTTGCGAGCTACTAATACTTTACCACTAGCATCCATCACACTTGCCGAATAATTACCAACCAGTGCCGTCAAATCAACAATCAATTTATCGGAAGCTCGATAAACTTTTGCATTCCAACCGGTTTCAATCTTATCGGGCACTTGCTTATTAATATAAAGTACAAAGCGGGATGAATTATTGGAAGACGCATCTGCTTTAAAACTGTACGAACCTGGTTGAGTGAGATCAACTACCTTTTTCTCCAAACGGTCTTCTAGTAATAAACTCCTTATTTCACTGCTTGTGTAAGCACACTCCAAGGTGTAATCTCCTGTACTACCGGCTTTAAATTCCAATGGCAATACACGACTACCCACACTATCTGCCAAGTAACTGGTAGAGTAATCTAATCCAGCAACTTTCGTATAAAGACTTGGAGCTGTTTCCACAAAACTAAATAGCTTCATGGAACCGGCTTCATCTACCGGTTTACTAAACATATAGCGAACTTCATCACTACCTTCGTTTGAGTTTGAGTTTACCTTTACACTTAAAATCGGGGAATTTACAGATGCTGCCGAAACTCTCCAGACACTGTTATTCCCAGAAGAACTACGAGCACTGTTTTTGAATATTAAAGCACCTTGCGCTGCCGCTTGTACATAAAAACCTTGCATAGGAGCTATATATCTGGAAGCACCGTTTGTTCCATCATCTGTTAAATCTGCTGAATTATAAGCGCCATAATTTTTCGCAATAGGATTCCATATCCATACAGCATAACCACCTCCATAATTAATAAGCTTAGAGCGATCGAAACCGGCATCCGCTTTCCAATCAATAGTGCTTGGATATGGATTACCTACTAAATTAAGCCTTTTTGAACTCGATGAGATTGCTGTAACCGGATATGTTACATTTCCATTGTTCAAATTACCCACAAACTTTTTAGTAACTGTATCTGCCTGTAATGCATACGTATAACCTCTACCCGGCACGAAGTAATTTTGCGGATGTATAGTTACCCATTTGGGTTCCGACAAATTATTGAGATTGCTAACAAATGTTTGCGTTGGTTCGTTCATCACATACAAATCGTACGATGTTCCACCGGTATGCGTACCACCCAGTGGAGTCCATTCTCCACCAATCGACTGATTTGCAACTGGTGACGATAAAAAGTGTTTACAATCGGCTGTACCATTCTTCGTATTCTTCATGAAGCGTTTAACTGTTGCCGGGATATTGTCAGTAGAATGGTTTAATGAGCCTGTACCCTTCTCTGTAGAGTTAATCACCAAACCGCCCACACCTGCATTGTTTGTAAGGGTTCCATTTACTGTCAGGTTTGTTGTCGGTGCAATAGTCAGTAGCTTTCCTGTATTAATCATTAAATTATTAGCCACTGCCAAATTACAAGTATCTGTTACACCAACTGCATTGTCTATTGTCAGATTATAGACCTGATCGTTTAAATAGGTAGCACTTTCAATCCGCTGTTTAGAAGTACCTGCATACACCACAGAAGGTGTTTGACTTATAGCATCAAGTAGACCGGCTGTACAAGTCAGTTTATTCAGCAAATTCAGAGTGCCATACAATACAACATTATTTGCATTAGCAGTTTGAAGGTTATACACAGCATTATTATAAAATGCACCCGAAGGTATAGACTGTGCAGTTAGACCTGCAAACTCAACTGTTGAACCGATGCTCGAAGCATCTATTTTTGCTCCGTTACCAAGTGATAAGCTTCCCGTTACTGTCAGTTTCTTTCCATTGGTAACCAATCGATAGGCCGATTGTGCATTAGTGATATTATTCACCACCCGATCCTGATCCAGCACACAATGCTTTTGTGGACTGGAAGCAAACCTAATATCATCGCCCGAATTAGGGACTGTTATTTTCGTCCAATTGTCGGCTACATTCCAATCGCTACTAGTAGCGCCATACCACATATTTAGGCAGTCTACTTCCCATGCTCCCATAGCAGGATATATCGCACGGGTAGTATTCATATAGTCTGTGCCAATATTTGTTCCCGTCGCACCTAAAAGCAAGTTGCTTGTCGGTTTATAATCAGTAGCAAGGGCACCGCCGTTTAACATAAACTGAGGATCCAAACTCAAGCTACCGGCATCAAGCCCTGCTACCAAAGGCAAGGATGCTTTTGGAGCGTTGCCATGAAAGCCCAACACACCTCCTGTACCCGACACGTAGTAATCATTGTTATTCATGGTCAGATTAGTAACTGCGTAATAACAAAAATAGGCCGCATAATTACTACCCGAAGAAGATCGACCATTATAAAATATATTATTTTTATAATTACGAACACTTGTAGGATATACACCATACAAACATTGAGAATTCTTGCTGCTAACAGATGGTATACCGTCGATATATACAGTATTGTGATATAAGTAGGTATTAACTCCAGACTGTCCACCAAAGTCGTATATACCATATATAACATTATCATTACTTCCACCCAGATTGAGAATATTATTTGAAACTGTAACTGTACCTGTATTTAAGTTTACACCATACAAACTTCCTGAGGCTGATGACAAACCGTAAATATAATTACCCGAAATATCATTCGCACCTGTATTACCCGCAAAATACAAGCCCATAACATGTCCTCCAGCCGTATTCGAAAGATTGTAAATAGTATTAGTTCTTACCGAATTGACATTGCTCGTTGAAGATAGAGCCACACCAACCACAGAAGTTTGGAAACTTTCAGATATATTGGCGTTAGCGATAGTCAAATTGCCTATAATATTATTCCAAATATTATTCGAACCAGCCGTGCATCGTACTCCATCTATATAACTGCCAGAATAGGTAGAACCATTGGTCAGATTTTGTATTGTATTGCCACTAATAGTAGTTGTACCTGTAGCAGTAGAAGCAATACCATTCACCGTAGCGCTACCACTTCCCTGGCTACATTGAATACTACCCGCAGTAGTAGAACTTCCAATCAGGTTATCGCTTACCGTTGAAGATACAGCACCCGACAAATATATTCCCACAATACTAGTTGAATATTTGGCATCGATAATTCCTGTAATTGAACCAAGGGTATTGTTTCTGATAACAGAAGGACCCGTTGCATAAATACCATATAATGTTCCACCAGTCGAACCGTAAGTTATCGACCCAGTACCCATAGCCGACCCGATAGTATTACCACTTACAGTCCCAATATTGGCTCTGCCCGCATTATAAATACCATACCAATTGAATGTTGCTCCATCTGACCACGCAAACCCCGCTATCGTATTACCTTGTACTGAATGTGGCGTATTAGTTCCATCTGCCAAATAGATTCCTGTGAAATAATTAGCTACGTTGCCAGTCATACCAGCGGTTTTGGTCCAGATACCGCTACATTGAGCAGCAGAACCACCAATATAATTTCCGCTAACAGTATAGCCAGCACCTGACGCTACATTAATCACTTTGAATTCACCCCCCATATTAGGTACAAAAGTTGCTGTTTCGTAAAAACTGTTACCTGATACTGTACATGCAGTACTGTTAGCAGCAAAGTTGACACCATAGGAAGTTAAATTTCTATGTAGGAAATCATATATATTGTTGTTGCTGATAGTAATCCCCGTATTAGGATAAGCAGATAAACCAGAAGAATAAACTGCGTTAAGCGGACGACTGGCATCAGCGGCATTGGTTATAGCATTGTTATCTATCGTATTGTTATTGTTTCCTACCGTAGTTCCCGTAGAGAAAAACACTACACCACTGGCGGCATACTTTTCCGAACCCTTAAGAGTACAATATTCCACTATGTTATTTGCAGCATCATTGTAAAACCGAATAGTAGAAGTACCTGCTGTAGTACTTGTACTGGTATTGACAATGGTCAAATCCTTTGCTGTACCCGTACCATTAACACGACCATCGATAGTTACATTATCTGCACCATTCAAATCAATTAGGGGAGTAGCCAAATTACCGCTAATAGAAAGACCTGTCACCGTAGGATATAAATGGATAGTTGTATAGCTAGCACTACCTGTACCACTGGCATTCAATACAGCAGATACACTCTCGGCAGTACTACTGTTTATCTTGATATCCAAATCACCATTAAAGGTTCCAGCATTGATTGCATCGAAAGCTAAATTCAACGTATTATAACCATTTTGTTTAATTCCTAATCTCCAAACTTCTACCGGGAATCTCAAGTCTCCTTCGTAAGCTCCCATAGTTGGAATAGCTTCCCGAGTACTACCTGCATAGTCGGTAGTAATACCTGTACCAGCTACACCCCAAAGCAAATGGTTTGCTGGTTTATAATCAGCAGCTATAGAACTTCCATTCAATACAAACTGAGGATCCACACTCAAACTACCTGCATCAAGACCTGACACCAAAGGCAGGGTAGTTTTATTAACTCCGTAATAGCCTAATACACCTCCTGTACCCGATACATAATAATCGTTGTTATTTAGGGTCAAACGAGAATTAGATGTAATATAGGCTCCATAATTAGTACCAGAAGACGACCGGGCATTGTAAAACAAATTATTTTGATAATTACATGTATAACCTGATGCACTGTTCAAACAATAGGAGTTATTACTAACGGCAGATCCACCTATATAAACAGTATTGTGGTATAAATTAGTAAGCCCTAAATCGTATATACCATATATATTATTACTGTTAGTTCCACCCAGACTGATGATATTATTCGAAGCAATATTATCAGAACCGTGCAAACTTAGACCATACAAGGTACCTGAACCCGATGACAAATTGTGAATAAAATTACCCGAAAATACATTCGAACCCACGTAACCTATACAGTACAAGCCCATAGCATGTCCTGAACTTGTATTCGAAAGATTATAAATGGTATTAGCACTTACAGTATTAACACTGCCCAACGAAGACGAAAACGAATTCAAAGATATACCTGCAACTGAAACGCCGCCATCTTCTTTCAAGTTAGCATTTGATATTCTTAAATCATGAATAGTGTTGCCCGAAATAGTATTCGTACCGGCTGTACAATATATTCCCTGTGTCACTCCGTTGCCACCACCCGCATTGATCAGATTAGCTATCATATTGCCACTAATAGTAGTTGTAACTGTAGCAACAGAGTTAACTCCATACAATGTTTGTACGTTATATGTTAACGAGCTACATTGAATACTACCGGCAGTAGTATTACTTCCAATCAGGTTTCCGCTAACTGTAGAAGATACTGCACCCGACAGATAAATACATGTAAAATTAGTAACATACGAAGCACCGCCGCTGTTAGCTGCTATAATTGAACCAAAGATATTATTTTGGATAACAGAAATACCGGATGCATAGATTCCATATACTGTTGCGCCACTTCTTCCTGCAGTAACGGTTATTGATCCCGTACCCGTAGACGAACCGATAGTATTAGCACTTACCGTACCAATATTGGACGTACCCTCATTATAAATGCCATACCAATTAGCAGCACCTGAGTTACTCCACGAAATACCTGCCAGGGTATTACCCTGCACCGAATGGGCAGTAGTACTACCACCACTCAAACGAATCCCATAGAAGACATTATTATCATTCCCACCTATGGTTTTGGTCCAAGTACCAACACATTGTGCTGCCGACCCACCAATATAGTTTCCACTAACCGTATATCCATCGCCGGATGCAACGGAAATGATATTATAAGCAGCTGAGATGACATTATAAGCAGGTGACACCCATGGGGCAAAGGTTGCCGTTTCATAAAAACTGTTGCCTGATACTGTACATGCAGTACTGTTAGCCGCAAAGTTGATACCAAAAGACGCGGTACCCTGGTTTAAGAAATTATAGATATTGTTGTTACTGATGGTAATCCCCGTATTCGGATAAGTTGCAGATAAACCGGAAGAATAAACTGCATTAACCGGACGATTTGCATCAGCAGCATTGGTTATATCATTGTTATCTATCGTATTGTTATTGTTTCCTACCGTAGTTCCTGTAGAGAAGAACACCACACCGCTGGCGGCATCAGTTTCCGAGCCCTTAATCGTACAATACTCTACCGTATTGTTAGTAGCATCGCCTATAAAACGAATTGTAGAAGTAGTTCCTGCACCTGTATTGCTATTGACAATAGTCAGATCCTTTGCTGTACCTGTACCATTTACGCGACCATCGATAGTTACATTATCCGCACCATTCAAATCAATAAGCGGAGTAGTCAAATTTCCGATAATAGAAAGACCCGTAACTGTAGGATACACATGGATGGATGTATAGCTGACACTACCGGTACCACTGGCATTCAACACGGCTGAAACAGTCTCGGTAGTACTCCTAATTATCTTTATATCCAAGGCTCCGGTATGCGTACCTGCATTGATGGCATCGAAAGCTGTTTTCAACGATCCATACGTGGCTTGTTTAATACCCAAACTCCAAACTTCCACAGGAAGTGTTAAATTACCCTCGTAAGCTCCCATAGTTGGAATTGCTGCCCGGATAATACCTGCGTAGTCGGCGGTAATGCCTGTACCAGTTGTACCCCAAAGCAAATAGTTTGCGGGCTTGTAATCAGCAACTGTAGTGCTTTCATTCGATACAAACTGAGGATCCACAGTCAAACTACCGGCATCAAGACCTGTTACCAAAGGCAAGGTAGCCTTATTAACTCCTGCATAATAACCCAATGTTCCTCCCGTACCCGTTACATAATAATCATTATATTCAAGCATTAAATTCAAGGTACTAGAATAATTTAAATAGACCGCATAATCAGAATTAAGATTACCCTTCTGTCTGTTATTATAAAATATATTATTACGATAATCACGTGTATTGTTATTGGCTGCACTGAACAAACAATATGAGTAATCCCCACCATGAGCGTCAGCACCACCGATATAAATGGTGTTATGGTATAAGTAAGTATTATTATTAGTAGTTCCTAAATCATATATACCATATGTAATATCGTTATTTTCACCCAAATTAAAAATGTTATTAGAAATAATAGTATTACCACTGTTCAACTTTACCCCATACGAAGCATCTGAACTACCAGACGACGTCAAACCATAAATAAAGTTCCCTGAAATATGATTAACAGCTGTGCTACCACTAAAGTATATACCCATAACACTAGATTCATTATGGTTCAAAAGATTATAAATGGTATTAGAACTTACTGTATTGACATAGTCTGACGAAGATAAAGAAATTCCGGCTACTGAGACGTCAGAAGCAGTAGAAGTATAATTAGTACTATTAATTTGTAAATCATGAATGCTATTGTTCGAAATTGTATTCGTACCAGCCGAACAATATATTCCCTGTGTTAAACTACATAAATTAGCAACATGCTTGGTGTTATTGGTCAAATTAGCGATAGTGTTAGCATTAATAGTTGTATTACCTGTAGTGGCTGAATAAATCCCATACAGCAATTGACCAACATCCGTAGCTTCTGAAGAGCACGAAATACTGTTTGTTACAGCGCTACCTATTTTATTTGAGTTTACAGTAGTAATACCTGAGCCAGCCACAATGTTTACACCTATAAAGTTGGTGGCATTTGCAGGGGTTGTATTTGCAGCAATTATACCAGCAATAGTATTGTTGTTAATAGCGCTTCCCTGTACCACATTAATACCATACAACGTACCACCAGAACTATTATTGATTAAAAGAATTGAATTAACTATTTCGGAACCAATCGTATTACCGCTTACAGTACCAATGCTCGATGGAACAGTGCTATTAATACCAAACCAGTCACCGACTCCGGTGTTTGTCCAATTGATATTCGCAATGGTATTATTCTGAATTGAATTTGACACTGTACCCGCAGATAATTTGATAGCTGCAAAAATATTATTACTTCCGGTTTTTGTCCACGCACTACCTCCACAAGCTGTGGTGGAACCACCAATGGCATTTCCACTAATGGTATACCCATCACCTGAAGCAATATTGATTACGTCATATTCACCCGTACCAGTGGCAGTAAAAGAAGTAGTCTCGTAGAAGTTATTGTTCTGGATGGTACAACCCGTACTCAACGTTGCGAAGTTTACACCGTTAGAAGTCACTCCCCTATGTAAAAAATCGTAAATGTTATTATTACTAATTATAATACCACTATTTTCTTTGGCTGCAGTACCGCCCGAATAAATAGCATTGTAAGGACGAGTAGTACTTGAAGTAATATCGTTATTGTCTATTATGTTACCATCGTTTCCGGTACCTGTACCGGCAGTAGAGAAGAACACTACACCACCAGCGGCATTGGTTTGAGAACCCTGTATCTTACAATACTCAACCGTATTATTAGTAGCATCGCCTATAAAACGAATCGTAGAAGTAGTTCCTGCACCTGTATTGCTATTGACAATGATCAGATCTCTTTCTGTACCCACACCATTCACACGACCATCAATAATCACGTTGTCAGCACCACTTAGGTCAATAAGTGGGGTAGCCAAACTACCATTGATACTCAAACCACTTACTGTAGGATAAAGATGAACCGAGGTATAGCTGGCACTACCGGTACCACTGCCATTCAATACGGCAGATACACTCTCAGTAATACTACTGTTTATCTTGATATCAAGTGCACCGGTATGCGTTCCGGCATTGATGGCATCGAAAGCAAGTTTAAGTTTGTTGAAACTACCCAACAAGGTTGCACCGGAATACACTTGCACCGGAGATAACAGTGTTCCTTCATAGGCTCCCATGGTAGGAATGGCGGCACGCGTGGTGGCGGCATAATCAGTTGTTACACCGGCAAGAGTAGTACCGATAACACCCGTAGCACCCGGCTTGTAGCTACCGGCAACTGTCAAATCTGTACCTGTAAAAGATGGAGTCAAGATCTGACTGTTTACATCGAGACCAGTAGCCAAAGGCAAAGTCACGATGTCGCCTGAGTTATAACCAATATAACCACCGGTTCCGCTTGCGTAATAATCGTTGTAATCCAAAGCGGTTTGCGTACCGCCGGTTGTAACATAGTACAAACCATAGTTTTTACCACCGCCACTAGTAGTGGAACGAGCATTATAAAAAACATTATTACGATAATCGCGCACATTAGCTACAGATTCATTATACAAACAATAACTACCATTAGTACTCGATGAGACGGTACCAGTGATATACACGGTATTGTAATACAAATTTGTATTGTTACCAGAAGTTCCAACATCAATAATACCCCACAGTCTACAACCCACATTATCAGCTCCCAGACTGATAATATTATTGTAAACGTTAGTAGTACCATTCTGTAAGCGTAGACCTGTGACAGTAGCCGAAGGGGAAGTGGCACTCAAATCGTGAATAAAATTGTTCGAAATGATGTTAGTACCGGTGGTATAACCTCTAAAATAAACGCCATTTATCTTAACACTTCCCGTTGTTCTGGTGTTGCTCAGGTTATAAATTGTGTTACTACTTACCGTGTTCTGGTAAGTAGTAATGTTAAACAGAATACCGCCGGCAGAAACAGACTCATTCCAAGCATCACTAGCATTAGCAATGGTCAAATGGTGAATACTATTACCTGTAACTGTATTTGTACCCGCCAAACAACGAATACCCTGTACAACTCCGTATGTAGTAGTACTACTACACGTTGTACCATTGGTCAGATTAGACATGGTATTGTCACTAATAGTGGTAGTACCCGTAGCGGCGGAATAAACCCCATACAATAATTGAGCTTGACCGGCAGACACTGAGCTACATTTAATACTATTTGACAAAATGCTACTACCGATGACATTATTGCTCACCAAAGTAGTCCCTGTACCCGCAGTGATATTGACACCGTAGAAACTATAGGAATTATCTGTAGACACACCGGTATCAGTAGTGATACCGGCTATAGTATTACCTTTAACAGTACTTCCTGCAAGAGCACTGATACCATAGAAAGAACCGGCTGCACCAGTAAGAGTCATTGAATAATTAGTGGTAGACGAACCAATGATATTGGCGGTTACATCACCGATAGAAGCAACTACATCACTGCCAATACCAGACCAACTGGCAGTACCGGAGTCAGTCCAACTAAAACCGGCAATGGTATTACCCTGAACGGAAGGCAAAACTGTACCGGTTACTAGGTTGATGGCTGTAAAAAGATTGTTGTTGCCTGTTTTGGTCCACGTACCGGCACATAAAGGTGCAGAACCACCAATACTGTTTCCACTTATAACCATACCACTACCACTAGCCACATTGATGACATTGTAAGCAACAGCGGCAGTAGAAACAAAAGGGCTTGTTTCGTAGAAACTATTGTTCTGGATGGTACAACCCGTACTCAACGTTGCGAAGTTTACACCGTTAGAAGCAACTGAAGGATGTAAAAAATTATAAATATTATTATTACTGATCATAATACCACTATTTTCTTTGGCTGCGGTACCGCCCGAATAAATAGCATTGTAAGGACGAGTAGTACTTGAGGTAATATCGTTATTGTCTATTATGTTACCATCGTTCCCGGTACCTGTACCGGCAGTAGAGAAGAACACTACACCACCTAATGCATTGGTTTGAGAACCCTGTATCTTACAATACTCAACGGTATTGTTAGTAGCATCGCCTATAAAACGAATCGTAGAAGTAGTTCCTGCACCTGTATTGCTATTGACAATGGTCAGATCTTTAGCGGTGCCCGTACCGTTTACACGACCATCAATAATCACGTTGTCAGAACCACTTAGGTCAA
>Ga0302272_1000780_pt1 | contig 14382 bp, 9 predicted proteins | sample III_Bog_N1_2_FD_198772 | JGI IMG/M metagenome (GOLD analysis project Ga0302272, IMG submission 198772) | Peat permafrost microbial communities from Stordalen Mire near Abisko, Sweden - III_Bog_N1_2 | ecosystem: Environmental > Terrestrial > Soil > Wetlands > Peat | place: Sweden: Abisko...
TTGGTATGGGCTTGCAAAGTATTGTAAATAACTTTGTATCCGGGATCATTCTTATTTTTGATGGTTCGTTGCAAATAGGAGATGAGATAGAAGTAAGCGGCCAGGCCGGTAAAGTGAAAGAAATAGGTTTGCGAAGCAGTACGTTGTTTACGGCTGATGGTGCTGAAGTAATCATACCTAATGGAAATATCCTGTCGCAAAACATTGTTAACTGGACTTTCAGTAATGATGAGAAAAGGATTCTGCTTACATTTTCTTTATTGGGGACAGAACTTGATGCCAATGTCATTAACGAAGTGATCAATGAGACTCTCCAAAATGTTCCGAATGTCATTGCAAAAAGAAAACCGGTGATATTATATACCAAAGTTACCCGGGAAACCTGCACGATTACCGTACGATTCTGGAGCACAATAAGCCATGCCGACCTGGTGAAAAGTGAAGCCATGCAACTGCTCAGTGCGGCATTCAATACTAAAAAAATCGGATTTGAATAATTTCCGGTTATGCAGCGACGGCCTTATTAAAGTGAAACCGTTGCTGCTATCAAATCTCTGAAAGCATTTCGTTTGCAGAGTCATGATCAAATTCACCCGGATTATATTGATCCTCATTATCTTCAATGCCTAACCACTCTATTTTTCCTCTATATTTTCTATGTTCAGGGTTGTTTCATATTTCTTTTAATCACTCCTAACCCCATGCCCTCGTAACCATTTTCGGATGGATAACTTTCCTTACCATTGAGGCATGATGCTTTCAATATCTTTTGTGGCAGTATAATTCTATCAGATTAAACTTATTGATATTTCGTCTTAATCTATGGTTAATTTTAAAGATTTAGAGTTGCTTTATTACTAAATAAAGTTAATTGCAAATCTTTTGTTGTTACGCTAATCGTCTAATAATAAAATAAATAACTAGTTATAGATGTATAGATATGTGTAAAGCGTAGTACTATGTATTGCATAGTACTAAAAACATTTATATTTTTGTAGCGTTATTTCGACAGCTAAGAAAAAAGTTTTGAGTATTGAGCTTAGAGTGTTGAGCAAAGATGCGGGATATGCTTTAGCAAGATATTCTAACATGCAGAATACTTTATCAGGTAACCTGAACTTTCAACCATTAAACATTCAAATTAAACATAAGAATGATTACACTTCAAAACATCAACAAAACGTACGACATGGGGCAGGCATCGTTGCATGTGCTCAAAGGAATTGATTTACATATTTCCCAGGGTGAATATGTTTCCATCATGGGGGCATCAGGATCCGGAAAATCAACGTTGCTTAATATCCTGGGTATCCTGGATAATTATGATGTCGGCGATTATTATTTGAATAATACATTGATTAAAAATTTATCGGAAAAACAGGCTGCGCTTTACCGGAATGAGATGATTGGATTTGTATTTCAGTCATTCAATTTAATAAACTTTAAAAATGCGTTGGAAAATGTGGCTTTGCCGCTTTATTATAAGAATATAAGCCGTAAAAAGCGGAATGTCATTGCCATGGAATACCTGGACCAGATGGGATTGAAAGATTGGGCGTACCATATGCCGAACGAAATGTCCGGTGGACAAAAACAGCGTGTGGCCATAGCACGTGCCATTATTTCAAAACCTCAGATTCTGTTGGCTGATGAACCTACCGGTGCGCTGGATAGTGTGACAACTATCGAGATGATGAGGGTTCTTGGCGATTTAAATGCAAACGGACTTACTACGATAATTGTAACCCATGAACAGTCGGTTGCCGAAGAAACAAAATCCATCATTCATATTAAGGATGGATTAATTGAAAGACATGAACGGAAATAGATAATTCAAACCTCTCCAACCCGTCCTCTACTGAACAGAAGGGGATACGGTAATGAATAGGATCAATTTTGAAATGAAACAGGATTTTATTACTACAATTACTTAATTGGCACCTGGTACCAATGATAGCTGATATTTTAATTCGCTTATTGTGAAGTTATTTAAACAATAAAAAAATATAACCTATGGGAGCTCTGACGTTATTACTTTTAATCCCTTTCGTATTTGTTTTTGTATTATTACTTCCCATCATTGCTATTATCGATATTCTAAAGAGTCGATTTGAGGGGAATGATGCTCTGTTAATGCTCTTAATTGTGATTTTTATTCCTTTTGGGGCAATATTGTATTTTATTCTTGGTCCGTCACGTAAAGTGAATCAACGATAACTGTCCTGCAGGCATTCAACCGATAGGAATGCATAGTAAAACAAACCAACAATTAAAAATAAGATGTTCACAATTAATACCATAGAAGAAATAATTGCCAGCTTAAAGCACAATAAGCTGCGAACAGCTCTTACGGGACTATCCGTGACATGGGGTATATTTATTCTGATAGTCTTACTGGGTGCCGGCAATGGATTGAAGAACGGGGTTACTTCAAATTTTAGCGACAGAGCCACCAATACGGTGCAAATGTGGTCGGGAACTTCCTCACTTCCTTATAAAGGATTAAAGAGTGGAAGGACACTCAATTTCGGGGATAAACAAGTGGGGGATGTGGATGAGAAACTGACTGAAACAAACAGCCAGACAGGAATCATTGAAAAGCAACTGACTATCACCAATGGAAGTGAATATGGTTCGTACAGCATCAAAGGGGCTAATCCGAGTTATCAGGATGTTTTCAATCTGAAATTTGAAGCGGACGGTGGTCGCTTTATTAATTATTTAGACAATAAATCGAGCAATAAAGTCATCGTATTAGATAAAAAGATTGCCGAAGTCCTGTTTAAAGGTACCCCCGCTTTGGGAAAGTATGTAAAAGTTGGAACCGTCATGTTCCGGGTGATTGGCATTAATTCGAAGAAAGAAAGTTACGGAAGTGGAACTGCCTATATTCCGTTTACCACTGCACAGTATATTTTCAACCCGGATCTTAAGTTCCAACATATTGCCATGAAAGTGCAGGGATTGAATACCAAGGAATCGAATGATGTATTTAATGACAAGTTGAAAAAAACTATGTCAAAAAGCTTAAGCTTTGATCCTAATGATACCCAGGCCTTGTGGGTATGGAATTCCCAGCGTGACTTCATAGAAACCATGCAGATATTCGATGGGATAACGTTGTTTGTGTCGATCATTGGGATCTTTACCCTGATAGCGGGGATTGTGGGGGTAAGTAATATCATGCTGGTGTCGGTAAAAGAGCGTACACGTGAAATCGGGATTCGCAAGGCATTAGGTGCTCCCCCTGCTTCCATTTTACAATCTATCATTCTGGAATCCATTATGATTACTACCTTTTTCGGGTATATCGGGATGATGATGGGAATCGGGCTGACAGAACTGGTGAATTACATTATGGAACAATCAGCTGCCGGTGGCGGTGATGGGATGTCGGTATTTAAGAACCCAACCGTAGAACTGTCCTATGTGCTGATTGCTACCTCTATCCTGATCGTTTCAGGGGTTGTCGCAGGATATATGCCGGCGCGCAGGGCGGTGAGGATAAAACCGATTGAAGCCATGCGGGAAGAATAAAGGTATTTACTATTTAATCATTTACTATTTACTATTTTGGGGTAATTTGTAACTAGAACTAATAAGAAAGAGTATGTTTGATTTAGATCGTTGGCAGGAAATATGGTTTACCATAACACATAATAAATCACGAAGTGTTTTGACGGCTTTCGGGGTGTTCTGGGGAATGTTTATGTTGGTGGTTATGGTTGGTGCAGGGGTTGCATTGCAACGTGGTATGAGTTCCCAGATAGAAGGTTTTGCCACCAATTCCTGTTTTGTTTGGGCAGAACAGACCACAGAAGCATACAAAGGCCTTAAAAAAGGACGGAACTGGAACATGGAGAATGAAGATATTACCTTGCTGATGCATAAAATACCGGAGATACAATACCTTGCACCGGTACTTTTTGGGGGAGGCAACCCGAACAATGTTACCCGGAATGATAAAGCCGGGACGTATAATGTCAAAGGGAATTTTCCATCTTACAACCTGATTGATGCCAGTAAAATGACCTACGGGCGATATATTAATGATATTGATATTTCCGAAAAGCGGAAAGTGTGTGTGATTGGGGAGCGTGTATATCAGGTGTTATTCCCTAAAGACGAAAATCCGCTCGGGAAAACTATTCAGGTAAATGGGATTTATTTTCAGGTAATCGGGGTTGCCCGCCATACCTCGAATATCAATATCGGTGGAAATGCAGAGGAATCGGTGGTGCTACCGTTCAGTACCATGCAACAGGCCTTTAACCAGGGAAATAAAGTCCATTTCATGGCCATTACCGCTAAGCCGGGAATTAAAGTGAAGGTAGTGGAAGATAAGGTGCACGAGGTGCTGAAGGAGAAGCATACTATATCCCCGGAAGATAAAAAGGCGATTGGTGGGTTTAATATCGAAGACCAGTTTAATATGTTTTTATACCTGGGAATCGGGATTGCAGCTTTAATATGGATTGTCGGGTTAGGTACTTTATTTGCCGGGGCAATCGGAGTAAGCAATATCATGCTGGTGACCATTAAGGAGCGGACAAAGGAAATTGGGATCCGTCGGGCACTGGGTGCTACTCCAAATGATATTATCCGCCAGATATTAAGTGAAAGTATTGTTTTGACTTTGATAGCAGGAGTTTCAGGTTTAATGTTTGGTGTAGGATTACTTTCGGCAGTTGGAGTTGCATTGAGCCATGGCGATCAGTTTTTCAAAGATCCCCAAATTAGTTTTAGTGTAGCTGTTGCGGCATTGTTCATTCTTCTTATTATTGGTACTTTAGCCGGTTTTATTCCTGCTAACAGGGCTATGAATATCAAACCGATAGAAGCAATCAGGGAAGAATAAAAAATTTACTTATTTGCTATTTATCATTGAAATAATAAAGATTTCTGATGTAAGCATGAAACTGAAGTATAAGAGTAGTTGATGATATTCCAATTTGTCTTTTTAGATTTTTATTCTTATACAAAAAAGATATACTAAATATCAGAATTTAATTTTCTGTTTCAGTAGAACTTATTGCACACATTTCTTAGAATAATGGAGGGTGAAAAAATGAGTCTAATTAAATTGAATAAAAGGTCGCTTATTAAATTAGTCATTTTAATACTGATTTTCGCTATTATAGTTTCAGCCGGGATTAAGATTGCTCCTTGGTTATTTGAACATGCTAAAAATCCGGAATACATTCGAAAGTATTTAGCCGGTTATGGGAGTTATGGTTTTTTAGTTTACATTCTGATTCAAGCAATTCAGGTTATCATAGTGATTATTCCGGGTGATCTTGTTGTTATTTGTGCCGGTTTTATTTATGGAATACCACTTGGGTTTGTTCTTTCATATTTTGGCCTTATGCTTGGGTCGGTTATTGTATTTTATATTTCACGATTCTTTGGGTATGAAATTGTTTCCATGCTAATTGCTGATGAGAAAATTAAAAAGATAAGTAAAATTCTGAATTCATCGAGAGGAACAGTCGGTTTGTTTGTACTGTGTTGTATTCCTTTTATTCCAAAAGATATCATGATGTATGTAGCCGGCCTGACGCCTGTAAAAACTTCCCGAATCTTTTTGGCATACGGATTATCACGGATTCCGACAACTTTAATATGGGTTTCGATTGGGGCAAATGCATATGAAAAAAATATATTAGGTATTGGAATTAGCGTAGCCGTATTGTTGCTTTTGCTTATCATTATATTTTTCCTGGGTAAAAATTATTATAAAATATAAATTAAACTAGTGCTACGAATTATAGCTTTTAAAAATAAATCAATAACAAAATCAAGTTTACTTGTCTACGTCATGTAACCGGTAACTCATAACTAAAAAGAGACATTATGAAGAAAGTTTTAAAATTTACGATGCTTATTATTGGAGCAGTTCTGGTCATTTGGACATTTTGGTTTTTGTATCAAAAATCACGTCCTAAAGTAAAAAAATATGTCATTGAAAATGTCACCGTAGGCAGTGTTGATAAAAAGACAGTTGCGACAGGAAAAGTAGATCCAAGAAACGAGATTTTGATAAAACCGCAAATGTCGGGCATTATTACAGCCGTATACAAAGAAGCCGGTGATATAGTAAAAGCCGGTGATGTGATAGCAAAAATTAAAGTGATACCGGATATGGTGAGCTTAAATAGTGCTGAATCGAGAGTGTCCAGGGCTCAAATTTCATTTGACCAAAGTAAAAGAAACTATGATCGTGATGGTAAATTGTATGCTGACAAAGTGATTTCGAAAGAGGAATTTGAAAAGACACAGCTTCAGTTTTATAATGATAAAGAAGAACTGCGCACTGCAAAAGATAACCTGAGCCTGACCCGTGATGGTATCAGTACCAATAGTGCTGCAATAAGCAATACCCTTGTTCGGTCAACCATTAATGGTACCATTTTGGATGTACCTGTAAAAGTAGGTAACTCGGTAATTCAATCGAATAATTTCAATGACGGAACCACGATAGCTACCGTTGCCAATATGAGTGATATGCTTTTTGTTGGTAAACTGGACGAAACGGAAGTTGGTAAAATTAAAGTGGGTATGCCTATGGATATTACTATTGGTGCATTACAGGATCAGAAACTTCTGGCAAAACTCGAATATGTTTCTCCTAAAGGGAAAGAGGAAAACGGGGCTATTATGTTTGAGATGAAAGCTGCCGTAAAAGTGCCTAGAGATGTATTTGTTCGTGCAGGTTATAGTGCTAATGCCGAAATTGTGTTTTCAAAATCAGAGAATGTCATCACAATACCAGAAAGCTGTATTGAATTTGGTGGTGATACAGCCTTTGTATATGTCTTGAAAACAAAAGAACCTCAAACGTTTACAAAGAAGCAAATTAAGATCGGTTTGTCGGATGGTGTAAAAATTGAAGTTAAAAGCGGTTTGTCAGTCAGGAATAAAATAAGGGGGACTGAAATACTGGAAAAGAAACCTGAAGCAAAGAAAGAGGATAAGAAGTAATGTGCCAAATAATGAATCAACTTTATCACCCAATTAACTATTCAGCATGAAAACAAAGATATATCTGGTTATGGGAGCGCTGCTGGCAACATTGCTGGTTAATGCACAGAAGCCCTGGACACTTCAACAATGTGTAGATACAGCATTGGCTAATAACAGGAATGTAAAGCAACAAGCTCTGATTAAAAAGAATAAAGAAATAGCCTATGATCAGGCTCGCAAGAACTTATTGCCGAATTTAAATGCCGGCGTAGGTCAGAGTTTCGGATTTGGAAGAGTTGTTGGTAATAATAATACTTATCTGAGTGGAACTGCAACTTCCCAAAGTACCAGTTTTAGTCTCTCAAGTAGTGTGACATTATACAATGGCTTTAAATTAAGGAATAATATTAAAGCAAAAAGAGCGGATATGAATGCTTCGGATGCTGATTTGCTAAAGATTAAAAGTGATATAACCACAAATGTAGCAGCCGGTTTTTTGCAAATACTATTGAATAAAGAATTGCTTCAAATCGCAACTGATCAACTTGAACTAACCAAAACGAAGATAGAACAGCGCAAAGGGCTTGTCGCTGCAGGTAAAATGGCAGAGGGGGAAATGTATGATTTATTGGCGCAGGAATCAAAAGAAGAATTGACAAAGTTACAAGCTCAGAATACCCTGAATCTATCATTGTTGGATCTGGCACAGTTTCTTGAATTAGATCATTTCGAAAATCTCGATATTGCGGCTCCTGATAATTTATCTGAATCTGATTTGAAACTCCTGTCAGCAGATGAAGTTTATGAAAGTGCCCTGACTCATCGCCCTGAAATCAAAGGAGCTGAATCCCGATTAAAAAGTAGTGAGTATAATGTGTTGATATCCAAAGCTGATTATTATCCGTCACTTGCCTTGTCGACCAGTTTTGGAACAAGTTATTATAATGATAATAGTATAAATCCGACTACCGGTCAAAATTATGATTATGGGTCATTGGGAAAGCAGTTTTCAGATAAGATAAATGCAGGAATTAGTCTTAATTTATCAATACCTATTTTTAATAAGTTTGCCATACGCAACAGTGTCCGGTCTGCCCAGCTGGATGTGAAAAGCAGTAAGATAAGTGTAGAAAATGCCAAACTTGAATTAAAAAAGAGTATTCAACAAGCTTATTATAATGCTTTAGGAGCAAAAAGTCGTTGGGATGCAGCCCTGAAATCAGAAATAGCCAGTCGTGAAGCCTATCGGTTCACAAATCAGAAATTTGAAGCCGGAAGAGCAACACTTTATGAATTGTATCAAGCCAAAAGTAACCTGACGCAGGTGCTGTCCGAACAGGCACAGGCAAAATACGAATACTTCTTCAGAATTAAACTTCTGGAATTGCTTAAATAATAAACGTAAAAAGATCTTGATTAAACGAAAGGAATATACAGAGACAGAGTAAAAAAGGATTTAAGTCATATCCTGAAAATAATATCTTCTCCTCCTCTATTCTTTGAAAATAAACAGGTCCGGATGCACAGTAACAATAAAACAAATAACCATGAATGCAGATAATATTAAATCGCAAATGCGAAAAGGTTACCTGGAATATTGCATTCTACTTATTCTAAGGAAAAAACCTGCCTATACTTCAGATATTATTTCCGAACTGAAAGAGGCAAAATTAATTGTAGTGGAAGGAACTTTATACCCATTGCTTACAAGACTGAAAAACGGCGAACTATTGAACTACAAATGGGAAGAATCTACTCAGGGACCACCTCGCAAGTATTATGAAATGACGCCTATGGGTTCAAGTTTCCTGGATGAACTAGAAAATTCATGGAATGAGATCAACAATGTTGTAAAAAAAATAAAAGGAGAAATTTAAAACCAAAACTCGTTATGAAAAAGACATTAACCGTAAATTTGAATAACATCGTTTTTCATATTGATGACGATGCTTATGAAATGCTCCAAACTTATCTTTCCGAGATTGCAGATCATTTTCAATCGGATGAAGAGAGAGTGGAAATAATGAATGATATCGAAGCCAGAATTGCAGAACTTTTCAATGAAAAACTTCAAAAGAATAAAAACGTTGTCAATCTGACCGACGTAGAGGAAATCATAGAAATTATGGGAAAACCCAGTCAATATACAGGCGATGAAGAAGAGCCGGAAATTCCACCAAAACAAGATACAAAACAAGATAAGAAACAACAAAAATCACGTCGTTTCTATCGTGATCCGGAGAATTCGATTCTAGGAGGTATTGCAGGTGGGTTAGCAGCTTATTTTAATCTGGACGTTACTTTGATTCGAATTATACTGGTCATTCTGGTCTTTCTTGGTGTTGGCTTTATTATCCCTATATACATTGTCGTTTGGTTTGTTGCACCTGCTGCAATTACTGCTTCTCAACGTCTGGAAATGCAAGGGGAGGATGTGACGGTTGAAAGTATTAAGACCGAAGTAAACAACGTAAAAAATTATATGGAAAGTGAAAAATTTAAGCAATCTGCTCAAGGGGTAGGAGAAAGAATTTTAGAAATTTCACGTTGGTTTTTTAAAATTTTATTTGGTTTTGTTGGTGCCATCCTCGGAATAGTTGGGATAGTGGTGATTGGTGCTTTAATCCTGGCTCTTTTCTTACTCTTATTTGAACCTGCAGTCCTTAATGGATTTGCTCCTGACATAATTTCTAACTGGTCAGTTATTTCACCGGAAAAAATGGTACTGTTGGTATTTTCGTTGATTTTACTGATAGGCAGCCCAATTTTCTTATTGATTTACTGGGCAACGCATATGGTCTCAGGGCGTCGAAATACTTCGCATACTGCTTCCTGGGTAGTACTTATTCTTTGGCTGGCCGGTTTGTTTATGTTCTATAGTGTTGGAGCAAACACACTATTTCATATTCAGAATCACAATGGGCATCAATTCTCTATAAACTGGAATGATGATGATAAGCCATTTGAAAACGAAACCCGAAAATTAGAAGCTTTTCATGCAGTTGATATTTCCGGAAACTTTGAATTAACGTTGAAAAAGGACTCTGTTCAGGAAATCACGGTTGCTTCTCCGAATTATTTTTTATCTAAAGTTATTACAAAGGTTGAAAATGGAGTATTGTATATTTATTCGGATGGAATCTATTTGAATAGGGCAATTAAAGTCACAGTTTCTTATGATTCGATTAAAAGTTTAGTGGCTAAAGGTGCTTGTAAAATTAATGCAGATAATCAATTGGAAGTCTCTGATTTTTCACTGGAACTTCTTGGTGCCAGTGAAGCGGATTTAGATATGAAAGTCGCAGGGCAAATCAATTTAGATGCAAAAGGAGCTTCCCGGGTTGAATTAAAAGGTACGTGCAAAACATTGAAATTATCAGGTTTTGGAGCAAGCAAGATAGATGCCGATAAACTGATAGCAAACAATGCAGATATACATGTTAGTGGTGCAACACATGCCCAGGTTTATGCTTCTGAGAATTTTAATGCCGAAGCTTATGGAGCAAGTGAAATAGACTGTCAAGGTCATCCCAAAAATGTAAAGAAATCAGATAATATAAGTTCCAGAATCCATGTGGAATAAAAGGGAATAGACGCTTTTATAAAACTGTTGGTTTGGAATAGAAAACCCTCTTTGTCTTTTGATAAAGAGGGTTTTTCTATGTGGTTATATATTCCTGTGGTAATTATACATGTGCCAGGGCATTTATACCCGAATGATCTTTTTGTATTGAATGTAGTTTAAATTAATTTAATGTATGTATATATATAATAATAATGCATAAAACAAAGTTTAGATATTTAATTTTAATATCTTGTAAATGAACAAAATGCTATTTTATCTAAAAAAAATACTACATGTAATTAATAGATAATTTATTAACGTATTCTTTTGTTTTATTTTCAGCTCTTCATTATTCGAATGTTGCAATTAATTGCCAAAACAAGTTCTTTAAATTAATCAACGAAATGAATTTGATTCCTTGAAATTGTGCATGATAAATTACTGTCTATTTTATAGTTGTAGTAATATATACTACAATTTGTAATTGAGCAAAGCAATTAGAAATGATTATATTTGAATCGTGATATCAAGAACTAGGTTTAATTTATAGAGTTAACAGCTTTTCTGGTTATTGTATATTTTTATTTTAAGGATTCCCTATGATTAATGAATGCCGGGAAAGCTGTTTTTGTATTTATTAAATGGTTTGTATAAATGGCTTGTGTATTTTCACACCAAGAAACGGAATGAACGATTGGACTATTTAGCAACTCACTTTTCTTTACAAATTAAATTAGAAAATATGATTTCATCTTACAATCAGATTTCTCATTTTTATTAATAGTTCGAATAAATAAAGATGAGCTTCTGACATTTTAGTATTTTATGAAATTTAGAAGGTTACTTTTCTTTCTATTGATTACCAATTCTATTTACGGGCAATCATTTTGGTCTTACAAAGAAAGACCAGTTGTGCCAATGTCAAATTCAAACTCACAAATTTCAGATTCAATTTTTTCTTCGAATCTTTCAATAAGTAAGTCTTTTTCCAAAATATCTTCTGCTTTAAAGGCTTCATCAATAGTAAGTGGTTGCATCGATAATATAGATTTTGAATTTGGTAATTTTACTAATTGGAAATGCTATAAAGGAACTGCTAATACAAATGGAACAAACTATGTTATCTGGAATCCTACAACACCGGTAACTCCAATCGCAAACAGGCATCAACTTATTTCAGCTGCGTCATTGCCATTAAATGATTTTTATGGTGGATTTCCCCGACTTTGTCCGGTAGGTGGAAATTATTCCCTTCAATTGGGGAATAATAGTACCGGTGGTGAGGCCGAAAGAGTTACATGTACATTTACCATTCCTGCTGATCAGAATAATTTTCAACTTGAATATTATTATGCGGTTGTATTTCAGGATCCTAGCCATTTATTTGATCAACAACCCCGATTTAAAGCTAAAGTTTATGATGCAAACAATAGCTCAAATGTGATCTCTTGTGCCAGTTATGATTTTACTGCTGCATCAGGTTTGCCCGGTTTTCAAAACTCCAAAATTGATCCTTTAGTTTGGTTTAAACCCTGGACTGCTGTCACCATTAATCTCTCCGGTTATGCCGGACATACTGTAATCCTCGAGTTTACAACTGAAGATTGTACAAGAGGAAAACATTTTGGATATGCCTATATTGATGTTAATTCAAATTGTATTTCTCTTATTAATAGTAATGTTTATTGTGAACATACACCAGCCTTAACACTGAAAGCTCCTTCCGGTTATGAAACATATAATTGGTATAATAGTACTTTTACTAAATTGCTGGGAACCGGTCAGACCATAACCTTATCGCCACCTCCGACAAGTAGCACTACCATTAATGTTGATCTGATTCCATATTCAGGTTTCGGCTGTCGTGATACTGCTTATACTCTGCTGACTGTTAATCCAGCACCAATTGTATCTTTTCAATCAGACACACTAACTTGTCTTGGTAAACCGATAAGTTTTATAAATAATTCAACTATTCTTGATAATTCTTCTTTAACTTACCTTTGGAATTTTGGAGATAATACAACTTCAACAAATGCCAATAATACAAAAATCTATAATTCAACAGGAACTTATAAGGTGAAATTAATAGCCACTTCTGTTAATGGTTGTACTGATTCAATTACTAAAAATGTTTCAGTTGGTGCCTTAGCTGTAATTAATCCCATTTTTGGGAATAAAAATATTTGTATAGGGCAGTCACAAATATTAAAGAGTACGACAGTAGGAGGTGTTTGGAAAAGTATAAAACCTTCCATTGCTAGTATTTCAAATACCGGAGTAATCTCAGCGATTTCTGTTGGCACTGATACAATTCGTTATATTGTTTCCAATTTTTATGGCTGTATTGATTCTGTTTCTTTTGCTTTGAATGTAATCGCGAATACTTCTTCTACTACCAATGCTGCCATTTGTCCGGGTGATAGCTATTTGTTTAATGGAACTTCTTATTCAACAGTCGGAATGTACACTGCTCATTTACTTAATGCTGCGGGTTGTGACAGTACTGCTATCTTGAACTTAAGCATAAAACTTCCGACCACTTCAACAACCAATGCTGCGATTTGTACCGGCGATACGTATGTCTTTAATGGTACTTCTTATAGTGCTGCCGGAACGTATACTGCTCACTTAACCAATGCCGTAGGTTGTGATAGTATTGTCACTTTGAATTTAAGCATAAAGCTTCCTAGTACTTCCACCACTAATGCTGCCATTTGTTCGGGTGATAGCTATTTGTTTAATGGAGCTTCTTACTCAACAACCGGAACGTACACCGCTCATTTACTTAATGCTGCGGGTTGTGACAGTATTGCCACTTTGAATTTAAGCATAAAGCTTCCTAGTACTTCCACCACTAATGCTGCAATTTGTCAGGGTGATACTTATTCATTTAATGGAGCTTTTTACTCAACAGCCGGAACGTACATTGCCCATTTAACTAATGCAGCGGGTTGTGATAGCATTGCCACTTTGAATTTAAGCATAAAGCTTTCTACTACTTCAACTACTAATGCTGCCATTTGTTCGGGAGATATGTATGTCTTTAATGGTACTTCTTATAGTGCTGCCGGAACGTATACTGCTCATTTAACCAATGCCGTTGGTTGTGATAGTATTGTCACTTTGAATTTAAGTGTTAAACTTCCAACTACTTTGACCACCAATGTTGCAGTTTGTTCAGGCGATGCTTATATCTTTAACGGAGCTTCTTACAATGCAGCCGGAACGTACACTGCTCATTTACTTAATGCAGTGGGTTGTGACAGCATTGCCACTTTGAATTTAAGCATAAAGCTTCCTTCTACTTCAACTACTAATGCTGCCATTTGTACAGGCGATACGTATGTCTTTAATGGTACTTCTTATGCTGTTGCCGGAACGTACATAGCTCATTTGAGTAATGCCGAGAATTGTGATAGTATTGCTACTTTGAACTTAAGCATAAAGCTTCCTACCACTTCAACAACCAATGCTGCGATTTGTACAGGCGATACGTATGTCTTTAATGGTACTTCTTATAGCGTTGCCGGAACGTTCATAACTCATTTGATTAATGCTGCAGGCTGTGATAGTATTGCCACCTTGAACTTAAGCATAAAGCTTCCTACAACTTCCACCACTAATGCCGCTGTTTGTATAGGCGATACGTATGTCTTTAATGGTACTTCTTATGCTGTTGCCGGAATGTACATAGCTCATTTGAGTAATGCTGCAGGCTGTGATAGTATTGCCACCTTGAATTTAAGCATAAAGCTTCCTAGTACTTCAACGACCAATGCAGCCATTTGTCCGGGTGATACGTATTTGTTTAATGGAACTTCTTACTCAATAGCCGGAACGTACACCGCTCA
>Ga0302272_1000784_pt1 | contig 14349 bp, 15 predicted proteins | sample III_Bog_N1_2_FD_198772 | JGI IMG/M metagenome (GOLD analysis project Ga0302272, IMG submission 198772) | Peat permafrost microbial communities from Stordalen Mire near Abisko, Sweden - III_Bog_N1_2 | ecosystem: Environmental > Terrestrial > Soil > Wetlands > Peat | place: Sweden: Abisko...
AACCGATACCTGCACGATGTCACACGGTTCCTTTCCTTATCAGCCTGTTTCTGTGAGAATGTCAGCCGATAGTGCGCCGGTGTAAGGTAGAAAAATGTCACTTTCAGCCGTTTCATTCACTATGAGAGGCGTTTCTTTGCCTATGTAAGGTGAATCTCGCGAAAAACAGCTTACATTGGTACGATGTCACGTTACATTCGCGGGAAACAATTAATATCGGTATAATGTAAGCTTACATTGGTGCAATGTAGCCTTACATTCGCCAAATACAGCTTACATCGGTACAATGTCACCTTACATTCGCGAGAAACAGCTTACATTGGTACAATGTGACGTGAGTTTCGCGAAAAACAGCTTACATTGGTACAATGTCACGTTACATTCGCGAGATTGATGTGTTTCATCGGGGTTTCAGACCATTTATTTGTAGAAACAAGATAAATTGCTAATTTTTTCACACTGCAAACAGGCGCGTTTTGGTCTCATTTTTGCATTGCGGCATCTGTATGAATGCAATCTTTGTAGAACGGAATCTGTTTTGAACGCAAATCTGTGCAAAAGAGACACAAATAATCTTTGTCCACGGATAAGGCAGATTTACACAGATTCTTCTTTGCGTGCTCAGCGCAAACCTCTGCGCCCTCCGTGGTAAACACAGATTCTTAAAGGCTTTACACAAAGGTCACGAAGAAACTTCACACAAAGAACTCAAAGAGTGCTTTACGAGTCAACATCTTAGTGTACTTTGTGCCAGCCTTGGTGTCCTTAGTGGTAAAAAATCAGATTTTCTCTGTGTACTCTGCGCCAATCTTCGCGCTCTTTGCGGTAAACGCATATTCTTAAGGGCTTTACACAATCGAATTCCGATAGCTATCGGAACAGCGAAGCTAAAGGTCACGAAGAAAACTTCACACAATCGAATTCCGATAGCTATCGGAACAGCGAAGCTAAAGAACTCAAAGAGTGCTTTACGAGTCAACATCTTAGTGTACTTTGTGCCAGCCTTGGTGTCCTTAGTGGTAAAAAATCAGATTCTCTCTGTGTACTCTGCGCAAACCTCCGCGCCCTCTGCGGTAAAATAATGTTTCTCCGTTTTCTCAGTGTGCGAATTTGCGTTTTTTGCGTCACTTGCGTTCTCCGATTTCCCGCTCTCTGCGGTAAAAATAAACTAAGTGGTGGTTGTTTTCTTTTTGAGGGTTTTGTCCAGATGTTTTTTGAGAGTCGTTATCAGTCTTATTTTAGGTAGTTCCATGTCGTTGCCAAGCAGGTATCCCCATGGTTTCAGCGGTTCTATATGGTCGAAAACTACCTTTAGTATAGCCGTGAGCGGAATGGAAAGAAACATGCCCGGAATGCCCCATAAGGCTCCGAAAATAAGTATGACAATAACCGACATCAGCGCATTGATTTTTACTCTGGAGGCCACTATTTTGGGTACTAAATAGTAATTGTCGATAAACTGTACTACTGTATAGACTATCACCACATAGACAGGATACCAGAGCGAAGTTTTGGTAACCAGTGCAATAGCCATGGGTAAAGCCACGGCCACTATGCCGCCTATATAGGGAATCACATTGAGTAATGCCCCGATAATGCCCAGCAAAATGGCATAATCGACTCCCAGTATCAGCAGCCCCACCGAATTGAGTGTGGCTACTATAACCGCCTCAATGATTAACCCGATAAGGTAGTGTTGAATCATAGTTTTAATCTGCGAGATTATATTGCTTACCACCCAGCGGTTGCCTTTACCAAACAGACGACGAAAAAACTCCAGTAAAAGCGGTTCGTAAAACAGAATCATAAATACATATACCGGAATTAAAAACAACACTACTGCTCCGCTGCCCACATTGATAATGGTTTTTCCGATGATAAGACTGCTGGTATTGAGCAACTCACCTTTGGCTTTTATAAACCAGGCATTTATCTTATCGGGATTGATATTGAAACTGAGGGAAGTCCAGTTGATAAATTCGTGAAAGATAGCCGTAAATCGCACTTCCAGTTTAGGCCATGAGTCACCGAAGAGACCTGCCTGCGATATCAGAAAAGTGCCAAATATGGCAATGATAATAATGGTGATGATTAGTGCAATAACAATTGCAATAATTCGGTTAAATTTCTTTCGGACAAGGAACTGTACCACGGGGTGCAGCACAATGGCTATCATCATCGAAAAAATAAACGGCACAATAATATTCTGCGCAATATAGAGCACGGAAACAAGCGCGTAAAGGCCGATGAAAGTGAGCGACACCTTTACATAGAATGGCATTTGAGATATTTTTTCCATTGAATAATAAATTAAAGACTTCGCACAAAGTTCACAAAGAAAACTTCACACAAAGAACTCAAAGAGTGCTTTACGAATCAACCACTTAGTGTACTTTGTGCCAGCCTTGGTGTTCTTTGTGGTAAAAAATCAGATTCTCTCTGTGTACTCTGCGCCAATCTCTGCGCTCTTTGCGGGAAACACATATTCTTAAGGGATTTACACAATCGAATTCCGATAGCTATCGGAACAGCGAAGCTAAAGGTCACAAAGAAAACTTCACACAAAGAGCACAAAGAGTGCTTTACGAATCAACCACTTAGTGTACTTTGTGCCAGCCTTGGTGTCCTTAGTGGTAAAGAATCAGATTAAAGGCATTAAAAAGAATATTTAGGGTCTGTTGAAAAACTAAATGATTAGCATTTCTCAAATTTCAGATCAATTCATTGCCGTCTGCTTTAGCTGACGGAAAATGTATATTCATGTAAATTATGGCTTTAGCCAAATATAAATGTGAGCCATTGGGCTAAAGCCCGAATCGTCATTTGTTCTATTCTGACCGTCAGCTAAAGCAGACGGCAATGAAAGTGCACGAATTTTATATTGAATTCCTATTTTTTCCTTTTTAGCGGTAAACACAGATTATTCGCGTTCCCGATAGCTATCGGGATTGCGTTCTCCGATTCCTTTGTATTGCCGTAAAATAAAAAAACTGCCCCGAATAGTGCGAACACAATCCGGGGCAGTAAATATTAAGTCGGGTTACAAATTGTCGGTTGTCAACACTTCAAAATTGCTTGGATATTGAACGCTTGCATCATCTTCGGCGGTGATAAATATCCGGTGAGGTTTTGAGGCTGATACCGTTTCGATAGAAGCTTTCAGATGACTTTGGCTTTGTATTTGCCCGATGTTTTTCGGTGCATCATTATTGGAAACCATCCATACCACATACGTGTTGCGGGGTGGGGTAAGTCTGTTGGTTTCGGCCAGATACAATAATTCAATCTTAATGACGTAATTATGGTTATTGTCCTTTGTTATTTTCACATTACCACGTGCTGCAGGAATCACTGTTGAGTTTAGAAACAGTATCTTATTGCTACATGAGCTTAGAGAGAATATCATCATGCCTGCCACAAAAGCCATGCAGATGTTTCTCGCCGAATTTGATAATTTAATTGTTTTCATTGTGTTGTTTTTTTAAGTCCGTTACGGGACAGGTTTATAATTTGAAGGTTAATCCGAATTTGCCTCCTGAGAATGCATTCCCTCCACCAAATTCAAGATTTAAGCCCACTTTGTGTGTTACAAAATAACGGACACCTATCTGAGCACCTACACCTAATTCAGAAGTGTTTGTGCCACCATAATTATCGGGCGATGTCCAGACATAGAAACCAAGATTGGCCCCGGCGTAAATGTCCCATGCACTTGGCAGTTGAAAAATAGTGTTGAAATGGTAGTTTGCATTTGCCGAAATGCCCATAATGTTGTGATGATAGTAGTAGTTGTTCCAGTCTTCGCGATAGGAACGGTACGAAAATTCGCCTCCTACGGAGATGTCCTGAGCCACGCGTTGGTCAAGTCCGATATAGAATGGAACACCCCAGTCGGAGAATCCGAAACCTACGTTCAACTGTGTTTTGCCTGAACTTTCAGAATATCTCTGACTAAAAGCAGACATTGTGATAAATGCCAATGCGGCAACTAAGAGTAATTTTTTCATTGTAATGTAATTTTAGAGTGTTATTGCATATTCTTTTTAGCGAGAGCCGAGATTGATTCACCAAGTTCATTCATGTCTTTGTTAAACCCTGTTTTGAACTCGTGCCACTTGTCAGCCGACACTTCTTTATATTCCTGAATGGCAGCTTTTAGCCTTTTATTCTTTGCTTCGAGCACATTCAGCTCTTTCTTGTATTCTGTACTGACGGATTGTTTTCCTGTCTTTATCTTTGCTTTCAACAGGGCAATCTGGCGATCGTTTTCCTTGAACTTGATTTCAACATTTGCCTTGTATTGTGCGTATTCATCAATTGAATCGGCACGTGCCTGATTAAGATCCTGTTTCGCATCGGCCAGATTTGCTTTTGCATCGGCCATTTTTTCTTTCGATGAGTGATTGCAACCGGTTATTCCAAGTGCAGCGATAGATGCAATGGAGGCTATTATTAAAAGATTGACTTTCATGCGTTCTTTTTTTAATGGTGAGAATGTTCGTCGGCTTCGATATGAATGACGGGAGCATTGTGATGTTTGTCATATTTTTTATGATGACGGCCATTATCTCTTCCCAACTCTCTTGATGAGTAGCAACTCGTCATTAGGGAGGTTGCCATGGAGGTAATAAAGAAAATGCAGATTATTTTAATCATGTTCTTTTTCATTTTGAGTAATTTTTATTGAGTATCGGTTTATTATTCGCAGTGCGGATCGCACTGTTTACTAATGCCCGAAAACAGTTTTGATACATTGTTGTTGATAAGCAGGCTTGAAATATTCTCCACCAGTACCGAACTCAGCAATCCCGACATGTTGGGATGTTTTCCGATAAGATGTTCCAGAATAAAGTTGGCACCAATATTTAATGTGGCCTTTATGAGATCCACCTGTACTGTGTTATCTTCGGCCAGTTCGTGCAACGATTCTTTTACCATTGTTACCGGATTGAGAGTATTCACAAACTCATTTACCGTAAGTTTGAGTTCCAGCTCCTGCCTGATTTTTTCAATTTTCAGTTGTTCGATGCGCCATACTAATTCTTTATGACCTGTGATTGCTGAATTTTCCATTTCAATGTCTGATTTTAGAGACGATAGTATATTAATTTTCGGAAAATATTTTGCGAATAATCTTATCGCGTATGGGTTTTTCCATCAGGCTCTTACGACCTGCAATAAGGATAAGGCCGAGCAACAGATAAAAAGCCGCTACTATAGCAAAGCCTGCATAGGTGTTGCCAAGCACTGCCGATAGGTAGAACCCGGCACCCAGACTTAAAAAGAAAATAAACAGGATAACTATCAGTCCTATACATATCCCGCTGATAAGACTTGAACCAATGGCCGATGTAGATTTGGCGGCTTCGAGTTTGATGATTTCGTAATTGGTAGTTACATAATTCTTCAGGGTCTCGGAGAGTTCTTCTATTTTAGCTTCTTTGGACATTGTGAGTTGATTTAGGGGCTGATTTATTTCTCTTTGTGATATAAAAGGAGGTCAACCGGAAACTTAAATTTCCCGGTTGACCGTATCCTCTATTTTTGATACTTAAGCGATTCTGCTTTCAGTTTTACGGTGTCCAGTACTTCTTCAATCTTGTCTTCAGCAAGGTTTTCGAGTTGATCGGCTTTAGCGCGCAAACTGGTTACTTCGTCCTGCATCTTTTGTTTCAAATCTTCCACGGTATCTTTTGCTTTGCTGATTAATTTGCAGCGGGTATAACTACCTCTGCATGGCGCAAACAAAACGCCTAAAGAGGCTCCTACCGCTGCACCCAAAAGCATTACGCCAATGAGTTGTACTGTGTTTTTGGTTGTTTCCATTTTAGTGTGAATTAAAAGTGTATATTACAGATATTCTTAACGATAACTCTTTTTAGTACGGTTACCCTCAGGATGGCAAACTCTTAAAGTTTAAATCCTATTGTGAGTTGATACCACATGTTTTTGTAACGTGGGGTTGTTGAGGTACCGTCGCCATTGTTTTGTTGAAAATCCCATCCTACTCTTGCACCGATTACTATGGGGTTTAGATTTATATCTACACCACCTGTAGCACATAAGGTGTTTTTGCGGATATTGTCATTGTCAAATTGCTGTTCCTGAGATCCGCTCAAAATTGCATTGTCGAATGAATCTTTTTGTTTCAACAGGTAAGAGTATTGAGGTCCTACCAGTATTGTGAGCATCGGAATTGGTTTTATAGCCAATAAGATAGGAATATCAATATAGCTTGTGGTACGTGTAAAAGAGTAGGAGCTTCCCAAAATTGTTCCCGAACCTTTAAATCCTTTTTGCGAAAACAGTAACTCGGGTTGTATTCCGATATACTTTCCGATAGGCAGCGCTAGAAATACACCACCTGCTACACCTATTTTACTGTCAGCAACAAAATCCTGACCCTGGCTGTCGTACACATTGGAAAGATTTGCACCGATTTTTGCGCCAAATTGAATTTGATCGCGGGTATCACTACTGGTTCCCTGTGCATTACTCCCATTCGCTATGAAGGCAATTGCGGCCATCATTAAAATTAATTTTTTCATCTTTTTTTATTTATACGATTGATAAATTATTATGATACAAAGGTGGGGTGAAGCAGGGTGAGAAGTGTTACACATATAAAAGAATAAGTATCATAATTCACTCTTTATTCAATAATTCAATAATAAATATTTGTTTTTCAATTATTTAGCAAAAGTGCTGCTGTGAGGGAGACTATGTGTATTCCTGGTTCACTAATAAAAAATTATTATGTCAGCGCTATTAAGGTACGCGTATAACGTATTTAATAAATGTGAATTTATGAGAGAAGGAAAAGGGGGTGGATACTTTTTGAAAAACGTGCTTTTAGAGGAAAAATAAACAGAGCGTGCCCGATAAAATAGTAGAAGACCAGATTTTAAAACGACTTTCTATTACAATCCGGCTTCATAAAATCGCAACCGGTTTTTGAGTGCAATAAGTTCATTCTGCATATCTATAATTTGTTCCAGCAGATGCGAGATACTGTCAATTCCTTCGGGATTTATTTCTAAGTCGTAGTGTAGGCGGACAAATTTCTCCAATTGTGTGAGTTGGCTTACATGCAAGTAATCTTTGTCCAGAATAGTGGTAATTTCTATCAATCCGGTTTCTTGCAGGGAGTTGATAAATGAAATTTCAATATGATGATTTGTACAAAAGTCATTGGTAGCTATCAAATTTTCCATATACATTGCCATTGTGTTTTATAATTGTGAATGAGATAGTTCTGTAAATAATTCTTTTTGTTTATCACTCAGGTTTGTCGGAACTTTCACCGCATAGGTCACGAATAAATCGCCGAATCGACCACTTGATTTATAAACCGGAAAGCCTTTTCCTTTGAGCTTTATTTTTGTCCCGTTTTGAGTTTCAGGCGGTACTTTGAGTTTCACTTTTCCATTGAGAGTAGCGATGGTAATTTCTCCACCCAACACAGCGGTGTAAATATCTATATCGACCGAAGTATAGATGTCGTTTTCCAAACGTTTGAATACCGGATTGGTCGCTATTGAAAAAGTGATGTACAAATCACCGCCCGGCCCTCCGTTGACACCTTGTCCGCCATATCCTGCAATTTTAATAGTCTGCCCGTTTTCAATACCGGCAGGAATGGTAATTCTGATCTTTTTACCGTTTATTGTAAGAGTTTGTGGATGAGTTTCATACGCATCCATCAATTGAAGATGGAGTTCGGAATTGTAGTCTTCGCCTCTGAATTTTGATTGTCTGCTTTTGCGCCCGCCACCGCCAAACATCGATTCAAAAAAGTCAGAAAAATCGCCTTCCTGTTGTGCTCCGGCAAAGTGTCCACCATTAGAATTTGAGCCCTGTTGCTGATATTGTTTTGCCTTTTCATACTCTTCGGCATGTTGCCAATCTTTCCCATATTCATCGTACTTTTTACGCTTTTCGGGATCGCTCAGCACTTCATTGGCTTCGTTGATTTGCTGAAAATTGTGTTGTGCATCTTTCTCATTCGGATGTAAATCGGGATGGTATTTTCGGGCTAATTTCCGATAGCTGTTTTTTACATCCTTATCGGTTGCACTTTTATCAATTCCAAGAATTTTATAATAATCGACAAACATGAGAGGGTTTTTAAAGCAATTTGTGCTTGTTCAGTCTTATTCTTTTGTAGATTTCAAACCATACTATCGAAGCGAGTCCGGCTGTACTACAAATAATTATATTGACAAAAGTGAGTCTGCTGAATTGAAATAGATTGAGAAAAAACTGTACATTCAACACCAGTGTCAGAAAAAATATTGCGCCACCAACTATCCAGAGCATGGCTTTGTTGGGTGTGCAGATAATAGTGAAAATATTGCTTCGCCACGAACGGTTGGTCAATATCACCGCAATATTTGCCACAATAAGCGTAACAAAAGTCATGGCACGCACTTCCTTGTCGGCATACCCGAGGTGCAGTCCTGTGAAATATACTGCAAGTGTAATAATAAGTATTCCAACGCCTTGTAAACAGCTAAACAGAATTTTACTCAAGCCGAAAAAATTATCTGTCAGCTTTTTGGGTGGTCGGTTCATAATATTTCCTTCTTCTTTTTCGGCTTCAAATATGATGGAACATGCCGGATCGATAATCAACTCAAGAAACACGATGTGTACCGGCCATAAAATAAGCGGCAGATGTCCCATAAGTATCGGAATAAGCGACAAACCGGCAATGGGTACATGAATGGCAAACGTGTATCCGAAGGCTTTTTGCAGATTGTCGAATATGCGGCGTCCCATTTTTATTGCAGTTACGATAGACGAAAAATTATCGTCCATCAGCACCAGTGATGAAGCTTCGCGTGCCACATCCGTACCTCTTTTGCCCATTGCAATGCCAATATGAGCGGCTTTCAGGGCAGGAGCATCGTTCACACCATCACCCGTCATGGCCACAATTTCGTGATTGCGTTGCAACGCTTCCACAATTTTGAGTTTCTGCTCCGGCACCACTCTGGCAAATACGTTTATATTCTTTATCTCTTTGCATAATTTGCCTTCAGTCATTGCTTTGAGCTGCTCACCGGTAATACATTGTTCCGGGTTTCTCAATCCGATTTCTAAGGCAATATTTTTGGCAGTTATCGGATAGTCGCCGGTAATCATTATAACTCTGACACCCGCTTTGTAGCATTCACTTACAGCGTCTTTCACATTGATACGAATGGGATCGGTAAGACCGATTAACCCGATGAAATCAAAAGCAAAGTCGTGTTGAATGTCCGGTAATTCGGGTGCTTTAATGGTAGCTTTTGCCACTCCTAACACACGCAAACCTGTGGCTGCCATCTCTTCTACAGCATTCGAAAGCCGCTCTTTGTTTTCTTCGGTCAAATGGCATAATTCAAAAATTGCTTCGGGTGCTCCTTTTGCTGCAATTACTTTTTGTTGTGTCTCTTTCAATGAAAAAACCCGCGACATGGCCATCAATTCTTTGGAAAGAGGATATTCTTTCACCATGTTCCAATTGGTATGTATATGGTCGGATCCTTTTCTGAACCATTCACCCATGTGCGTAATTGCCTTTTCCATCGGGTCGAAAGGATTGGTTTGGCTTGAGAGAATGCCATACTCAATAATTTCATGAAACTCCGAATTGAAATCAGCGTCTTTGTGTACCTGAAGAAAGTTTTTGCCATTAAAGAGCCTATCCACCGTCATTTTGTTTTCGGTGAGAGTGCCGGTTTTATCGGTACAAAGTACTGTGGCTGAGCCGAGCGTTTCTATTGCCGAAGGTTTTCGGGTGAGCACTTTGGCTTTTGACATGCGCCATGCTCCCAAGGCCATAAACACGGTGAGAATAACAGGAAACTCTTCCGGAAGCACGGCCATTGCCAGGGTGATTCCGGCCAGAAATCCATTGATAAGGCTTCCGCGACTGAGGGTATAGACTACCACAGTCAGGGCACAAAGAAGAGCCGCCACAATGGTCAGTTTTTTTACCAGCGACACCATTTCAAGTTTAAGCCTTGTGGGTTGCTCTTTTACCCCTTGCAATGCCTTTCCTATCTTTCCTATCTCCGTATTTATTCCAATACTGTATACACGAGCCAAACCGTTACCCTGTACTATCATTGAACCGGAATAGACAAATGGTAAGTCGTCGCCACCGGGCTGAGCGCCTTGCTGAATACCGTCCCAATCGCATTTACTTACCGACATCGGTTCGCCTGTAAGCAATGACTCATCGGCCATTAAATTCACCGATTGCAACACAGTAGCATCTGCCGGAACCCTGTCGCCCTCCTGAAGCACAATGATATCATCGACCACCACTTCGCATCCTGCAATGCGTTTTTCCACGCCATCTCTTATTACTAAAGCTCTGGGACTTGCAAGTTCTTTCAGGGCATCAAGTGCCTTTTCGGTTTTCTTTTCCTGAAAAAATTCAATACCCATTATCACAATTACAAAGCCAAGCAACATCACGCCTTCCTGTATATCGCCCAGTACCATATACAACGAACCACATGCCACCAAAAGAATAAACATGGGTTCTTTTATCACATTGAATGCAATATGGAATATGTCTTTTGGCTTAGATGACGGTAGGCTGTTATTCCCTTCATCCCGCAACTTCCTCTTTGCCTTTTCGGTAGATAAACCTTTGATATTTACGGGATTGTTGTCGGGTTTCACGAAAAAATAAAATTAAGTATGTAGATGGTAGGCCAAAACAAAACAATTTTTCCGGCCTATCCATCGAATTATTTTGAGTCATTTCTGATGGATTCAAAAAACGGTGTTCTTTTTTCCTCCACACATTTTGCAGCATAGAGATAGAGTGCTGCCGACCACGTTTGCCAGTCTTGTCCCATTGGTTTGCCGGTTTGGGCTTTTATCCATTCGTTGAACCCGAAATCGAGCTTTTCATCGGTGGTAAGTTTCATAATATCGGTCAGCACCAACAGTTTTTCTTCTGCAAGTTTATAGCGTTTAGCAGCTACCAGCGCAGCTACATAAATACCACAGATAAAAGGCCAGATACCGCCATTGTGGTAATCACCCGGATTGTTATAAATGGTGTAGCGGGGTAACCAGTCGGGATCTTCCGGTTTAATGAAAGGAAAGAAATTTGGAGGCATTTTCCACGCCAACTCTCCTTTTGATTGCATAGCACTACACTCTTCTTCAATCCACGAAACCATCTCATCGGCACGCGAAGGTGAGGCTATTCCGGCAAGAATGGCAAGACTGTTGCCGAGCAGGTCGAATCGCTCGCTGCTATGTATTTTGTACGACCAAAAGGCAAAATAGGGTTTGTGTTGCACCACAAGTCCTTCGTGTACATGATGGTGAATGGTGCCTCCGGTAATTGTAAACCGGCTCATCTCATGCCGCATTGTGTCAGCTTTACTGTTTTGTCCCAGCAGTCGCAGGTAACTATACACCACAGTATTCACAAACAATCCATAGCCGGTAACCCATTGTTCGTCGCGCCAGTCGCTGGTGGGTTGCTGAGCTATCATGTGTCTGTCGGAGGGACTTTGATATTCCATCCAGACCAATGCTTTACCTACGGCTTCGTCCAGAAAATCGGACTTGCCGGTTGCTTTTCTGAATATGGCTACACCCAATAAAAAGAGTGGAGTGGTATCGCTTGATCCTCTGTCTTCCTTGTCGTGTACCAGCGAAGGAATATGGCCGTGAGCTGTCTGATTTTTCGCAAGAGTTTCCAATACCAACTGAATACTGTCCATCAATTTCTTATTATCCGAAACGGCAATTCCGAAAATGGAAAACATAAGGTCGCGGGTATAAGGCTCGGGATAACCCCAGCCGGCAGTACGTGGCAGTCCGTGATAGGGTCCATGCGCATTATGTAGTAATACTTCGAGTGCAGCTTTCTTAGCTGTTTCAATTGTTTGAAGATTTTTAGCATCCATAGCAGTAAGTTTTTATTTGCCAATTGGTCAATGTTGCCGGATAGCCTTTTTCACGGTCGAGGGGCAATAAATTCGGAGAATTAGCGATTAAATCAATTAATATATTCCCAATTTTTCGTTCATAAGTTGCACAAAGCGTTTGGCAACTATACGGTAATCAAACTTTTCGACTGCACGCACTCTACCTGCCTTGCCCATTTTTTCGCGTAAATCTGGATTGGTCATCAGTTCCATCAAATATTTGGCAATATCATCGACACTGGCACGGTAATCGACAGTACGCGGTTGATTGAAAATAACCTTGTGTTTGTTTTCAAAGCCCGATTCGCTGCCCAATATCACTTCGTCTACTATCACCTGACGTGCTACTTTTGCCAACAACGCCGTTTCACCATCCACCAGTGTGTCGAGCATTCCCATTGCTTTGATGCTTATCACCGGTTTTTCACAGGCACCGGCTTCCACTTGTGGCATACCAAATCCTTCGAGCCGTGAGGGTGCGGCATAAATATCGCAAGCACCTATCAAATAAGGCATAAAAGTACGTGAGATAGTATTGGTAGCATAAGTCACATTTTTTTCGATGCCTAAATTTGTGGCCATTTCGAGATCTAACATGTTTTGAACCTTTGTACGTGGTTGAGGCCAAACTTTGCATACATATTTCCATGATGGTGCTTTACCATCAATGATTGCAAGTGCCTGCATCACCTCTTGTGCTCCTTTAGAGGCGGCATCGCCCCCAACTGTAAGAATCATAAGTTGTTCAGGTTTAATATCGAGTGCATCGCGCACTGCTAAAATTTTCGGATCATTTTTATCATAGGGTTTAAATGAATCCGTATCGCAACCAACTGGCAGTACTTCTATTTTAGCACCATCAATCCCATCTCTTACATACATCTCTTTCACCCAGTTGGATGTTACTAAAATGAGCGGAAGGCTATTTAATATTTCCTGATAATTAGCAATATATCCATCGGCTACAAGCCATGGTACGGACTTCACGCCAAAATATTGAGGATGAAGCACCAATTGTGGCGTATGGCCCCAATAACCTACACCTACTACTACATCGGGTTTAAACCACCGATAATACCACTCTTTTTCCTGAGCCGATTCAAAATGCACGGCATGTACATCCACTCCCATTTCCATCAACCCTTTATAGAGTAAATCTCCCTGTGTGGACAAACCACCCGGAGATGGTGGATAATCATACAATACTAATACTTTCATGTGTAAATAATGTGCTAATGTGTGAATAAGCCAATATGCCAATTATTGGGATACTAACGGTTAGTTTTGAAAATGTAACATTCTTATTTTCATGCTATTTGGCATATAACAAGTATGAATGTTTCATGTGTTTGTTTTTATTTTTTACACTAAGGTCACATGTAACTCGCATCCCGATAGTTATCGGGACATAACTCTATGGCTTAAATGCCTGTTTTAATGCTCGTTTCATGTGTTCATTTATTTTTATGATGGTCTGGAGCCTATGTGGTTTGAATTTAATCTATGTTATCCGACACATCGTTATATGTCACAAGACTTCCGCCTTTGGCTAACCACTGTCTTGCGGCAACAGAATTATCAAATTGCCAGAATGATTCTCCTTTCGGAGTGGTTAGCGCTTCCCAGCTATTGGGCTTAAAGCCAAATACTTTTGTAATAATGTCATATTTCATTTGCCAGATTTCATCGGACAATACGTGGTACAAAGCCGCAGATTTTATTGGCAACGGAAGGTGCTGTTTGCAACCGTCTTCGTAGGCGAAAGTCCAAAGTGCGGCTGAGCGCAGTTTGCCTGTTTCCCAAAGTGAGATTACAGCTTTACTTATCTCCTCATGCCGAAGATGTTTGGTATATTCCCCGGTCAGATTGTGTGTGATAATCAAATCAAAATGAGTGTTGGGCATGAGTTTTAGAATGGCATTCTCTACTTCAATATTTTGCAATGGATGTTGATCCGGTCCATCATCCATATCGCCCATTAATCCTTCTGCACCCAACACTTTCAATGCCTTATAAAATCGTGGAGCACGGTCTTTGTCTTTTGATCGACTCAGGCACACTACAAAACATTGCCATTCGGGATGGCTCAATATAGTTCCTCCGGCCCAAAGTGTTTCGTCATCGGGATGTGCCACTATTACTGCTACACTAATGGCATTATTATTTACCATTTTTATATTTTTCAATAATTAATCGCGCCATCAGGTAGCTAAGTGTTGACTCTGCGCCTTGGTTAAGATTGACCTGATTCTCTTCCAATCCGTCGTAACAACCACCGGTACATGGATTGTACACTATTTGATGTAAACGGTTGCTCCCTAAAAACCAGTTGAAGGCAATTACCATTTGGTGTAAATATTCTTCGTTGTGCAACACGGTGTAAAACTTGCTCAACGCAATG
>Ga0302272_1000786_pt1 | contig 14345 bp, 13 predicted proteins | sample III_Bog_N1_2_FD_198772 | JGI IMG/M metagenome (GOLD analysis project Ga0302272, IMG submission 198772) | Peat permafrost microbial communities from Stordalen Mire near Abisko, Sweden - III_Bog_N1_2 | ecosystem: Environmental > Terrestrial > Soil > Wetlands > Peat | place: Sweden: Abisko...
TCTCATTTCCACCAAATCCGGCGAGTGGCTCCCTATGGAGTACCGTCCCGACTTGCTGTTCCGCGCATTCCCTGTGCGGCATTCAATTCCTTCGCAAGGCTTTACTGTGGCTTTGCACAAACGCAAACTACGCGATGAATTTGTTGGACTCGCAAGCCCTGAAATCATTCAGCTCAAACGCGACGGTGTGGATATTACTCGCGAAGTGATTGAGCCCAAAGTGACCTACATCGCAGACTGCATTGGTGATACGCTCTTTGACCAAGCACACATTTGGGACAGTGAAACGCTGATTATTGAAAGCACTTTCATCGAAAACGATGAGCTTGCAATGGCTCGCAAGAAAGGCCACACACACCTGCAAGAAGTTGTGCGCGCCCTCGAAGAAATGGGCGATCAGATTAAAGCGAAGCAAATTATCTTAAAGCACTTCTCCATGAAGTACGGCCGCAAACATATTCTAAACCGCTTAAAGACCGCAATCCCCGAAGCTTTTCGCGACCGTGTAATCGCATTTATTTAAAACGCAAATCACAGTCTCGATTACCGGAAAATCTTGAAAAATTCTGGTCTGTGAAAATCGGGTTGAGGAGTGTCGATAGGAAATGCGCTGAGCCAATGGGGTGCCAGGGTTTTATCGCCGCACTTGTATAAATTCCCTCGGATATCCATAATACGTAGATCGTCGCTTGCTCCTGCTTTCAATAGCTCAGCAGGGATGCTCACTTCTAATTTCCAATGCAGCAAATCATGCTTGAAAATAATCGGTGTGGGGGTGCGTTTTATGAATGCGTATTGCTCTTGTGTTAGTGTTGTGCGAGAATGGCGATTGGGCCCACATGCGGCAAGGCAAAATCCTAGCGCATTGAATTCAAAGTTACAGTAATCATCGCTTCCATCGAGAGCCGAAACAAAAAGTTCAACACATGAATCCTGCCAACAAGGCCCCCCATCTTCGTGCACCTCTGCTCGGAATGTTTGCTCGGTTTCTTCCACCACCCATACGATATGCAAATGCCTTGCATTCGTTGCTATCACAGCGGTAACGCGGGGATGGTCTATGGAATTGGTTGGCCATGATGGCTGTGGCTTTAATGCATGTAAATTACGCACAAATGACTCTTCCATATTGGATAAAAAATCGCTAAACTAAGTATATTAATTCAGGCACTCAAACTTGGAGAATCAATGCTGTACAAGTCCTTTCTGATCTTTGGCCCTCCGGGTTGTGGTAAAGGAACTGTGGGTGTGAAGCTTGCTGCAACAACGGGTATTAAGCATCTTTCTACCGGTGATATCTTCCGTGGACTTGCTGCTTCAAGTGAAAGTGGAAAACTTGTTTCGCAGTATAGTAGTGCCGGAAAGCTTGTCCCAGACGAAGTGACCATGCAGATTTTTGGCCGCTATCTTGCGGGTCTCGTGGACACCAACAAGTTCAATCCAGACAAGGATATTTTGCTTCTTGATGGTATGCCTCGCACACCTTTGCAGACGAAGTTAATTGCTCCCATCACAGACATTTTACACCTCCTCGTTCTCGATATTCCTAACGATGATATTATTGTTGCACGGTTGCAAAGTCGCGCCAAGATCGAAGGTCGTAAAGACGATGCTGATGAATCCATTGTGCGTGCGCGCTTGGCTGAATACAAGGCAAAGACCGCTGCGGTGCTCGACGAATATCCCGCTGATAAGATCACTCGTATTAACGGTGCCAATAGTCCCGATGAAGTTTTCTATGACACGCTCGGTGTGGTGATTAAGGTTCGTAAAGCCTTAGGGCTCTGAGCAAAGCTTATCAAACAACGCATTTTAGGCCGCTTCCGTTTCGGGGGCGGTCTTTTTCTAATTTGCACGAGTATCGGCGCGGTGGATGGCCGCTGACCCGCAAGGGGCAGAGGAAAGTCCGGGCACCTCAGAGTAAGATGCTGGCTAACGGCCAGGCCAGGCAACTGGTGGAAAGTGCCACAGAAAATAAACCGCCTATCCGCAAGGTTAGGTAAGGGTGAAACGGCGAGGTAAGAGCTCACCGCGTTCCTGGTGACAGGGACGGCATGGTAAACCCCATCTGGTGCAAGACCAAGCAGGGATCTGCTTCGCAAGAAGCGTCGGCGACTCGTCGAGATAGATTCCGGGTAGGTTGCTAGAGGCTACTGGCAACAGTAGTTCGAGAGAGATGGTCATCGCCCAGCAATGGGTACAGAACCCGGCTTATAGCCGCCCGATATTTTTTTCCCGCAACTCGCCGCTTTTTATTTTCCCACAGCAGGCTGTTGCGTTGTGAGGAATACGCCTTCGGGATATTGAATGCGCGTGTGGTACATCCCTTCTAAGCTTTGTAGAAACCCAATTTCAATTTCTTCGAGGTCATGAATAGATAAGCCCGATTCACGCAGCTGGTCTTGTTGTAAACGAGTTTGAATGACATCTTGAACCAACTTTGCAAGATGAGCTGCATCTGGATCCTCCATGGATCTTGACGTAGCTTCAATTCCATCTGCGAGCATCACTAGAGCGGTCTCTTTGCTGCGTGGACGCGGGCCTGGGTAGCTAAATGCTTCCGCTGAAATCTCTAGCCCAGGATTCTTATCCTTGGCTTTCTGGTAGAAGTAATGGATGACATTATCGCCATGGTGTTCGGGGATGCCTGCTGCAATAAGATCTGGAATTTTAAATTCCTTGGCAAGCCGGAGCCCTTGTACTACATGGTCGCGAATGATGGCTGCACTCATTTGGGGATCTAACAAATCATGAGGGTTTTCGCCTTTCTTCTGATTCTCCGTAAAGAACGCGGGGCGCTCTGATTTTCCAATATCATGATAAAGTGATATTACACGCGTGAGCAAGGGGTTCGCTCCAACGCGAGTCGCCGCTTTTTCTGCAAGGTTTCCAACCATGATGCTATGATGAAAACTGCCGGGAGCGCGTTCCGATAATTGCTTGAGCGCGGGATGATTGAAGTCGGAAAGTTCCATTAACGTCAAATTCGTTGTGACACTAAATCCTTTTTCAAAAATGTGGATCAGCAGGAGTGAGCAAATCGAAACGGTGGTGAGGACATTGATTGTCCCCAGCAAACCTTCGGGCCAAAAATCTGTCCAACCCAAGCGATTGCGCAGAAGAAGCGTGACTGTTAGCGAGATTGTTGTGACGACTACGCCAAGAATGATCGATAAAATGAAGTGATAGCGATAGCGGATTTGATGCAAGAATAAGATGGTGGCCCAACAGATGAAGAACGCTGAAATAGTCACCGTTAAATCATAGCTTGCCTGCATTCCTAAGTGTACCGAGGTGAATATTGCAGAGACCAATCCTACGCGAAAATGAAAGAGAACCGTGCAGAGAACAGGGGCTAAGATAAAGGGTTGAAGCCATATGAAATCAGTGCCCTCGGGGAGGAATGAATTTTGCCGTTGCAGATGTTGAATTAAAAGATCGTTGCCAAAAAAAGCCACGATCTGCAAGAGATGCACGCAGATGATCGCCCAGAAGTGCGAGATCTTGCCAAAGTCCTTGGTGCTTTGGGAGAGTAGGTATAAACAAAAGAGAATGGTTAGTGCTAACACAAACAAGGCCTGTCCAAAACCTGATGTGAGTTTGGATCGCTTTCCATCTTCTTGCTGGAGGGTTTGCTGCAAAGCCTGTAATTTTTCTACGGCATCTTGCGTGACAATAGATCCTGGAGAAACAATCTCCATGCCTTTTACAACCACGCCTTTGGAGGGATTGACCTGCTCGGCCATAAGTTTGCGACGACTATCGGTTTCTTTGTCGAGATAAAAAACGTTGGGCTCAACAAATGCGTGCAGAGCTTCGTAGAAAGCACTTTGCAGCCCTTGAGAACTCACTGCAACCAATTGAATACTTGCAAACGCATCTTCGATCACCGCTTCCCGTGGGCGTAAGCGCGAGACATTGATATCCATCTCGTGGCCATTGCGAGTCAGCGAAACATCTTGCTTGGTATACAATAGAGACTTGACTTCGGAAAGATTGTGAAACTCTTGGTAGAGTGTCACTTGCCTTGGTGTTGAGGCGAGCAATAGTTCGGAAACACCTTCGTTCATAAGGTGCACAAAGGCCTGCCGCAAAGTATCGCGGGCACCTGGGTGTAGGGAAAGATGGTGAATCGCAGTGACGCTTAAGCGGTGCGAAAGCTCTTGCTGAATATTGTTGGCCTGTGTTGCTAGACTCTGCAATTCGGTGTTGGAATTGGTTTGTGCCATGCGAGCTTTGATGGTGCCGTAGTCCGCAATCTTATGCATCGCTTGTTCAAATTCGTTAAGGATGCGTGCGGTGGCATCGTTGTTGAATTCAAATACTGCGTTGACTTTTGCTTCTGCGAGTTCGCGCTCTTCTTTGAGCTGCGCTGGAGATTTGGGAACATCAAAGGAAATGGGAGCGATGTAAGCACGCGAAGATACGACACCTTGTCGCGGAATATCAGATTGGATTACTAAGTCGCGATGAGGAAAAAGCGCAATCGCAAAGATGGCTAGCACCAGCCACCCTGCGATGAATTGCACGATGCGATCATTTTTCATAAAAGTTCCTCATCACGCTTCTTCATAGGCAGTAAGAATATCTTGCACTAAACGATGGCGAAGAACATCGCGAGCTTGGAATTGAATTTGGGAAATCCCTTCAACGCCTTTCAGAATATCGAGAGAATGCGCAAAGCCCGAAGCATGACGTGCATCGAGATCGGATTGAGAGCTGTCCCCAGCGACGATTGCTTTGGAGCGTAAGCCTAAACGAGTCAAGAACATTTTCATTTGGGGAATGGTGGTGTTTTGTGCTTCGTCAAGAATAATGAATGCGCGCTTGAGTGTGCGGCCACGCATGTATGCCAAAGGTGCGACTTCAATCTGCCCTTGCTCATGGTAGCGCTGCATTTTTTCGGGAGGCAACAACTCGTTTAGGGCATCGTACATGGGGCGCAAGTAGGGGGCAATTTTTTCTTTAAGATCGCCAGGTAAGTACCCGAGCGTTTCGCCGGCTTCAACTGCGGGCCTTACTAAACAAATGCGTTCGACGCGCTTTTCTTCGAGATAGCTCACCGCTAAAGCCACGGCAAGAAATGTTTTTCCTGTGCCCGCGGGTCCATTGACCAAGACGAGATCATTCTGTTCTACGGCATCCACAAGTTGAGCTTGGCTGGCTGTCTTCGCTTGAACTGGTTGCCCATATCGGTTGCGGAGAATTGGTTTAAGGCTAGCATCAGACCAAGGCGTAACATCTGAAAGATCAGAGTTTTGATCGCTACGAGATTCTGCTTTTGGCGCGTATGAATTGAGGGACAAAGAATCGCTTAGCATTTGCCGTATGCGCTCAACATCTAAGTCCGCACCACGATGAATTGACAGCTTCAACTGATCTAAAAAAAGAATCGCCCCCTGCACGTCACCGTGATCTAGGGAGCGGATTGTAAGGCCGGGAAGTCTTGATAAAATTTCTACGCCAAAGCGAGTTTCTATAGCCTGAAAGACTGCGTCACCATCACCTGCGATTCGACGCTTCAAATCATCGCTGAGAGCGTAGCGTTGATCGGTCGGAATAGGCGTGGAGATAGGACGCTCCTGCTTCAAAACTATTGTGCAGACTGATCTGTAGGCATGCCAAGCTTGTTCTTAGCATCAAAGATTTGATGGCGGATCTCATGATTGTCTTTTTCTTGATCGAGAGCCGCGTCTTGAGCTTTCTTCACCTTGGCTGAGTCCACGTCTTCTTTAGGAGGAGCGGCTTTGGCTGATGTTGAACCCGATGCTTGCGAACCACCTGCGGAGCCTTCAGATGAGACCGCAGAGCCAGACTCGCCGGAACCTGATTCTGCGGAACTGCTCTTGGAACCCGCGCAACCAGAGAAGAGGGCTAACATGGCAACCATGGAAAGGACTTTGCATACTTGCGAAAATGACATGATGGACTCCGTAGTTTCAGTGTGTCCAAAATATATATTCACCGCGCAAAAAGGGAGGGGGTGTGATTATTTTGCTCATCAACCAAGGCTAATACATCCAACGGTTCAGCAAAGATTCGAATTGCTCTATCCGAAATGGCTTGGCCAAATAGTCATCCATTCCAGCTTCTAGGCATGCTTCACGGGAACCTCGCAAAGCATCTGCAGTTACACCGATGACGGTTACCAAGGAGGCGCGAGCTTCCATCGGCACTGCGCTATCTTTCCAACCTCGCAACTCTCGCGTGGCTGAGAAGCCATCGAGAATCGGCATTTGGCAGTCCATCAGAACCATCACATAATCGTTTTGTTTGAGCAAATCCAAGGCGAGCTTTCCATTCTCAGCAGTATCGGCGCTAAAGCCAAGACTGGTGAGCAAGCGAACCGCTAGCTTCATGTTCAGCGGATTGTCTTCGACCACAAGGATGCGTTTGCCTTGTCCTTCAATCGATTGCTCTGCCCCCACTTCAAGAGACAGAGCCTTGCGGTTTGTAGGGCGAAATACGGCAAGATTGAGTGTGAATTCAAAAACCGAACCCTTGCCAACTTCACTTGAAACCTGAATATCGCTGCCCATGAGCTTTAACAGATTGCGAGAAATTGCAAGCCCAAGCCCCGTACCGCCAAAGCGACGCGTAGTGGTTTTATCTGCTTGGATAAAGCGCTCAAAGATGCGGGAAATTGTTGCGGGGTTCATGCCGATTCCCGTGTCGCACATGCGAAAACAAAGTGTGGCCGAATTTCCTTCGTAGGCAACTTGATTCACTTCAAGAGTTGCGCCACCCTCTTCCGTAAACTTGATAGCATTCGCTGCGAGATTAATAAGAATCTGGCGCAATCGGACTTCATCACTGAGAATCCAAACCGGTAATTGAGGATCTTGTTTGATTGAGAAGGTGAGTCCTTTCTCTGTTGCGCGAGATTCGATCACATTGCGAACGCTGCTCAAGAGCTGATCTAATTGGACTGGAGCGCAATCTATTTCCATGCGACCTGCTTCGATTTTGGAGTAATCGAGCACATCTTGAATTACCGATAATAGATGACGTCCGGAGTCAAGAATGACTTGCACAAATTCGGTTTCTTCTTCGGGTAAAGGCTTCTTCGACATGAGTTGCGCCATACCCAGAATACCATTGAGAGGCGTGCGGATTTCGTGGCTCATGTTCGCAAGAAATTCACTCTTGGCCAAGGTGGCGTTCTCTGCTGCGTTGCGTGCTTCTTCTAATTCTTGCGTGCGTTCCTTGACTCGCTCTTCTAGTTTCTCGTTAAGCTCAATGTTGGTGTGCAGTTGTTGCTGAATATTTTTAAGCGCACTTTCAGATAGAACAGACAAAGCATAAGTGATAATCGCTATCAATAAAGAGGCGATCTCTGAAAACAGCATTAAGGTGAAGGATAGTTTGCGTGGTTCGGGAGGAAGCTGATTGCAGAAAATCAACCAGTAGAGGGGAATGAAAATGAGCAAGATTGCAGTGGTTACTTTGACTATCCTGCGGGTTGCAAATAAAGCGCTCGCAGCGATTACGGCTCCAAAAAATTGCACCGTGGATTCAAAGAAGAGGGTCTTATTGGGCCCTATTCCGACCATACAACTGATTACGCACAAGGTGATTGCAATGCAGAGGATTACCCATGAACCCGCACGTTGAAAATGTCCTGTGTACACCTCAAACATGCCTGCAAGCAGAATGGGGACAATGGCCATGTTAAAAATGACAGCTTCAAGCATAGTGCCAGAGCCGTCGTTCATGTCAACGATCATGGTGGCGATTAGGGCTAATATCGAGAAGCCTTGAGTGAAGAATAGCGCCTTCGCCTTCATTACAGTCAATAGCGACTTGTCTGCATAAAGTTTGGAAATGTGCTGAGAGAAATATCCAACCATAAGAGTAGTATACCAAAAAGGGAAAAACCAAGATCCTAAGACCCTGGTTTTCAGTAATTAGAGGAAGGAAGTAGAGTTTATTTCTTCTCGTCTTTCTTCATCAAATTCAGTGTGATATGAACTTCGTGCAATTGTTCTGGATCCACTGGTGATGGGCAGTTATCCATTGGAGAGCTTGCTGATGTGTTCTTGGGGAACGCAATGAAGTCACGAATGGAATCTTGACCTTCCATGGTAGCCACCACGCGGTCGAGGCCAAGCGCCAAACCACCATGGGGAGGAGCACCATATTTAAATGCATCGACAAAGAATCCGAACTTGGTCTTGACTTGCTCTTCGGTAAGGCCGAGCAAGCGGAACACCTTTTCTTGCACTTCAGGATTGTGAATACGCACTGAGCCACCACCGATCTCCACGCCGTTCAGCACAAGGTCATAAGCTTGCGCGAGGCAGTCTTTGAGATTGCCGGTGAGCATCATGTCGAGATGCTCGGGAAGTGGTGAGGTGAATGGATGATGCATGGACATATAGCGGCCTTCGGTCTCGCTGTATTCGAACATTGGGAATTCTGTGATCCACAAGAACTTGCGTACCTTAGGATCGAGCAATCCCTTGATGCGAGCGACTTCGAGACGAAGTTGACCCATGGCGTTAGCGGCCATTTTTTCTGGGCCAGCGATGAAGAACATCATGTCTCCAGCCTTTGCACCCACAGCATCGCGAAGCTCGTTGAGCTGATCGACGGTAAAGAATTTGCCTACTTGCGTTTCGACTTCGCCACCGTCCTTAACGCGCATCCACACCAAACCCTTGGCGCCGTAGCGACCAACGTAGGTGGTAAGGTCTTCGATCTGTTTGCGAGTAAAGTCAAGGCACCCAGTTGCAGCAATGCCGCGCACCACGCCACCCGAAGCGACAACACTCTTGAACACGCCAAAAGCACTCGATGCAGCAATGGCAGAAACGTCTGCAATCTCAAGGCCAAAACGCACATCGGGTTTGTCAGAGCCATAGCGCAACATGGCTTCTGCATACTTCATGCGAGGAATGCTTTCTGGGGCAGGGAAGTCCCAAACGCTCGCCATTACTTCCTTCACGAAGTTGTCGAACATACCCATCACATCTTCTTGTTCAACGAAAGACATTTCCACATCGATCTGGGTAAATTCGGGTTGGCGATCTGCACGTAGATCCTCATCGCGGAAGCACTTTGCAATCTGATAATAGCGGTCAAAACCAGCGATCATCAAAAGCTGTTTGTACTGTTGCGGAGACTGAGGCAGAGCGTAGAAAGTGCCTGGGTTCACACGGCTTGGCACCAAGTAATCGCGGGCACCTTCCGGTGTGGACTTGCAAAGAACAGGGGTCTCGATTTCTTCGAAGCCATTGTTGCGGAAGAACGCATGCACAGCACCCAAAAAACGGCTCTTGAGAATGAGATTTTTTTGAATCCATGGGCGGCGTAAATCGAGGTAGCGGTAGCGCAGGCGCAGATCATCGTTTTCCTTGCACTCTTCATTATGGTCATTGATGGCAAGGGGAGGAGGCTCAGCCTTGTTCAAGACGGTTAATTCTGTGACCATCACATCGATCGCGCCGGTATCCAATTTTCCGTTTTCCATGCCAGCAGGACGAGCTACCACAGTGCCTTTGATCCACAGCACAAATTCGTTGCGGATGGTGTTGGCGAGTTCATTAACGTTGGGATTATCAAAGACCACCTGGGTCTTGCCGTATTTATCGCGAAGATCCGCGAAGATAACTCCGCCAAGGTCGCGGCGACGATCCACCCAACCCGCGAGGGAAACGGTGGTACCAATATCGGATTTACGCAGTGCATTACAGTTGTGGGTACGTTTCATAGTGGGTCAAATATAGATAAGGTAAAAAGGATCTGGCTCTATACCGGCTAATGCCCTAACAGAGTTGTTCGGAGCTAGCAGAAGGCGCTAAGATGCAGCCGAAGCAAGGATTCATGCGAATACAAAATCCATCGTCTCCTTCGCAGTAGGATTCGGAGGGATCGAGCAGATCAACCCAATGACGGCCAGGATGCCTTTGTTCTCTAGGGATAACAATCGGCAGCATTACTTTTTCTGCCGCAAGATTAATCGCGACAATGCCACCCAAATTTCCTGCCGAGTCTTCTCGCGCAAATGCGAACTGCTGTGCACAGACCTTAAGATTGTTCACGCAATCGCTGGTGAGGAAACTAGTTCTTTCTCTGATCCTTGCTAGTTTCGCAATGAATTCCTGTAGCTCGGGGTAGGGGCCTTCGGCAAGATTGGCAGGGATCAATGCCGGTCGAAGTGCCTGGTCTGAATCCCGAGTCTTCTCTCCTAACCATCCAACCTCGCTTCCATAATAAATTGCAGGAATTCCCGGCACGGTGAAAAGCAAAATGTGCAGAGGCCAAAGGTGGGCGCGATTGCTTAACTGGGAGCCAATCCGCATTACGTCATGGTTGTCCAAGAATTGCAAAAGATTTGAGCCGCGGTATACTCCTTGTTTACCGAACTGTCGCTCCATGCTCCACGCAATCTCAAAAAGATTTCCGTCATTGCAGCTAGACCAAAATCCTTTGTGCATCTCGTAATTCGTGACCGAGTCAAGCCTTGCATTTTGCAGGAGCTTGCGGTAATCGCCATGTACCATCTCGCCCATGAGCCAAAATTCGGGACGCTTATTCTTGCAGAAGCTCGCGAGTTCCGCGAGGAAGCTTGTGTCAATTACATCGGCAGCATCGAGCCGCAACCCATCAATATCGAAGTCTTCGATCCAAAGCCTCACAGCATTAAAGAGGTATGCTCGCAGCTCTGGATTTGCATGGTTAAACGTCACTAGGTCATAACATCCGTTCCAAGCCATATAGGAGAAGCCATCCTGGCAAGGCGTATTACCATTAAAATCAATTTCTTTGAACCAGTCCTTGTACATGCTTTGCTCTTTGTGCTTGCACAGATCTACAAAGGGCGGAAAGTTTCGTCCGCAATGGTTGAGCACGGCGTCGAAGAGGATTCCGAATCCTGCGCGTTTCCATTTTGCAAGGACAGCGGCCAAGCGTTGCTTGTTGCCAAGATTTGGATGAATTTTATCGTAGTCGCGAATGTCATAGCCGTGTGCGCTACAGTCCCATACGGGACCAAGTAAGAGAGTGTTGCAGCCGAGCCTCAAAGCCTGGGGAATCCATTCTTCCAAAGACTCGACTTCGCGGTTGCCAATAGCCCCTAGAGGAAAGAGGTGGTAGACTGTCTTGATGGTTTGCGTAGTCATTGGGTTACTCCTGTTTTGTTTACCTTTATATACATACCGGTAGGTATAGTTCTATGCCAAAAAAAGGGAGAAAGATGCGCAGACAGATAAGCACTAATCGGCTTATCGTGTAATTGAGTATGCGGATTGTTCTTGCGATCATGAGAATACTCCATAGAGGAAATTGCGGATGCTTTGGTTCAATTGTTGGTTCTGGAAATTTGGTAAATGTTCGAGGGTTAGCGTAGACCAGTGGTTCAATAGTCCAATCCAGTTCAAGGCTAAAATGGATTCATGCCCCTTCATATTGCCGTGCTCTTTGGAGGCTTTCTTGAATAGATTGTGTGCCCGCTCATAGAGCATGTGTTGGCCATCCACTACGAGTTTGTGACCGGCATGTTCTGCGGGTAAATAGACTAGCGAGATTTCAACGCGAAAAAAATTAGGGTTCTTCTGTACAAACAAAAGCCACGTCTTTGCAATCTTGGTGAGATGCCCTGGGAGGTCATATTGGTATTCACCCACAGTATCAAGTACGTCTTCAAGCTCACGAAACCCTTGGTCGAGAATAGCTTTCAAAAGGCCTTCTTTGCTGCCAAAATAATGGTAGAGGGTTGGCTTTGTGATTTCGCAGCGATCTACAATTTCCTGGACACCTACAGCATCATAGCCTTTATTTGCAAAAAGTCTGCAAGCGGTACTGAGCAATTTTGTCCGGTTATCCATACAGTTAATATACTGATCGGTATAGAATAAAACAAGAGGTGTGTGCTTTTTTTTCAGTTGGAGACGTTTTCGTGCTTGAATAATCGCAAGACGCCGCCTCTTCCGCTCTCTACTTTAGAACTCTTAACTTTCATTTTGTACTTTCTCATCTAAACGAGGAAGGTGGAGTTATCGTGATAATTCCAATTTGGTTCTATCTTTATTGCGTCGTTCAATCCATAATCGGTAGGATATTTTTTTGCTTCAAGCACCGCGCTGGCTCGACAAAGCAGAACGCAAATTTGGTTGGCTAACCATACCCAATCTGGGCTTATTAATCGTGGCCTTGCAAGCGATGGGATTCATTATCCTTTGGTTCAAGGCGGGCTCAGACCCATTTGCTGCCGCAAGTATGGTGCAAAAGCTTGTGCTAGATCCACAAGCGGTTCTCGCTGGTGAAGTGTGGCGCATATTCACCTTCCTTTGCATTCCGCTTTCGCAAGATCTTTGGATGATCTTTGTGCTCTGGTTTCTTTACTTCGTGTTGGGTTCGCTCGGGCATGCATGGGGAGAATTCAAACTCACCTTATACTTCTTGATCTCGTGGTTAAGTACTGTGATCGCATCCCTGCTCTTTAGCGTTCCTGTCGATAGTTTTCTCTTTATCGAAACAACGTTCTTTTTTGCCTTGGCGACACTTGTTCCCGACTACGAAATTCTCATTTTTTTCGTGTTGCCCGTTAAAATCAAATGGGTCGCACTATTCTCTGCAACCTTGATGATATTGGTTCCGCTGCTTGTGGGCGACTGGGAATATCGTCTCTATGTGCTGGTGGCATCGCTCAATTACCTGCTCTTTTTTGGACCCGGTTTCTATCAACGCATCCGCATGGAAATGCACCGCCGCAAGCATCAGTAAACGACAATAGAAGTTACATGTCGTCGCGAGGATCGATATGGATCAAGACATCGATCACATTGGGGATGTCTTGCTTGAGGCGGTCTGTGACTTCATCGCCAATCAAGTGTCCTTGCATGACGGTGATTTCAGGGTCGACAACCACGTGCAGATCAACGTGGATACTAGAGCCTACATAGCGTGTGCGTAAGTCGTGCAAATTGCGAACGCCTGTAACGGATCGTGCGACTTCGGTGATTTTTATGAGATCTTCGGAAGATGCGCTAGTGTCAACCATTTCGCGCAATGCAGGCCAGATAATTTCGTGGCTAGTTTTCAAAATGAAACCAGCAGCAACCAGCGCGCCTACAGCGTCAAGGAAAGTCCACGCAGGGAAAATTTGTGCGGCCCCCACGGCGAGTACAATTGGAATGTTTGCGATGGCATCGGAGCGATGATGGTATGCGTTGGCAACTACCGACATAGACTTGATTTTACGGCCTTCGCGGGCAGACCACTGGAATAGCATCTCTTTGCTAATGACCGAGATGAGAGCGACAACGAGAGCTAAGATGCTAGGGTGCGTTGCAATACCCTCGTGCAAACTGATGAGGCTCGAACGAATCACCAATACACCGACAAGCCCAACCACAAGGCCAATGCCCAAGGTGATGATTGTCTCTATTCGCCTGTGGCCGTAAGGATGATCGGCATCGGGTGGGGCGCTCCAGTAGCGCGAGCCGACTACGAGCACTAAGCTTGTGATGATATCTGTGCCACTTTCAATACCGTCGGCAATGAGTGCTTTGGAGGTTCCAAAAATGCCTGCAAAAATCTTGGCTGAGCTGAGCACTAGGTTAATCCAGATGCCCACCCAAGTGATGCTACGAACGCGCGGAGTTTGGTCGATTTGTTCCATTGTTTCGTAAAATAGGAATCGTGAAGTGAGTTGGTGGTGGCAAAAAAAGAAGCCCCCACCGATTGGTAGGGGCTTCATACATGGCTCCAAGCAGAGTTGAACTGCTGACACGCGGATTTTCAGTCCGCTGCTCTACCAGCTGAGCTACAGAGCCGATTGCGGGGGTGAATTTAGAAAGAGCTTCCTAAATGTCAAGAGGAGCGTTCGAAATTAAATCTGGCCGATACTGACGTATTTCCGACCATTTTATACATTGCACGGCGTCTAGGCCCTGCGCAATGACTGCGGTTGGGTAACCCGCCAGGGCGAAAGCAGCAACGGACTTGAAAGTTTTCATGTGCCGCAGGTAGCCTAGATATTTTTCTCACACACGCATTGTTCATTCCAAAGATGCCGCCAGCTGGTGGCTGTTTTTTTTTGCCATGGAACATATTGGGCGCATCCGTTGAGGTAAAGTCGTGGGTGAATCTGTTCGCCTCAACGGACCGGGCACTATTCCATGGCAAGCAAGCTCGCTCATGGAACGCAGCCTCTTCGGCTGGTTCATCCAAAGAGTCTGCGCCCATACGGGTCACAGTCCCTTGCGCAAAGGCAAATTGCCCGCGCATCCCATTTCACAAGGCCTGAAAAAATAGCTTGCCCACTGGGGCAGATTCCTTAGGGAATACAAGTTGAAAGAGTAAAATTGAGAATTGAAAGTGCGGTGGGAATTGAAACGAGC